>Ga0129333_10007200_pt1 | contig 10515 bp, 12 predicted proteins | sample CPB6_08_DNA_FD_94474 | JGI IMG/M metagenome (GOLD analysis project Ga0129333, IMG submission 94474) | Freshwater to marine salinity gradient microbial communities from Chesapeake Bay, USA - CPBay_Sum_0.6_0.8_DNA | ecosystem: Environmental > Aquatic > Marine > Coastal | place: USA: Chesapeake...
CACAACGGTGTCGCCGTCATTGACTCTAACAATCTGTGCATCGTACATTACACCTTGTGGTTGTTTTTGAGCAAATGCTAAACCGGGTACTAGTAATAGAACTGCTAATAATTTTTTCATTGAATTTCCTTTTAAAAAGTTACCACGAACGGCATGACCAATAACGAGCTTTCCATCTTGGTCCTGGATTGTCACAATTGTGTCTAGCTCTAAAACTCTTGCGACGCTTGGGATTTGATTTTTTGATACGCATGTTAGGATCACCAAACTCTACTTTGACTACATTACCATTTGGTTTTCTAACATACACTTTAGATTTTTTTACATCACCTTTCATCTTTTTACCAAGAGGAACATTGCGACCGCGATATTCGGCTTCCTCTAGATCGGTGTCCTGGGATGTTTCAAAATTGACTTCTCTATATACATCTTTTTTGCCATTGATAGGACTGGTAGAATCTTCAGCAGGGGGCATGTTTGAATTTTCTGTAAGGTATCCAACATGCGTTAAAATTCTCATCATTGTGTCATCTGCTTCAATTACTATACCATCTTCCACTAAATCAACAACAACAGTTTCGATTAGGGTTTCGTCTCTTGCGATTTCTAACTCAAATACATCGCCCACAGAAGGATATTCAAATGATTCTTCTACTTGTTCAATATACTCACGCAAGCTTTTCATTATCGTGCTCCTGGGGCTTTAACTGGCTGCTTTGGTGCAGCTGGTTGCTTGGGTGCTGGAGATTTTCCAACAGGTCCTTCATCTGGACTTGGAGGTGCAATACCTTTGTCAGCAGTAAAAATATCAGCAACACCTGTATCGCCTTTTGGTCTCTGAGAATCTACTTCTTTTACTAAAACAGTATTCAGCATCTCTTCAAGATCGGCTTCCATGGTGATTTCTTCTGCCATTGGGTTATCGCCCAGCTTGGGCTTGTCAGCATACTGACGCTTTTCACGATTCAAATCGTTGCCCTGATGAATAATACTGTCAATTGACTGATATTCTTCGTTTGGAGTGTTTACGTATTCAGTTTCACGCTGTTCATCCATCATTTCTTCGTCACGATCAACAACTACCATAGCGGGACGATCTGAACCACCCATGCCTGCTAGTTTAAGCATTGATAATAACTCTTCGGCTTTTTCACCTTGAGCACTAATATTAACACTCTTTGTACCATCGCTGCTCATATTGGTACTAACATTAAATGTGTCCCGTTGATCCATGCCCATGTCACCGCATTCATCTACACGACTTTCGCTTAAACCGGCCAGTCTAGCCAATTCATTTAGAGTGTCGTCTGCAACTGGTTGTTCCACAGTTTCGTTCATGTCGTTACCAAGATCACGAATAATATCATTGTAAAACTGATTGGCTACCCACTGATACGGATCACCGTCTCTGGCTTTAGCTACACCATATGGCATGTCACCACGATCCATATAGTAGTCATACAATGCGTCATACAAATTCTCAGGCATGAAATCGCCTTCTAAGAATTTTTTAACTTCGTGCTTGAATCTATTAACAATGTGACTTAGTGTGTGACCTTCTTCGTCCAACATCATGTTCAAACCTTCATTGACTTTTTGCGGCAAACCTTTGTGTTTGGTCTTGGCAAAGTCTTTGGCATCTGATTTGCTCATGCCCTTGGCTGCTTTTTTCAACTCAGGACTAGCGCCTTTGACTTTTTCGCCTTTTTGCATGGCATGTACCATGCCCATAAATTTTTGCTGTTGTTTACTAACTGCCTTTTCTGTCAAAGCGAGACCACTCAGACGCATCATTTCGTTGAGTTCTTCTTCAAGATCTTTAGTCTCTTCTTCTAATTCTTGTTCTTCTTCCATTGCTACGCCAAAAGGTTTTTTGCTATCTGCGGCAATTTGATCAGGAGTTCTTGATACAAGATTGGTAGACTGACCAAACCCACCCGTAACAGGAATACTATCGGCTGGCTTGGCTGCTTGTGTAGCTGCGGATCCTTCTGCACCAGTGGCTGATTGTGCATAACCACCTGCTTGCGGAGATGCTGCTACATTTACTGGTTCAGTTTTTGCCAATTCTGTTCGACCAGCTGCCAACGTCGGGTCAGTTTCGGGATTGTATTGATCTTTGGTTAAGTCTTGTCCCGCAAACCCAGCTGCTGCTCCTGTAGTCATACCACCACCAATTGCTGCTGCTTTTTGTTGATCCAAGCTTGGTGCGGCTGGCGCTGCCGGAGCTGCCACTGTGGGAGCAGGTGATGTTTGAGGCTTTCCGGTGTAGCTACTTGTGTCTGTTTGTGCAGCAGTGGCTTGACTACCTTTCATGGCATCAACTTTGCCCCTAGCAGCCATGGAATTAGCAGCAGGTTTTGAAACAGATTTTGGAGCAGCAGGAGCTGACTTGACTGTGGAGCTTGGTTTATCTCCTTGAGGCGTTATTAACTTTTGCATAGCAGGGCTCAATCCAAATCCACTTGCGCCGGTGCCTGTTTTTGTTGCTGCAGGTGTTGCTGCCTGCTCGCCTAGTAAATCACTGTACATTCTTAATAATTTTGGATCCATTTTATTTCCTTAGATATAATTGTTAATTATATTATTTTTCTTTTGTTAACTCTGCGGCAGCAACATCAGCAGCAGTTCCTCCTGCTATTGGTGCTGCTAATTTAGGTAAAGTTTTTTGTGCTATTTTTGGTGCTGCTTTACCTAATGCCTTTGCTCCTAATAATGCCCCGCCTACGAAAGGTACACTTGCTAGTGTTCCTGTTATTTCTCCGGCAGTTGTTGCTGTAGGACTTCTTTCTGCTGCCGCTTTGGATAATTCTTGTTGTTTTTGAACTTGTTTGTCGTAATCAGCTTTTCCAGTCAAGGATGATCCTGCTGCTGCTAATTTGTCAGCCAAGCCAAAGGTTGCTGTGTTGGCAAGACTTCTGACAAAATCATCAGCTGTTTTCAATTGATCAATTGCTCTTTGTTCAGCAACGTTTTTTCTAACTATTTCACCAATTTTCATCTTTGTCCTGCTAAACGCAAAATTTCCTTTATTTCTTTATTTACCGATTTGAGTTCAGGTTGTAATCTAGACTCAGAAACTGCTACTTTTTGATTTTGCAATTTGTCATTTGTTGAATTGTCTGGTTCTTCGGGCTTGTCATTGATCTGTCCGGCCGACGCAGTTGTTGGGTACACTGCCGGAACAGTGCCTGTAGTATTAACTGTACCTGCCGACGGAACAGGATCTGCTTTAGTCATTTGAGATCCTGGTACACGTTGTGCGGCTGCTCTTAATCTATCTACTTCTGCTTGTGACTTTTTCATGTACTGATCGATGCTTAATTCGCCACGCTTGTAAAACCTAGGCTCAGGTTGTACTATTTTGTCTAACTTCTGTGCTAGTGTTTGTGGTTTTTCTGCGGTATTATCGGTGGCTGGAAATTTTCCAGATGTTTGATCTCCTGATGTAGGCTTTGCAGCTTGAGGCGTCGTTGTGCCTGTCGAAGCCACAACAGGTGTGGCTGTGGACACTGCTGTTGCTATTTTTTTATAATCTGCGGGTTGCATTTGTTCGGCTTGTGCCAGTGCAGATTTTCCAAGTGCGGTACCAGGAGCATAAGCTTTGCCACCTACCATGGTAATGAGTGCCTGATGTGCAGTTCGTTGATCAGCTGCCTGTAGTTTGTCTGCGCCGCGACTTTTTAAATATTGAATAGTGGCCGCTTGACCCAATGACGGATTCTTTAACAACAGATCTGGATCCTTAATCAATGCTCCTTTAAGGCCTAGAGCTTTATCTAGTTCTGCATAATTGCTTTTGCCGGTAATTTGGATAGGGCCGCGGCCGCGATACTTGTAGCCGTCACCTGTATCAGTATTACCAATTTTTCCACCATAGGCATAATTGAGAAATTTTTCGTTGTTTTGTTTTAAACTTGTTAACTCAGCATCTGACATGTTTTGTAGCTGTGGAAATACTGTCTTAAGTCTTTTGTTGGATGTACCTGACCAACTCATTTCTCCAACATTACGACCACCTGTTTCGTGTTGAATGCGAGCAAGTATGGCATTTCTGACCATGGGATTTGGAAAGTTTTTTTCCAATTCCCGCATAAAGTCAGCGGTTTGTTCGCTTACTTGAATCTTTTTTTTTACACTTTCGTTGGCTTCTTTACCCCATTGACCAAAACGTTCGTCTTGACTCTGTCTGATTTGATCAACATAATTGCCGATGTTAGATGTAGTACTATCATCCGAACCGTCTTGATCCTGAGCCGAAGGTTCTCCGGAAGAATCTGATGGTTTGGCTGCTTGCGGTGTTTCTGCGCCAGTGGCAGGTGTGTCAGTTGCCGCTGTGGCTGGTTCACTGGTATCACCAGAACCCACAAATCCTTTAACTACATTAGCAGCGGTACCTGCTGTTTTTCTAGCAGCAGATCCGAATGCTTCGCCTGATAAAGGATCTTGTTCGCCGGCCAAATGATATGCCATTGTGCCACCTGCTGCTGTGTAAATTGGATGTCTAGCCATTGCTCCTGCTACTTTAGATCCTAGTCCCGGACCTTTGAGTGCTTTTAATTCTGCTTTTAGTTTAGCGTCAGCAACTTGATCCGCCAACGAAGGTTGAACAGCGCCCGGTGAAGGAGCAGTAGTCGGTGGAGCCGCAGGTCCTGACACTGACTGTCGCTGCGCAGGCGTCATTTGTTTCCATTGCTTTTTAGGAATATTGCTTGGACGTATCGCCGGTGCAGGAGGCGGTGGCGGAACATTAGGTACTGCTGGTCTTGCACCACCACGAACTGCTGATCCTAATTTAGAAAGACCTTTACTAATTAAACTAGTGACACCTTCGTCAACGATTTCTTTTATTTTCATTATGCAAACTTATCTTTTTTAGGACGACCACGACCTTTTGGTCTTGTATCAACGTCTGCGCCTCTCTCTACTGCATCATAATCACGCTCGTGCTTGACACCTTTTGCAGTTGTAGTTTTTTTACCATGCGAGGTTTTTCCTTCTTTTTCACGCATACGCTTTTCTGCATCGCTTACTGTAGGAAAGCCTTCTTTGACAGGGTAAGTTTTACCATCTACATCAAAACTATCTTTTCCTTGTGCTCTAGCTTTAACCAGTTCGCCACTGAATTCATTGCCTTCATCTTTTTGTTTTTTCTTAGCGCCGGCAATTTTGTCAGCGTAGGTAATTTTATTTTTAGGCTCTGCTAGTGCAGCGAATTTTTTCTGCGCAGGCGACAACATATCCTCGTTGTAGCTGTCTTCATCCATCTTGTCATGCTTGGCGCGGATCTTGGCCATTTTTTCTTTGCTAGCACCTTCGCGGCCGGCTTGCTGTAGCGCCTTCATGCCTGTTTCGCCGTATTTCTTTTTACCAAGATAAGCTTGTAAGCCACTTTCTTCAACTTCGGATTCTGATACTTTTTTCTTGAAGCCTTTATATTTTTCTGTCAATGATTCTTCAACTCTCTTAACAGCTTCAGCAATAGCGCCTTCTTTCACGTTGTGCTTGGACTTTTCTTTTTCCTTGCTTTTTTCTTTGTTGTCAGCTTGCTTATCCATACTCTTACTCTCTTTAAGAGTCTGTACTTTTCCTTCAAGAGTATTAATCTTGTTTATGATGTCGTAGATGTTATTGCTCATTATTTTTTTCCTTTAACGGGTGGTAATTTGTTTTGTTGGCTTCCTACTGGGCTCTTGCTGCCTTGTGGCAATTGATTGGTTGTTGCAGCTGGCCGGGTTCTTTCACCTGCTCTACCGCTAACTAAATCAGCGTCTGATTCCAGTGCTACCATTTTTGGACTTTGTTGATCTAGTTCTTTTAATAGGCTGTCTTTACGTAGAGTACCTACTAGATCTTGAGCTCCCGGTACATCTTGTAGCTCACTGTTTAACAACAATGAACCTTCATGATCTTTACCGTATGCTTCAAATGCATCGTTGTCGTCGGCCTGGTCTTTGCCATAAACGCACACCCACTCGGCCTGCATGCCAGTGCGTTCTTTTAACAATTGTGCAATTTGCGGTGCTGTAACTGGGTAAGCCAGTTCTGCTTCAAATTGCCAGCACTCGCAAGGACCCCATTTGGGAAATTCTCTATGCTCCTGAATTGGTAGACTCTTTGGCTTTGTTATGCTTACCAACTCGTAGGCGTTTAAAGCATTTTTTATATCTTCCATAATTTCGCCAGGATTCTGTTTAGCTACCTTGATGCGAAAATCGTATGTTGTGTTTCTTTCTGCAATATAAGCATGAAGACTTTTCATGGTTTTATCCTCTTATAGAGTATTTATGTGTTTTTATTCTTTTGAAGAATCTGGTCAAGCAGGGCATTTCGGTCTAGAATTACGCCCTGCCCTTCAATGGGTTTATCTTCTGGATTTTCTTTACTTATTTGATGATCCAGTCTGGCTTTTTGTAACTGTAACTGCACCATACGTAATTTTTTGTCCATTTTGGCTGTTTTAGCGGTAATAGCATGTCCTAGCAATGTGCCGGCAGTTTGAAACACCACTCCGCCAAAACGGGGATCCATGTTCATGCCAAGATCCATAAGATCTTCAAACTTGCTCTTGGCTAGATCAGCCAGTTCGTCCATTTCTTGATCGCTTGCCTCAAGATCTCTCACAGTTGGAAGTGCTATATCAATCTTGTCAATTGCTTCGTCGACTTTGGCTATTATCTCTTTGTTTTCTACTATATTTTGTAGAACCTCTGAGTTCTCGGCCGAATCTGTTGATGGGATATCTGGTAGGTCAAAAAGTTCGGATAGTTTTTTGGTCATGCTCGTATTTATCGAGCTCGTCCTTGGTGAAACATTTCGGCTTCAGTAAGTACTCTGAATCGTAAACCGTTTTCTTTAGCCCATGCATTAGCTGCTTGCCATTTGTGCATATTGAGCACCGCTGCGGCTTGATCTCTTACACTTTTTCCTGCTGCTTCCAGTGTAGTCTGTTTGCCTGGTTTAATTTCAATCAATTCGCCAAGACGTGCACCTGCTTTATTTTGATAAATGATTAAAAAATCAGGAACATAAATTGTGTTACGATTAGTAAAAGGATTGCGATAAGGAATATGAATAGCTTCACTTGCCCACTGAAGCACTGCTGGATTATTGTCACAAAATCGCATAAAGCTATGCTCCCAACTGCTTCTATAATGAGGTGCTTTTTTCCCTACATATTTGTCGGGGTTTAAAATCTGATAGAAGCCGTTGGCATACTTGCTCATTAAAACTTAATTGTCCTTGCAATATATTTGTTCAAAGTAGGATTGACTCTAATTCCCAAATAAGAACTTCCTACTCTTTCTAGATTCAAAAAAGCTACAAGGTATTCGTCCAGCTGACCTGCTGAAAATTTTTGAAACTCTCGCAGTATATCCATTGGATTACTACCTTGTTTTATGCTGGTATAAATTACTGCGCTGGCCAATGCTTTTGCAGACTCTTTATTATCAGTAACAGTTTCAAAATAACTTATAATGGCCGCATCAATATTAGATGAAACATCAACAGGCACTTCAAAAAAATTATTAAAATAATTTTTGTAATCTCTTAAAGTTATGTAATCTAAATTTACACGATCAAGATTGGTTGCGTGTTTAATGGGATTTAATTGTGACATTATTCTTTTGCTATTCTTTGATTGCTTGGTACCTTGGGTAATTTCACGTTTAACTTCATGATTTTTTGTTGTTGAATTAGATTGTCAGTGGTATTTGATATTATAGAATTAACTGTTTCTTTAGTTAATCCACTGGAATTTCCAAACAACGATGTAGTTAAAGGTAAGCTATTAGATATCATTATACTGGCGCCGGTGGTGTAGAGGTTCCTGCATAGCCAGGCGACTCTGATAAAACTGCGAGATTTGTTTCGTTTATAAAGTTCTTTACTTCACGCGACGCAATAGTTGCCGACGGTGAAATCAAAGATGACGCATATGGAGTTTTAAGTAAAGGGTTACTGCCATTTGTTGACACCACTTGATTTGTGCCAGTTACAAATGCCGAAGCAGTGGCCGCTGATCCTGATACAACAGCAGTTGTACCTTGAGGAATTCCCGACAATGTCAATCCACTGCCGCTATCTAACGATCCAACTGCGGATCGTAACGATTCTTGTTGTTGTTTTACTGCCGATGCTAAAAAATCAAACGAAGGCTGAGCTTGTGAACTAGACACATCACCTTTTTTATCTACGTTATAAATTTGATTCAATGACCCTCCGGTCATTTTACCACTGGCATTAGTAACCACTCCTTTAACATTGTTAGCTAAATTTTGTGCTGTACTTGTACTAACAAATGCTCCTGTATTGACACTGGCTGCTGACGTTGCATTGACACTACCTATTCCTGCAACTGCTGCTGCTCCAACTGCAAGTACTCCACCGCCAACGGCACGAAGATTAACTGATGATCCGTTACTGGTTGCTATACCAGGAGCCATTGCCAACGACCCTGAGGAATTCTGCAATCCCGGAAAGTTTTGTATGGTCAATGAACCTGCTGTTGGTATAAAAAATCTATCTCTTGGATCTTTGCCTTTGATCATGTCAGTTACTGCTGTAGTCAATTCAGATTGGGCCAATCCTGATAAATTTACATCCTTGTTTGTGTTAAAAGCTCTAACCGCTTTAAAGGCTGCTGCACCAAAGTTTCCGCCGCTACCGTCTCTAAAAATATCATCCACTGCATTCAATATACCGCCAGGTCCTAATATACTGTTTGTGCCGCCGCCGGCTGGTGTTAGTGGACTAGGTGATTTATCATAATGTAAATCAGCGAATCCTTTTACTGTATTTTTTGTAACAAACCCGCTTGCATACAGTACAGTTTCGTAGACAACCGACATTGTACATTCCATTCCTGTGCCACTGCTGGTATTGTGAGCGCCATGCTGAAATGTAACTATTGTTGGATTGACAAGGGTGTATTCACTAAATCTTTTTTGATGCAAGCTATAAATTCTTATTGATTTGATATACTGTTGTTCATTCTGAGAATCAAAAGATCTAGGACTGTAGCCAAATCTATTTAAAACATTTCTCTGAGTGTCGTTGTACAACGAAGGAGCATAATGAACTGGATTAACAGCTCCCGATGTACTAGAATATCCTATATCTAAATCTCTGTAGTAGTATGTAAGATAATCATACCAGAGGCCTCTTACAACATTTGCTTGATCATCGTGAAATGTAATGTTTATGTCGTTGTATGTAATTTTGGTTTGTACTACATTGGGTCTATTATATTCATTTAAAGTTTTAGCTTGAATATTGAACTTTGGCAGATCTACCGACTTAACAAGCATGCCATGTTCAATCAATTTCATACTATCGTTTATTTTGGTCAGCTGAGGATCTAGATCAAAAAACACATGAAAGATCCAGTCTGATTTAGGTGCTAACCTAAAATTATTGTCAACAAATAACCGCGCGGCATGTTGGCGATCTTTTATTTGATCTCCGCGGACTAGCTGTTTTAAAAACCCATCAAATATATTTGGCATGTAAATATTTATTCAAAAAAAAACCCAGGTTGCCCTGGGTTTTTGATATATTTTTTTGATTAACCTGTAATCAACGTTCCAACGGTTCTTCCTACAGCAGTACCAATACCAGTACCAGTCGGAGATTGAATAGCGTTATCGTAAGTGACACTTAAGGTAATCATGGCAGGTTCACTGGAAGCATAATTCATTTCTCCATAATTCACCGAAGTCAAAAATGCTCCATACAATTCCCAGGTTTCTAGTACTGTTGCAGCATTTGCACCATTACCGCCATCTAACATTTCAAACTTGAGTACAAATTTATAATCAATACCAGACGAAGCTGAAGATTGTTCTGCAAAATCAAATTGTTTCTGAATTTGTTCGCCTACTAATTTGGATACATTGCCGCCAGCATCGTCACGTAAATTAACAGTAACAGGTTCCCAACTTGGTTTACCAATTAAGTTTACTTTACTGTTGTAAACTTCTACAACAAAAGGATTAAAGTTAACATTTGGTCGACTGATGTCAGAAACTTGCTTAGTCATTTCTACTCTATCTGTACTAACACCAAAATTTTCAAATATCGCACGGAAGCGATATTTCATCTTAGGCATTAGTAAACCTTGTGTCGATGCACTTTGGTTTGTAGCCAAAGGCACTGTAAATCTTGTTAACGAAGCTATTGCCATTTAAATTCTCCTATTATAGGTATTTACCTTTTTATACAAGGAAAATATTAGGATCGTTAAATCCTAATATATACCTATATTAAATTCCTGCTGCTATGTCACCTGGGTTTTTCAAACGAATCGGAATGTAAATAAATTCAACTGCTTTAACAGGCTCAATTGCAATATCAACATACAATTCATTTCTTGCTATACGAGTTGGTGTATTATTTGACTCATCACATATGACCAAATAATCATATACTCCTCGTTTGGCTACCAGGTCATTGATTGCACCGCTTATAATGTTTGCAATTTGATCTCTAGTGATCTTGTCGTTAGGTTCAAAC
>Ga0129333_10007201_pt1 | contig 10514 bp, 10 predicted proteins | sample CPB6_08_DNA_FD_94474 | JGI IMG/M metagenome (GOLD analysis project Ga0129333, IMG submission 94474) | Freshwater to marine salinity gradient microbial communities from Chesapeake Bay, USA - CPBay_Sum_0.6_0.8_DNA | ecosystem: Environmental > Aquatic > Marine > Coastal | place: USA: Chesapeake...
GGGCACGCGCAAGCCGCCGCCGGTGGTGACGCTGGAGGTGCAGCAGCTCGCCGAACAGCGGATGAACGCCGCCGGCGACTTCCCGCCCTCGATCGAGGTTCGCTACCACACCGTGCCCGCCGGTCATGCCGACAGCTATGCCCTCGACATGCTGGCGGAGGTGCTCAACGAGCGCACGGGCCGGCTCTACACCGGGCTCGTGGAAGGGCGGGGGATCGCCGCCTTCGCCCGGGCCTCCTCCGACACGCGAAAGTACGCCGGCCTGTTCGCCGTGGCGGCCCAGGTCCGCGGCACGGCCACTTCGGAGCAGTTGGAGCAGGCCTGGTACGAGGAGTTGGCCAGGCTGCGGGCCGACGACCTCCCGGAGCGGGAGCTGCGCAAGGTGAAAAACAGGGTCGCCGCGCAGAACTACCGGCGGCTCGAGGACAACATGTCGCTGCTCGTGCAGCTGGCGTTCGCGGAGGGGGTGCTCGACTGGCGCGAGATCAACGAGGGGCCGGCCAAGTACGAGGCCGTCACCGCGGCCGACATCCGCCGGGTGGCGAATCGATATTTCGCCGAGTCGAATCGCAGCGTGGCGGTGTTCACGCGGAAGGACGACGGCGCCGCGGCTAAAGCGCCAGAGTCGGCTGGGGCTCGGCCCGGCACGGGGGAGGATCGATGAAGCGGATGCGTGACAGGGGCCGCGGTGGGCGGCCAGGACCGCAGGGGCTGCCCGCCGGAGTGCCGTTCTCCTGCCTGTTGCTCGCGTGGCTCGTGGGAGCAGGTTCGCTGGCTGCGGCTCCGCCGGCGCCGGCCGCCGCGGTGACGAAGCCGCCGGTCAAGGCCGCGCCGGCCGCGAAGATCCCGGCCCGACCCGAGGAGATCGTCTTCCAGCCGCTCGCCTTCGAGCCGCCCGACGCGGCGACCTTCCGCCGCGTGCTGCCCGACGGCACGGTCGCCTACCTGGCGCCGAGTCACGAGCTGCCGCTGATCACGCTCTCGATCACGTTCAAGGGCGGCTCCTCGCTCGACCCGCCGGAGATGCCCGGGCTGGCCGCGCTCACGGCGCGGATGGTCCGCGAGGGGGGCACCGCGCGGATGAAGCCGGCCGAGTTCGACGAGACGCTCGACTTTCTGGCCACTGAAGTGAGCGTGACGGCGGGCGACACCTACACGACCGCCAGCATGAACTGCCTGAAGAGCAACTTCGACGAGAGCCTGGCGCTGTTTCTCGACATGCTGCGGACGCCGGCCTTCGACGAGGGCCGACTGAAGACCGCCAAGGGCCGGATCCTGGAGGGTCTCAAGCAGCGCAACGACGACGCCTCGTCGATCCTGGGCCGGGAATGGAAGCGGCTGCTCTACGGCACGACGCATTTTGAATCGGCCGAGCCCACGGGCGGCACGGTGGCGGCGATGGGCCGCGAGCGGCTGGCGGCGCTGGGGCGCTCGATCTTCCATCCCGGCAACGCCATCGTCGCCGCGTCAGGCGACTTCGAGGAGCGGGAGATGCTCTCGGCGCTGGCCAAGGCCTTCACGGGCTGGGAGCGGGGCGAGCCCGTTGCCGATCCGCAGCCGCCCCGGGCCGAGCTCGAGCCCGGCTTGTATCACGTGCCCAAGCAGATTCCGCAGGGGAAGGTGCTGTTGGGGTGCCGCTCGATCACGCGGGACGATCCCGACGCCATCCCCCTGCTCGTGCTCAACGAGATCCTCGGCGCCGGCGGCTTCACCAGCCGCCTCATGCAGCAGGTGCGCAGCAACGAGGGCCTGGCCTACTCCGTGCGGTCGGCGCTCACGCCCAAGGTGGACTATCCGGGCGACTTCCGCGCCGGGTTCGAGAGCAAAAACGCCACCGTGGCCCTGGCCACGAAGATCGTGTTCGACGAGATCGCGAAGCTTCGCGACGAACTGGTGACGCCGGACGAGCTGGAGACGGCGAAGCGGGGCATCATCGAGACGTTTCCCCGGCAATTCGAGAGCAAGCCGCAGATGCTCCGCGTATTCGTCAACGACGAGTGGACGAAGCGGCCCGCCGACTACTGGCGGACTTTTCGCCGCAAGGTCGACGCCGTGACCGCCGAGGACCTGCGGCGCGTGGCCCGCAAGCATCTCGATCCGGCGCGGATGGCGCTGCTCGTGGTGGGCGACTGGGATGAGATCGCCAAGGGAGACGTCGACAAGCGGGCCACGATGGACGGCTTCTTCGGCGGCCGTGTGAAGCACCTGCCGCTCCGTGATCCGCTCACCCTCGAGCCGCTGCCGGATGCGGGAGGCGGACAATGAAACTGCCCCGCGCGGCGCTCGTCGTGGTCCTGGCCTGCCTGGCCGCGGGGGCCTCTGCCGCCGAGCCTGGCGCCATGCCGCCCCCGCGGAACACGGGGCCGGCCGCCATGGCCCATTCCCGCTACCGGCAGCACCACCGCAAGACCGTCCGCACGATCCGCCGCACACCCGAGGTGATGCGGGAGGACGCCGCCCGCGTCAAGCGCGGCGATCTGTTCAGCACCTGGTCGAACCGCTATCTGGAATGACGGCGCGGCGGGCCGTCGTGCGACAGGCAGCGCCCGGAGGGCCGGAAACCGGGCTCGCAACCGGCGGCCGGCTGGGCCGTTGAACCAGTGTCGGGCACCGCCACCATTCGCGAGGGCAGGATCATGAAACGCATGCTGACATTCGTGGTCGTGATGATGATCGTCTGCATCAGTCCGGCCACCTCGAACGCCCAGCCGCCGGACGGGGAGTTCGACGCTTCACCGCGTCGCGAGGGGCCGCCCCCGGATCGCCGGCCGCCACCGCCCCCCGATCCGCTTCGCGAGGCGCTCGACGCGAATCACGATCACGAACTCGATGCGGATGAGATCAAGAACGCCGCAGCGGCCGTGGCGCGGATCGACGCGGACGGTGACGGACGTGTCGACGAACGGGAACTGATGCCGCCGCCCCCGCCCCCCCCTCGCGGCTTCGAGGGTCGTCCGCCGCGTGGCCGCCGTGGGCCGGATGGGCCGCCGCCGTCCGAGGCGGGCGAGCGCGGGCCGGCGGAGAGGCCGGGGTTCCGCCCGCCGGAGCCGGGTGATCGGCCGTCGCCGGAGCGGTTCGTGGCCCGGGCCATGGCCTTCGATGCCGATGGCGACGGCAAGCTCGACCGCAGCGAGCTGGAGAAGTGGGCCGGCGAAATGTTCCGCATGCGTGGTGATCCGGAGGCCGGCCGCCGGGGTCCGCCGCGACCGCGGGCGGATCGCGAGCAGGAGGGCGACCGCGGGCGGGATCGGCCGCGCGACGGCGATCGTCCCGGCAGTCCGCCGGCTGACGCCAAGGGCGCTCCCGGCGCAGCGGGGTGATGCGGCGGGTGGGCCCGACGGCGGCGATTCCGCGGCGGATCGCGGGTATGCTCGTGCGACCATGAGCATTCACGTCTCCGCCCCGCCCCCCCGCCCCGCCGAAGCACACGCGCTCGTCGTCGCCGCCACGTTGCCGGGCAGTCGCATCGTCTGCACGTCCACGGGCCGGGGGCAGGCGGCCTATGGGCTGGCCACGGCGCGACCCCAGGCCGACGTGGCCGCCTGGTTTCTCGATCTCCATCAGTGCGATGCCGCATCGGCCTGCTGGGAGGCGGCGCCCGCGAATCTGCGGGCCGTGTGCAGCGCGGACATGCCGTCCGGATCCTACGATCTGGCGGTCGTGCCACTGGCGAAGGATGGCGAGGCCGAACTCTCCCGCGACATCCTCCAGGCCGCGCTGCTCCAACTCGACGTGGGCGGCAGGCTCGTGGCGGCCATCGACAACGCCCGAGACAAGTGGCTGCGCGAGCAGTTGGCGGAGACCGGCGAGACCGTCCGCGTGCGGCCGGCGCCGGATGCCAAGGCCGACGTGGTGGCCTACGTCGTGGAGAAGACCCGCCCGCCCGGCAAGGTCCGTGATTTCTCCTGCCGCGTGGTGTTTCGCGATCGCGAGCGCTTGCTCGAGACGGTGACGCGGCCGGGCGTGTTCGCCCATCGGCGTGTCGATCCCGGCGCCAGGCACCTGCTCAATGCGGTGGACGTGGCCGCCGGCACCCGTGTCCTCGACATCGGCTGCGGGTCGGGATGTGTGGCGATCGGAATCGCCGCCCGGAACCCGACGATCGAGGTGCACGCCATCGATTCGGCGGCGCGAGCGGTGGAGTGCACGCGCCGTGGAGCCGAGGCTTGCGGGCTGGGGAATCTGACCGTGGCCCTGGAGGCGGGAGGGCGGGTTCCCGACCCGGGCACCTGGGATCTGGCGCTGGCCAATCCGCCCTACTACTCCGACTTCCGGATCGCGGAGCTATTCGTGGAGGCGGCCCGGCTGGCATTGGCTCCGGGCGGCACGCTGTTGCTCGTCACCAAGCAGCCGGCCTGGTATCTGGAAAACCTCCCGCGCATGTGGACCAACGTGGCTCGCGAGGAGGTAAAGACGTATCACTTGATCGAGGCCGTTCGACCTGAGTGACGGGCCGCCTGGAGGGCGGTCTTTCAAGAGCGGGCGGAGGCCCGCCAAGCGAACGGAGGCATGAAGCCGAGGATTCGCGTGAAGCGGCCGTATCACTTGATCGAGGCCGTTCGACCTGAGTGACTGGCCGCCTTTCGCGACGCTTCGGCCGGAGCCGGCTCGCGGTTGACGTGCACGACCTTGGCGGGCGGGAAGCCGTTGAAGTGGGTGGAACTGGCGGCCGAATAGGCGCCGATGTTCTCGCTGTAGAGATAGTCGCCGATCTCGAGATCGGGCAGTTGCTCGGCCAGGCTGATGGTGTCGAGCGCGTCGCAGGTGGGACCGAACACGGCGCAGATCTGGGGCGTGCCGCGTTTGAAGCTCTTCATGTGGTAGGTGCAGTGGTCGAAGATCACGCCCGAGTAGGTGTGGTAGACGCCGTCGTCGACGTAGTAGCTGAGCTTCCCGTTGCGCACGGCCTTGCCGATGATCTTGCTCACGGCGCTGCCGGCCGAGGCCACCAGAAAGCGGCCGGGCTCGGCCAGGATCTCGACCTCCGGGGGAAACAGCCGGTCGATCTCGTGGTTGATCTTCCGGGCCAGCGCCGAGAACTTCGGCACGCTGGCGTCGTAGGCGGCGGGGAACCCGCCGCCGATGTCGAGCAGTTTGAGCGTGAAGCCCCGCGACTTCGCCTCGGCGAAGATGCCCGCACAGAGGTGCAGGGCCTGGATGTAGTTCTCGTGGTTCGTGCACTGGCTGCCGACGTGGAACGACAGGCCCTCGACGACGAGCCCGTGGTCGTGGGCGTGCCGGATCAGATCGACGGCCTCTCCGGGCAGGGCCCCGAACTTGCTCGACAGCTCCACCATCGACCCCGTGTTCGGCACGCGCAGCCGCAGGGCCAGCCCGGCGTGAGGGGCGTGCCTGGCGATCTTCTTCACCTCCTCGGGATTGTCGTAGGTGACGAGCGGCTTGTACTGGTCGAGTTCCTCCAGCGTCTCCACCGGCTTGATCGGGTTGGCGTAGATGATCTTGTCCCAGATGAAGTCCTGCCGGGCCTTGGCCGGGAGCTTGGCGATGTTCCGGTAAACCGTGTGGAACTCCTGCATGCTGGCGACGTCGAAGCTGCCGCCGAGCTCGTAGAAGGTCTGCACGATCGCCGGGTCGCTGTTGACCTTCACGGCGTAGTAGATCTGCACCCGGGGGAAGTGCCGCCTGAAGAGCGCGTAGTTCCTGCGCAATTCGGCGTGGTCGACGACGAACAGCGGTGTGCCGTGCTTCTCGGCGAGCTGGAGCAGGATCTTCTGGTTCATCGTCACTCAATCCCCGTCGCTGAGCAGAAAGTTCTTGAATTGCCAGGGGTCGGAGGGGTCGATCTGCGGCCGGTTGTAGCCGTGGAAGGCGCTGGAATAGTACTTGAGCGGCGTCCAGTCGCTGCGCACCGAGATGAACTTGCCCAGGTAGGGCTTGGCGATCGAGAGCACGTAGTCGTGGGGCAGGTCGTCGGGCAGTTTCACGCCCACGTTCGGGTTTTCGATCATCCACATCGTCGCCGCGACCACGGAAATCGCCACCTGCATCGTGGTCGCGTTCTGGTGGGGCAGGAGCCGCCGCGACTCCTCGATGGAGAGGTCGGTGCCGCACCACCAGGCGTTGAGCGGGTGGCCCATCACGAGGGCCCCGAGGATGTCGGCGCCGCTGGTGATCTCGTCGGTCATGATGCGGATCCGGGGCTGGAGCCGATAGTCGTTGCCGCGGAGCTCCCAGAGGCTGGCGATGGCGGCGTCGCAGGGGCAGTAGGCGTAGTGCACCGTAGGCCGGTAGACCGTCCGCCCCGACGCGTCCCGGACGGAGAGTTTTTCCGTGATGCTGAAGGCCTCGCCGTGGCGGACGACCATGCCCACGATCGTGTAGTTGGGCACCCAGCTCACGACCTGCGTGTTGATCCCCATCCGGGCCAGGCAGATCTGGCTGCGCGGGCCGTCGTCGTGCTCGTAGGCGAAGGGCGGCAGTTCCTTCTCGTGCGTGCCCCAGCCCATCTCGGCGGTCGTGGTGCCCTCCTCGCGGAAGCCCTCCACGCTCCAGGTATTGACGAATTCGTCGACCTCCTTGGGGCGGTTGGAGACCTGCGTGTCCCGCTCGCTGCAGTGGATCACCTTCACGCCCAGTTCGTGGGCCAGGTGGTTGAAGGCCCGGCTCGCCGCATGCTGGGCGATCCGTTCGGCCTGGGCAGCGCCGAACTTCTTCTCCTCGAGGCAGGCCGTCGCGATGTCGAGCAGGGCGTGCTTCGTGAAGTGGCTGATGAGCCCGGGATTGGCGCCGTGTTCGAGGACGGCGGTCGGGCCCGGCGTGGTCCAGCCCGCGATCATGCGGCGCAGATTCATGTGCCGCCAGTAGAGCGTGAGGTGCGTGGGGTGAGCGCCCGTGGCGTGTTCGTAGGGGTCCCAGAGCTCGACGGACGTGTTCAGGTACAGCACGCCGTGGTCATGGCACCACTGCACGATCTCGCAGCAATCGATGTTCCAGGCCAGATCGATGAGGATGTCGCCGGCGGAGAGGTGCGTTCCCAGGATCTGCCCGAGATTGTCGCGTTCCACCTTGCCGCGGACGAAGTTCACGCCGCGCTCGGTCCAGGGCCGCAGGGCGGCCTCGTCGGGCTGGAATTCCAGGATCGTGACGTCCTGCGGCCTGACCTTCACGTGCTGGAGCAGGATGGGCAGCGTGCATCGCGCCACGGCACCGAAACCGACGAACAGGATGCGCTTCTGAAAGTGCTGCATGTCGTGCCGGGATCACTCGCGGGGTGTGGATGTCGATCAGCCGCCACGGCGGCGTGGGACTGTGGGCATGGCGACGGCGGCAGTATATCGGGTTGCCGTGCGCCGCGGGGCTCGGGCCGGGGCACGGTATGCTGGAAGGCCGTCCACGTTTCCGGAGCCGCCCGGTGAACCGCTTTTTCGACATCCTGCTGCTCGGCGTAGCCGGAGGGCTGGGCACGCTGTTGCGGGCGGGCTGCAACACGCTGTCGGTCTGGCTCTGCGGACACACCTTCCCCTGGGGAACGCTGCTCGTGAACGTGACGGGATCGTTCGCCTTCGGAGCCCTCTACGCCCTGATCCGCTCGCGGGGAGCGTTTACCAGCACGCACGAGGCGGTGATGCTCGTGGGGTTGCTCGGTGGATTCACCACGTATTCGTCATTCGCCTTTCAGTCGCTGGAACTCCTGGCGTCGGGACGCACGCTGCCGGCGTTGGCCTACATCGTCGGCACGAACGTGCTCGCCGTGGCGGCCGCCTGGGCCGGCCTGCGGCTCTGTGGCGGCTAGCGTGAGTCCGACGGCGGTGCCGCGACCGCTCGGAAGCCGGCGGAATCGACATTCTCCCATCGATTACGATTTCGTAATGTAAGTGTCGAATTCCCGTTGCGGGGCCAGGAATCTTCCCAACGTGCATCCCGACTTCCTCGTCGACCTGCGGTTCGACCCGTACTTTCCCCAGCATCACGAACTGGCGATCGTGCGCTATTTTTTCGAGCCGGGCCGGCGGCTCTTCCGCTGGCCGCATCGGCCGCTGCCGGTTGCCAAGAGCCTGCTTTTGCTGTTCACGAATCGCTGCGGGTCGAACTGGCTGGCCGAGTTGCTGTATGCCACCGGGCTGATGGGCTGGACGGAGGAGTTCTTCAACGATGCATACGTGTTCGAGGCCTGTGCCTTGGGCGGGATCACCAGTTTCGACGCCTACATCCATTTCCTGCCCCACGTGCCACTCCAGAGTCGGCCCTTTTTCACCACCAAGCTGTCCTGGGACCAGCTCTGGTTCCTGACCCGTTGTGGGGTGATCCCCGGCATCATCTCCACGCCCGTGTTCGTGAACGTCGTGCGCCGTGATCGGGCGGCGCAGGCTCTCTCGCTCCACCTGGCCCTCCGCACCGGCCAGTGGAAGAGTTACTGGAACAGCGGTATCAACGCGGAGTGCGACCCCTTCCTGGTCAGCGACCAGGATCTTCTCGCCACGATGGAAGCCTTGAGCATCAGCCAGATGAATTTCGACAGATATTTCCTGGAGCATGGCACCGCGCCGCACGTCGTCGTGTACGAAGACCTGCAGCAGGATCCGCTGGGCTGCCTCGACCGCCTGCTCGTGGCCACGGGATTGGCGGAGAGCGGTCGCTGGAAGATCGACAAATCGCAGATTCGCTTGCAGAGACAGATGACGCCGCGCAGCATGGAGCGCTTGGCGGAATTCCGCCGGCGATTCCCCGACGCGGATGCCTTCGAGCGGTCGCATCGCCCCGCCGCGGAGTGAGCCCGGAGTGGCCCCGGCAAGGTGGTGCCGCGAATAATTGGGCGCGGGCCGGTGTCACGGGCCCGTGCAGGGACGCCGGCCTTCGTTTCCGAGGTCCGATATGCGACGTCTGGTCCCGCTGGCGACGTGGTGGTGGGCGGTGGCCGCCGGCTGTATCGGCATGACTGTCGGTCTCGGCTCCAGGGCCTGGCATCCGGGGCCTTCCGCAGCGGCTCTGGCCCAGTCCCCTCGAAGCGCCGAACCAGGCACGGACGAGCGGCGTCATGCCGAGTTGCACGGCCGCTACGCCGCGGCCCGCCTGCTGCTGGCGCTCGCGCAGCTCGACAAGGCCCGGGTGCTCGGCAAGACGTTTCCGGGGCAGGTGTCGCAGCGGGAGATCCGCAGCCTCGAGCGCGAGGCGGAGGTGTTGCGGGCGCACGTCGATGTCACGCAGCGGTCTCCCCACGGCAACGCTCCCACGCTGGCACGCTGCATGGCACGGGCGGCGAGGCTGCAGGCCGACGAGGATCTGGCGGCGGCCCATGCGGCCAACGAGCATCACGCCGGGACCGTGTCGCGGGAGACGATCGGCGTGCTCGAGGCCCGGGCCGAGGTCGCCGCGATACGGCTGGCGCTGTGGGAGGATCCGGCGTTCCTGGACACACCCCTGGCCGCGCTGCAGATGCAGATCGACCAACTCGCCGATCAGGTGCTGGATCTTGCGCAGCGGATCGACAATGCCCCGGCCATGAATCGTCGCTGAAATCGCGTCAGGCCGCTGTGCGGAGGCCGCGTCGGTTCAGCATGCAAGGTGCCGTGAAGCCTTGCCGCTGCCGAGGCCGTCGGGCGAGCCTTGGCGGCTCGCCGGGCATGCAGGAGCCGACCGATCGGCCGCAGCCAGGGCAAAGCCCTGAGTTGCCCATGTGGGCCGGGCGCGGTAGCCTGTCCCTCGGAACGGGGGACGGGTTTTCATGTGGATGAGCACGCCGTACGCGTGCGCGCTCATTCCACAGACTTTTCTCAGGAACGGAGGCGCACATGTCCTGGTATGTCCAGTTGATGGGCGAGACGGTGGGGCCCTACTCCGGGGCGGAACTCAAGAAAATGGCCGATGCGAAACGCATCGAATTCGACACGGCCGTGGCGCGAAGCAAGACCGGTCCGTGGATGCAGGCGCAGCGAATCGCCGGGCTTTTCGGCGCGGTGGAAACCCCGGCCGCTCAGGCTGCGGCCTCGCGTTCCACGGCGGCGGTTCCGCGGGAAGAGCCCGTGCCGGAGGCCCAATCATCCCAGCCTGAACTTCCCGATACCCAGAGCCGCTACAAGGTGTTGACGCAACGGGACCGTTGGTTCGGCGGTCGCTTCGAAGTGGAGAAACTCGAGGATGCGATCAACGCCTACGCCGCTCTGGGCTGGAAGATCTGCGGTGTGGCCACGACGCTCGTCACCGGACTGGCCGGAAAGCGGGAGGAGGTGGTCGTCGTCATGGAGCGGGAGCAGGCTGCGGCCAACGGGGGGTGAAGGTCGCGTCACCGGCCGCCTGATGTGTCGTCACGGCTCCCACCCGGGTAACGCGGCCGCCTGCCGAATCCACTCGGCCATGAGTTCCTCATCGAGTGTCGTGTTCTCGGTGATGTCGAAGTACCGCACTTTTTTCTGTTTGGAAACGCCCGGGGGCACGGGCTTCAATTCGGCACCACGAAAAAAGGCGACCTTCACATACGTCGTGAGGCAGTGGTAACCGAGAAAGTAACCGTCCCCTTTGAGACCATAGAGGGGCGAGTTCCACTTCACCGCCTTGCA
>Ga0129333_10007202_pt1 | contig 10514 bp, 3 predicted proteins | sample CPB6_08_DNA_FD_94474 | JGI IMG/M metagenome (GOLD analysis project Ga0129333, IMG submission 94474) | Freshwater to marine salinity gradient microbial communities from Chesapeake Bay, USA - CPBay_Sum_0.6_0.8_DNA | ecosystem: Environmental > Aquatic > Marine > Coastal | place: USA: Chesapeake Bay...
ACACTAACAAATTTTGACCCAGTTTCTATTTCAGATCCACTCAAAATTTTAAGAATTACTGCTAAACCAGCAACAAATAACTTCGAATCATCAAGAAACAAAATATTTACTATTGACGAAGATGATTTAGGATCAATAAACATTTCCATGAATGCGATTGACTGATGTTTGCAAATAACTACGTTTCGACAATTGTAGAGAATCAGCTTCCTGATTTTATCAGAGCCGAACATCCTAAATTCGTCACGCTTCTTAAAAAATATTATGAGTATATGGAACAGCAAGATAAGACTTTACATCTTGCTAAAAACTTATACGATTATGCAGACGTTGACACTACAAGAAGCGATCTTATCAAATATTTTAAAGATAAGATTATTCCAAATTTTCCAGAAGAAACTGAATTATCCACTGCTAAACTTGTTAAAGCAGCAAGAGATTTTTATAATAAAAAAGGAACACCAGATTCTTTTAAATTTATTTTTAGAACTCTTTATGGGCAAGATATTGATGTCTATTTTCCGAAAGAAGATATATTAAAAGCCTCTGACGGTAAATGGAAACAACCACAGGCACTACGTCTCGCGTTCTCTGACACATTACAAAGAATCGGCAGCGGTAATGTAAACGTTGCAGCAACTTCTTCTAATACAATTACTGCAAACTCTATTGATTTTGTTTCAGCAAATATAACTGTTAACACGCTGATTCAAATAGGTACAGAGAAGCGCAAAGTTACCAATGCTAACGCCACAACGTTGGTAGTAGACATTCCATTTGCAGTTCTAAATGTTGCGAATACTTTGGTTTATGATTCTGCTAAAATCTTTAGAGTTACGCCTAGCCAATATGCAACTTTTAACGTAAATCTTTTAGAAAAACGTTTAGGTGTTGGTGAAATATCAAGAACAACCTGCGTTATTGAAAAAGCAGTTCAAAGTGTTGATGAAGATACTGGTCGTGAGTTTGTTGAACTTTATGTATCTAACGTTAGAAGATTGTTTGACGCAGGTGAAAACCTTGTCGTTGAATACACTGACGAAAATGGTTTACCGCAAACTTTTAAATCTAAAATTATCTCATTGATTTCTAACATTTCTTTGTTTAGAAATAGATTCAAAGTTGTACAAACTGGTAGAAGATATAGAACTGGAGACCCTGTAGTATTTTATGGTGGTCTCGCAGATACGCCAGACGCAGTAGAGGCTGTCGCAGTTGTTAACAATGTTTCTACTGGTTCAATCGAATCTGTAAGTTTGACGCGACCAGGATATTTTTATAGAACATATGACAATGCTTATATTAGAGTTGTCTCTTCATCTGGTGTTGGTGCAAACGTTCTTATCGACTCAATTTATGATGATGGCGCTCCAAACTCAGAAGTGTTTTTATTTAACACTGATGCATTAATGTATCGAAAAGATTTAGCGATTAATGCTCCAGAATATGATTTTGACAATGTCACAAACTATATTAATCTTACAGCTGGCAGTGGAAACTCTACTACCACTGTTAATTTAAATACGGCAACATATCTCGCCAGTAATGTAACAGATTATTACAAATCATTCATTTTACAGATTCAAGATGGTACTGGTGCAGCAGGTAGCCCTAACACTGCTCAAATTTTATCTTATAATGGCGCAACGAAAATTGCTACACTCGCAACTGCACTTGCTGTTGCTCCAGATGCCACAAGTAATATTCGCGTGTTTGCTAATGCGCAAACAGAAATAGGCAGAGCATGGACATACGAACCATTTACTCTTGGTAAACTCAGACTTATTGACTTGGTAAATGGTGGTGCAGGATTCGAAGAACCACCAACCTTTGATATCGATTCACTACATGAAACAGACTTTTCATTAGACCAAGGTTATTTAAATGTTCCTTCTGGTAATTTTACCAGTTACAACAGATTCGGTATACCTTATCCATCTATTCGCATTATTGGACCATACAGCACAGCCAATGGGTTCTATAAAGGCGCAAAACTTTTCTTAGATACAGGCGCAACTTCACACTACGTCAATGTTGTTGATTATATTGTTACGAACCCAAGTTCTTCTGCAAATGTTAAAACGTTGTATCTAGACAGACCATTTGAAAACAACATTAACGCTATAAACATTCAACGATTTAGATTGTTCTTTGACTTTAAAACCAACGTTCGTGGAACTGGTAAGATCGGATTTGTTGAGATTAAGAAACCAGGAAGTGGTTATACTGCTGGCGGATTCTTAGAGTTTGTTGGTACAGGATATAATGGTAATGCCACAATTACTGTCGATGGTAATGGCGGTATTACTGGTGTTACGCTCACCAATCGCGGTGAAGGTTATTCAGGTCGTCCGAACGTTCGAGTGAGAGCAGCTAACGGTAATGTTTCTATTGGAACAAATGCAGAATTTGAAGTATTCTTGTTAAGCGATGGCGCTGAATTGCTTGCCGAAACGTCAGATATCGGTCGTATTCAAGACTTTAGAATATTAAATAGAGGATTTGACTACGCTAACACGCCACTAGTATCACTAAAAGTTGTTGACATTCTAACAGACAATTTAACATCATCAAGCATTGTTCTTGAGCGCGATACTGTATGGCAAGGTGGTGATACCAATACAGCAGCAACTTTCCAAGGTATAGTAGACGCCTCTTATCGCGCTGATGATGTTAACACAGTTATTCGCGTCTTTAACTATAGCGGCACTATTAATACGCAGTTACCATTGAAGGTTAATACAACGCTTGGAAATGTAACTGTTAACGTCTCAACTCAAAATGCGATTATCTCATTTGCCGACATTTATAACGCTGAAGATAGAAGATATCCATTCTTCTATGGTAACGGATTAGCAAAAGCCAACGCTGAATTCTTACGCGGATTGATTAAGTACGATGGATTCTATTTGAATACAGATGGCTTTGTCAGTTCAGATAAGAAGATCCAAAACGATGACTATTACCACAATTTCTCTTATGAATTGTCTTCAGAAAAATCATTAGACGATTACAAGGAAACGATTTACAGAGTTGTTCACCCTGCAGGTATGCAGCTCCTATCTAAATTTGTAATGAAGAATATCGAAGATCAAGAAATAAGAATTACCTCTAATGTTCATACTATAAATGCAACAATGAGTACAAATGCGAATACCAGTTATTTGAGCAATATTCTTTACGGTAACAACTCATCATTTACGACAAAGACTAATGTTGGCGATATTATCGTCATAAATACAACTGAAACTGCTTCTCAGAAACAATATAGTCGTGTGGTAACAAACGTTGTCAGCAATGACGTTATATGGCTCGAGTCGCCAGTTGGCGGATTGGGTGATGGTAGAATAAGGTTGACGACTGGAAACGCTAATGTCAAGATTTATGCTAACAATTATCCAGTGTCAGAGAGTTTAGAAGTCGGCGATAGTATTTCGTTTAACGTTAGTGGCACTATTTACAGAAGAGAAATTGTTGCTGTTACAGGTAACACAATACAGTTGAACAGCAGCGCAAATATCGTAAACGCTAATTTATTATACGAAAAGACTCCAGTCTTTAACGTAGTTGCGTATGAGATTATTAGGACAAATCAATGAAATCTATAATTTATAAAGATTTTGGTATTACCAATGCTCAAAATTTTGAGTCTATGGTTTCTATACCATTAGCCAATGTTTATGTAATGATAGGTCGTTCTTTGCCATGGGCTAATGCTTCAAACAGCCAAATTTTAGATGACACCAACATTCCTACGCCATATGAAACTCTTACGCAGCGTAATGAATTAGCGCGTGATGGCACAATAATGAAAAAAGTCACAGCGGCTGACTTACAATTGGTTGTTCCAAGAGTAGATTGGCTCGCTAATACTATTTACGTGGCTTTTGATCAAGACGCTAATCTTTTCGTAAAATCTATTTCAACGCGCATCACAAGCGGCAATGTCAACGTAAATGCAGGATTGGCTAATACAGTAACTGCAAATGGAATGAACTTGGCAGCATTAACGCCAGAAGTTACATCTGGAACTTTAATTACAGTTGGAAATGAAACTAAAGAAGTTCATTTTGTAACTCCTAATGGATCGTTCTTAAGAGTTAACACAGCATTCGGTTCAACATATACTTCTCAAAATCTATTCGTTATTACCACATCTGATATTCAATATATTAATAAATTTTATGTTAGAAATAGTGCTGATCAAGTATTTAAATGTTTGTACAATAATAATGGTGGCGCTTCAACAATTATGCCAGAAATTGCTCTTGATGGGCAATTGCCTGAAAATGCGTACGTTGAAACGAGCGATGGTTATAGATGGAAATATCTATATACAATTCCAAGTGGTCTGAAAAATAAATTTTTTACAGATAAATTTATGCCTGTTATTCGAGAATCTATTGTTCTCGACAATGCGGGTCCAGGAAGATTAGATATTATTAAAATTACTGATTCTGGTAATGGTTATTTCTCGGGTGGTACTGTTAATAATTATTCCATTCTATCAGTAAACGGAGATGGTACTGGCGCTAATCTTACGGTTGATGTTTTAAATGGTATTATAAATGATGTTAATATATTAAATGGCGGAAATAATTATACAACAGCAACTATCAGCATATCAGATCCATTAAAATTGCCATTAACACCTAGTGCCAATTTAGTTCCAGTGATTAGTCCATCTTATGGGCATGGCGCAGATCCAGCGAGAGAACTGGGCGCGTCAAATATGATGATTAGTTTGGATTTCGAAGGTGATTTAGAAGGTGAATTACCAACAAAAGCTGATGGAACTGACACTTTAAGGCAAGTTGCGATTGTAAAAGACCCTCAATACGCCAATGGCGCATATGCATTTACAACTTATGTACCTTTGTTCACAACTTTACTGATTTCAACCCCAGCTGTAAACTTCGATCATAATGGTATAGTTTATTCAGGTTCAAGTTATACCAATGCTTCGTTTACTGCACGTGTGGTGCATTTTGACGATAATACCAATTTGCTCTATATTAACAATATCACTGGCAACGTAAACGCTTCAATATCAGAAACAGTATATCAATTAGATAATCCTTCTGCCGCCTCAAAGGTTTTCTCTGTTTCAAAACCTAATATAAATATTTACAGCGGTGAAGTATTATATGTTGAAAACAGAGCAAAAATTACTCGTTCGCCTGATCAGACTGAAACTACAAAACTTATATTAGAATTTTAATCGTAGGTAAAATCAATGGAATTTAATTTAGAACCATATTGGGACGATTTTGCGGCGACTAATGGCGCTCTAGAAAACAACTATATGCGTATTTTGTTCCGTCCTGGATACGCTGTTCAGGCACGCGAACTTACTCAGATTCAATCGATTTTACAAAATCAAATTAAACAATTCGGCGACCATATCTTTAAAGACGGTTCACCAGTTATCGGTGGTCACTTAACAATTGATACAGGTATTAGATATCTAAAACTACAACCACAAGACGCGTCTGGACAAGATATCGATTTAGAAAATTTCCTAGGTGTTACTGTTTACAACACTATTGTACCAAGAACTCGCGCGAAGGTCATTCAAACGTTTGATACCTCGACAGACAGAACTCTCATGGTTCGCTATCTTCGCGGTCCAGGATTTTCTGCAGGTCAAACAATTCAAACTGCAGCTGGTTTTACTGCGAACGTTGCTACTGGTACATTTTCTGGAACTGGTTCTACTGTTTCTATTAATGATGGTGTATTTTACGTCGATGGGTTTTTTGTAACCGTACTTCCGCAGACTATTATTCTAGATCCATATAGTTCAACACCAACATTCCGAGTCGGTTTAGAAATTGACGAAAATATCGTCACCGATTCGATGGATAACGCACTACTAGATCCAGCTCAAGAGTCATTTAACTATCAAGCTCCTGGTGCACATCGTTATCAATTTACATTAAATCTTGCTAAAAGAAGTATTGATTCAGTCGACGATCGCCGATTCTTTGAATTGCTTCGCGTCGAAAATGGTGTTATCACAAAACAAGTTAGTTATCCGATTTATTCAGAACTTGAGAAAACACTTGCTCGCCGCACTTATGACGAATCTGGTAACTATGAGGTTCGTCCATTTGTTGTAACTGCTACAGCAAACACACCTCCAGGTATTACTGAAAATACTGCAACATTCCTCGTAAATGTACAGCCAGGAAAGGCATACGTTAAAGGATTTGAATATGAAACTATTGGAACAACCAAATTACATTCAACTCGTGCTAGAAATTTTTCTTCAGAAGTTGATAAAAATCTTTCAATCTATTACGGTAACAGAATATTCCTAGCGAATGTGATGGGTAGTAGCGCTGGTATTGGATTCAGCGATACAACATTAACAGAAGTAGATATTCACTGCGTTTCAAACAATAACGTTGTTTTAAACGGTAATACAGCAAACTATTATAGCACAAGAATTGGCACAGCCAAGATTAAAAACTTTGATAGAGTTGATGGCACAGATGCAAATACTTACTACATGTATTTGACTGACATTGATGTTTTACCAATCACATCAACAGCAAACTCTACAACAAATACTACAGCGATTCAGTTTGGACCACATTTTTCACCTACTAACAATGCATATCAAAACTGCACTGTTACTATCGTAAACAATGCAGGATCTAGCGGTAACGTTGCGCGTATCACATCATATGTTGGTGCTACGAGAACAGCATTTATTTCTCCGCCAATTAGAACTGCTATGCTCAGAGGAGCAACTTTTGCACTTACAGTTCCAGCTGAGTTCGCTAAATCAATTGTAATCGCAAACACTTCTTCATTTACTGCAGCAAATTTACAAGCAAATGTTGCTGAAGGCAGCAGAAGTAAAGACGCTCAAGGCAATACAATCTTTACTGACGCCAAACTTGATACGATGATTTATAAGATTCCTAACTATTATGTCAAATATGATAGTGATAAGAACGTAGACTTCTATCGTCGCGTCAAAACAACAGAAAACTTTACAACCAATGGTGCGGTCACTATTACACTTGCTCCAGGTCAAAGATTTGACTTTGGAACAGATGGTTCGCTTCTATCAGAACAAGATAGAATTGAGTATCTAATTGTTGTTCCAAGAACTGGCGCTAATGCTGGTAAAATTTTGGATATGACGCAAGGAACGAGAAATGTTTATAAAACAGATTCTCAAACTCTCACGTTATATACAGCAAACGGTTCAGGTGACGTATTTACTGGTGACATTTATGTCACAACCAAATTAACAAATGCTAATGGATCCTATCGTAGAGTTAAAACATTAGTTCGATCTAATAATGATATTGCTGCTGGCGATACACTCGGAAGTGCATCACCTGTTGTTGGTTTTACTGAAGTAAAAATTAATTCAACCAATGGAACTGTTTGGTTTACTTCTGCTAATGTTGTAAATAAAACTCCTGGTGAAAAATCTTCATTGTTCTTGAGCGACGTAATTAAAATTAATAAGATTTATGATTCTGGCAATTTAAGTCACGCACCTAACACGACAAATAAAATTGATATTACTGATCGTTATGTGTTTGACGCTGGTCATACTGACAATTATTATGATCATGCTACAATTACATTAAAACCAGGATCTGCACCGCCATCTGGTCAGACGGTTGTATTTGTTGATTACTACACTCACACTGGTACTGGATATATTTCGCAACGTTCATATGCGAATAGCATTTATGAAAACGAACAAATACCAATTTATAAGAGTCAAAGTGGACAACTGTACAATCTACGCGATTGTATTGACCTTCGTCCATTACGTTCTTCTGGCTTGGTCGCCAACCCATATAAAACAATTACACTTGGACCAACAGTAAACGTATCTGCTAATCAATTAGTTGTAACCGCAAATACAGCGAGAATTCAAAATGTATTCTCGCCACCTATTGTATCTGGTTCTTTGATTAAGATTAATGGTGAGTATAGAACTGTTGATAGCATCGATAATCCAACACAAATTAGAGTTACAAAGGCATTTACAGCAGCATGCACTAATGGTGCTATAGAATTAGTTACTGAAAATATCCAATTAAGTGGCGGTCTAATTCAAGAACCAAATGAGGATATGCTTTTAGACTACGATTATTATCTACCTCGTATTGATAAAGTTGTAGCAACTAAAGATAAAGAATTTAAGGTTATCACAGGCGTGCCATCATTGGTACCAATTCCTCCACCAGAGCCAGAAGATTCAATGGCTATCTGTACAATGGAGTTGCCACCATATACCGCATCGTTGAAGTCAATCAATATCAAACATATCGAAAATCGTAGATATACGATGAAAGATATCTCATTAATTGATAAGAGACTTGCGCATATTGAAGATTATGTGCGCCTCAAAGAATCAGAAAAACAAATTCTCAGCAATCCGCCAAGATCACCTGAGACGCCAAACATCAACAAACCAATCTATGGTACAATCGTTGATGAATTTGATGACATGTCAGTTGTAGATAATTCACCTAGCGCAGAGTTCTCAGCATCAATCGAAAAAGGTGTATTAACTTGCGCTAAATTAATTAAATCTTATTCGCTAGAACCAACAAAGTGGAGTACTGGCGATAAGTTGTTTATGTTGAATTATACTGAATCACCATTTGCTCAACAAACGCTCTACTCAAATACAGCACCAGAAACAGTACAAACTGCTATCATTGCTAAATTTGAAGGCTTCGCAACGCTCTCACCTGAAAGAGATTACTTCTACTCGCAAGTATTCTTGCCAACAGTGTCTGATACTCCAGGTCGCTCTGTTGAGCCACCAACAGTCCTAGATCCACCAACATTACCAATCGAATTAGATCCATGGCGCGAAAGACTATATTGCCCAGCACCATGGATGTATATTAATTTGGCTGATGGTAAACAAATACAAGCTGGTGATCTAAAGGTTGGAATGAAAGTTCACACCTACCATGAAGAATCTATGGAAGAAGGTGATTACGAAGTAACGCACGTCGAAGTTATTAACAATGCACCAAGAATCGAAATTGAGTTTGATAATACAAACTTTGTCTGCTCACACTCTCACAAATTCTATAAGGATGGTGAGTGGGTTGTTGCTGCTGAATTGGCAGTTGGCGACGTTGTTGGTCTAGCGCCAAATACGCATGAAGTTCTTGGTATCTATGAATATGATGACGGTGAAATCGTCAAGATTACAGTTGATGGCGCACACACTTATGTTTGCGAAGGCATACTATCACACAACAAGTTACCAGATCTTCCAAGACTTGATCCAGAAGAACCAAAGAATATTATTGAAGATATTGGTGGTAATGAGTACGCTGATCCAATCTATAACCAACCAGTTGTTGTTGGACCTGAGTTACCAACTATTCCATCAATCTTTATTGATATTCCTCACTGGTCGATACAACCGCAAATTGATATCGAACCAAGATATATTGATTACTTCCAAACATTAAACGTAGCACCTATTGTTGCAAGTAATTCATATGTGAGCGTTGACATTGCTACAACACCAGATACAATTACAACTTCGAATCCTGCTGTGTTCAATCTAGCATCAATTGGATTAACAGTTGGCAGCTTCTTGGCTATCGGTAATAATCTAGCAGCCGAAGAAGATCGTCAAGAAAGATTCATTAAATACATTGATCCAGCTGGTTCTTTTGTACAAGTGGATACCAACTTTGAAACGAGCATAACTTCAGCAAATCTTGCTAACGTAAGTATTGTTGAGACGTTTACTCCAACAGTTGAATCGCAACAAATTATTTTAGAACCTTATATTACGCAACAAATTGTGCTAGACTTTACATCTATTATGCCTGAAACTTATCTAAATGAGATTTGGGCACCACCGTTGGTTGAAGCATTGCCACCACCTCCAGATGTTGATGTTCCAATCTTTGGTCCAGCATGGTTACAAGAAACGATCATTGCTCCAACAACTGATTATGGATTTGATCAATTCTATAATACCAGCCAAGATACTGGTACACCAATCCAAGAGTCAAGTTACAACTTTAACGTAAACGAATTTGATTATTATAATTTTGAAAACTTTTATTATGATTTTAGATTTTAATTGAGGTAAAACCATGGGCGTTATTTTAAGACCAGAAGAATTAGAAAGAATTAGAGAAAGAAATCGTTCTCGAAGAAGTCCAGTTACTTCTCCGATTTATGATCCAAGTACGCCAACAGTTCCCATTGGTATCACGCCATTTATGCGTGAAAATGACGTAAACTTCGCAGTTGTAAATTTGAAACCAGATTCAACTGCAAATATTTTCTTTGATGAAATTAAGGTCAACAATTTTTGTCAACGCGCATCATATATTAATGCTAATACATCATCAGCATTTACATCTATCCGCGTAAATGAAGGCATTTATGGCAAAACCTCAAAGGCATATGCTGAAGTTTTAGGTTCTTCTATTACTGGTACAGATAATCTACTTTATTTAAATGAAAATTTTATTTCAGTGAATGTGGCT
>Ga0129333_10007203_pt1 | contig 10514 bp, 8 predicted proteins | sample CPB6_08_DNA_FD_94474 | JGI IMG/M metagenome (GOLD analysis project Ga0129333, IMG submission 94474) | Freshwater to marine salinity gradient microbial communities from Chesapeake Bay, USA - CPBay_Sum_0.6_0.8_DNA | ecosystem: Environmental > Aquatic > Marine > Coastal | place: USA: Chesapeake Bay...
CCAAGCCGCCTGCCATGCGCTCTATTGGGCGTTTTTGCACAGCCTCGCCCAGCCCCGCCCCCCCCGGCAATCCATCCCCTTAGATCCCAGCCGCACCGATGGGGAATATGGGGAATTATTGAGTCGATCGCGCTACCGTAAAGCCGGACAAGTTCTCTTAAAAACCCACGAACGCCTCTGTTTTAGCGACGATCGCGCCACCCCAGAAGACTATGGAGCTTGCGAACAGGCTTACCGGCAACTCACGGGAGATGCTCAGCCATGAAGATGAATTTAGGCCACCTGGGGGGAGGGCGCTGGCTGGGGCTGGGGTTAGGGCTGGTGGTGCTGCTAACCTTGCTGATGGCCCCCATGCAGGGGGGAACCGATCGCCAAGGCTCCACCTATAGCCGCGCCCCCAGTGGCTATGGCGCTTGGTACCAGCACCTCCAAAAAAACCTCAAGGGGCGAGACATCCCCCTCCAGCGCTGGCAAAAGCCCCTCCAAGCCTGGAGCGAAGATCCTCCCCCGGCCCCCGCTACCCTGGTGCAAATTTATCCCCCCAATGCCACGCCCTTTGCCCAGGATGATCTGCTGGATTGGGTGGAGGCGGGCAACACCTGGATCATCCTCAGCACCGAAGGCACCGTCAGCCCCGCCCCCTTCCGCACCACCCACCGCACCCCCTACGGCTCCATCCTTCTGGAAACCCGTCGTCGCTGGTTAATCCCCTGGACGGAAGACCCTGAACAGGAACCCCAGATCCTCCTGGGGGATCGCTTTGGGGCGATCGTCGAACAAATCCCCCTGGGCAAAGGCCAGGTGATTCGCGTTGCTAGCCCCCATTTGGGAGCCAATGCCTACCAACAGACCTCCGGGAATTTCGACTTCCTCAGCGCGATCGTCACCCAACCCCTCCCCGGAAACCCCGCCCAGCCCCCCCAATCCCTTTGGGTGGATGAATATCTCCATGGCTACATCGATCCCCAAGACCCCACCACCGCCACCAACCCCTCCCAGCACTGGGGGGCTTATTTGTGGGCCACTCCCTTGGGAGTTTTGGCTGTGCAGGGGCTGATCCTGGGGATTTTGGTACTCTGGAGCCAAAATCAGCGCTTTGGGTCGATCGTGCTCCTAGAACCTCCCCCCCCCAACAACACAGCCGCCTATATCGAAGCCCTAGGGGGCGTGTTGCGCAAAGCGGAGAGCCACCGCTTTGTGTGGGAAACCCTCCACCGGGCCGAAGTGCAACACTTGCGGCGCTGGTTGGGCCTAGGGGATCCGGAAGCCCCAGCCCCTGGCACCGTGCCCGATCGTTCCGCCCTGCTGCAAGCCTGGACTAACCAAACTGGGCGATCGCCCCAGGAACTGGCCCGTTTGCTCGATCGTCCCACCCCCCTGCGGGAAGTAGACCTGCGCCAATGGCTCACCGTCGCCCAGCACATTCGCCAAATCCGAGAACCCTAGCTCCCTCCCCCTAGGGGCTACCTCCCCACCAGTTTAGATCCCAGTCCCCCCCATACCACGCCAGCCCCAAGGGTTTGGTGGCATAATCAAAAAGCATTCCCCAAACCCCAGACGACCTGCACCGGGAGAAAAACTGTGAACCCCAATCAATTCCAAGTCCGCTTAATCACCGGCACCGGCAATGGTGGCGGCGGGGGGGGGTGGGGCTGCTTGCCCTGGATGATCCTGGGGGTCTTGTTTTTGGCGGTGTTACCCAACTGGCTCGCCAATGGATTACTATTAGGGCTAACTCTGCTGATTGTGGCTCCGATCGTCGCCCTCGGAGTCTTGGGCTGGTGGGTGCGCCGCAACTTTATCCAGGGATCCTGTCCAGCCTGCCAATATCCCCTCAATGGCTGGAAGTTCCAGTCTGCCCCCACCCAGTGTCCCCAATGCGGGGAAGTGCTGCACATCCAAGAAGGCCGTTATCAGCGGATGACCCCCCCCGGCACCGTGGAAGTTCAAGGGGTCGAGATTTTAGAAGACTAAGCGGATATAGGCAAAGACTAACCCAAAATTAACCCAAAATTAGCCAAAATTACCCAAAATTACCCAAAATCAAGCAATGGAGAATAGGGAACTCGAATCCCTGACCTCTGCGGTGCGATCGCAGCGCTCTACCAACTGAGCTAATTCCCCAGAATTGCTGCCATTATAGCCCAAAGTCGTGGGGTTGGCGACACCTCACCCCCCCCACGCACCCCTAGGACGGTAGCCGGTGCCACACGGTTTGCAACATATCCCATAACCACGATCGCTGCTGGGCATCCAACACATTATCCTCCATCAGCACCTCCGCCTTGAGATCCTCCAAAGACTGACCGCGCTGGCGAGCCAGATGGACAACCCCCGCCATGGCACGGGCCAGGGTCTCCGGGCTGGCAGGAGCTTGCCGCAACGCCAAAATTTCCTGAAATGTGGTGGGAATGGAATAGCTCATACCAGAAGTTTAAGAATCGATCGCCCCTAGGATTCCAGGAACCCCAGCAAGCCCCAAAACCGGCCTGGGGTGATGCACATCCCCCCCAACCGGAAAGTACTGGGTAGTGTAGCGGAATCTGCGCCCCTGTCAACCATCACCGCCCTAACCCAAACCCCAGGTCGAAGCCTTGCGCCCCAAATCCCCCTGGCTCCCCGGCACCGGCACCTCCCCCAAAATCCGCCCCACAATGGGAGCCGATCTCCGCCCCCCCAAAGGAATCACCCGATGGGTCAGCACATGGGGAGCCAACCGCTTCACATCATCCGGCTCCACATACTCCCGCCCCTGCAAAAACGCCCACGCCTGAGCCGCCCGTTGCAGCGCCACCGTCCCCCTAGGACTCACCCCCAAGGTCACCTCACTATCCTCACGGGTCGCCCGCACCAAATTGACAATGTATTGCTGGGTTGGCTCCTCCACCCGCACCCCCTGGCACTGCTGGCGCAAAAAGTCCACCTCTTCCAGGGAAATACAGGGTTCCAACTCCGCCACCGTATGGCCACTTTGGAGACGCTGGATCATTTGCAATTCTTCCTCAGAGCTAGGATACCCCAGGGATAACGACAACAAAAACCGATCCATTTGCGCCTCTGGCAAAGGAAAAGTCCCCTGATACTCAATGGGGTTTTGGGTCGCAATCACGAAAAAAGGACGGGGCACCGATCGTGAGACCCCATCGGTGGTCACCTGTTGCTCTTCCATCACTTCTAAGAGGGCCGATTGGGTGCGGGGGGTGGCTCGGTTCACTTCATCCGCCAACAACACATTGGCAAACACCGGCCCCGGTAAAAACTCAAATTCACGGGATTGGGGGTTCCAAATATTAGTGCCCGTGAGATCCGTGGGCAACAGGTCGGGGGTACACTGAATGCGCTGGAATTTGCCTGCGATCGACTTGGCCAGGGATTTTGCTAACAAGGTCTTGCCCACTCCCGGCACATCTTCTAGCAGCACATGACCCCCTGACAGCAGAGCCACCAGTACCAATTGAATGGGTTCGTGTTTACCAACAATTGTTTGATTAAGATTACGAATTAAGCGCTCGATCGGTTCTCGCATGGGCTTCTCCAGAAGGAATTAACCAGGTCTAAACAGGGGGATCACACCCTATTGTATCGGGGCGATCGGGATTGTGCCATAGAAACTTGAATCTTTATCAATCCCCCACTCAGTACATCAGGAAAAAGAGACTAATTTCAGAGAAATTGGGTTAACTCCAAAGGATAAACTATTTTGAAAATTAATGATTTTCAGCGACTGACTCACTAGTATAGTCATCCAAGTTATAAGTTAATCCTAAGGATTTTACAAATTCTTGTTCTGCTGCTTGCCAAATCTCTTGCCGCAATCGCCGTATTTCTCCGATATTAGCTTCATAATCTTGAAGGCATAAATTCTGGATTCTTTCATCAATAAAATGATGGTGTAGAACTTCCAAATCCGTTTCTTGAATAAACTGTGGCACTGGTTTGAGGCTAATTTTAGCTTCAACCTCTGAATTGAGTCTCAGGATTACATTGGCAGGATTTTTGTCACTCCCCTTGAAGTAGCTTTCGTGAATAGATTCTTCAGGAATAACAGGATGTTGAATAATACTACGCAGGTAAAATAACCGTAAAGCCTTAGGCCGAACTGCTGTGAGGTCTAGTTTCTTCGGGTACTTAGCTACCGTAAAGTCGGCTAAATTTCCATTAATGGTATAGATTCCATTATCGTGGTTGCCTAGGGCAAAATCACAAAAAACTTTGTAACTACTCCTTTGCTGACTAAGGGAATATAGGGTGAAGTAGTTTCCATAGGTTGTGATCCAAAACCATTGTTCTAGAGCTTTGAGATGGGCAACGGTTGGGTTAGGGTTGAGGCGAAAATACTCAGAGATAAAGATCAACTGGGCAGGATACGGTAAAAGCCGTACATCAATCACATGGAGTTTTTCATAGAGGAATTGCACTGCCTTCTCAATGTGAATGAATGATTGATCAAGTAGCTGAGGAAGTTCAGCCTTCCGTTGCTCTATTTCCTCCATTTTTACATCAAAATAAACTTTGCCATTGAAATTAGAAATACAGTTCAAAATGGTATCAGGTTTGATTTTATCAAAATTATAGGGCTTGAGTCTCTGGCAAATTTTATGAATTTCATCAGTCAAAATAAAATCCTGTTCTTGATTATAGGTTAATGCTGAGAGCATTGCCGTTTCAGAAACTTTCGTACCTTTAGAGTTAATACGAGAAAAAATTTGTATGGAGCTTTTTAGATCTCCTCCTTTAATTAATACAAAAGGAATACGATATTTACGGAGAGCATTATGTAAATCTTGTAACCGCTCTTGGTATATTTCTCCCTGATCTCCTAAATTCTCTCGATCTATTTTGCGGGAAATTTTGAAAATCTCCCGCTGATCATAAACTTCATAGAGGTAGGGATAATAAAGAGGATTTTCACCTTTCTTTCGGGTGTAGGTCAAGCCATTGGCCTTAATATCAAAAAAAATTGTAAATTTCTTTAAATTTGGATCCTTAGGCTCTCGCTGTAAATGGGTCGGATGACTTAGAATACTGAATAAAGTCGATATCCGTTGTACTCCGTCTAGAATATAGAAGAACTGATTTGATTGAGGGGGAATTGGGTAGGCTCCCATATCACTTTTTTGGCCATAGTTTGCTTGAGTTTCCCAAAATAAAAGGCTACCAATGGGATAACCTTCTCGAATGCTGTCTAGTAAATCTCGCATTTGGGAATAATCCCAGATCAGATTTCGCTGAAATCTAGGAATTTGATAAACTCCTTTGTTGAGGTTAATTAAAAGATCCTCAAGGTAAATGGTATCTGGTGTAACACTAATTTTGTTATCATTCATGGGATTAAAGGTAATGGCATAATCTAGAGGATTTGCGCAATTTTGAGGAGGATCACTTCTATTTCAGAAATTTCTATAGGTATTTCAGAAATTTCTATGGGAGGTGTATTGAACCATGGAGGGCTGTAAGACTGTCGATGATGGCTGCATCTAGCCTCAATTTTATCATAGGAAAAGGGTTCTAGAAAAACATTTAAAACTTGAGCTTTAGTAGGTGGTTTATCATTATATTTATAATAATCTAAATCATTTGGTGTCATCTTTCCTATAGCAGTCCTGACATCTTGCTCAATATTTGGAATTCTTAGAATCTGATCAATAGGGACATAATTTTCGATGGTGCGTTTATGGAGTTGATACCAAACAATTCCAAGATTCTCGATTTTACATCGAGAATCTTCTGTCCTACGGTTAAGCTTTATGGAACCTTCTTGATACTCTTGATCCCCATCCAGTAAAGCCATAATCTTATAGCGATAGATAGACTCATAAGGTGAACTGTTAATTTCAGCCGTAATTTGAGAAGGCATAGCAGTGACTCCTCCTGAATTTCTTAAATCTAGTCTGACTTCTGTTATAGCACGTTCAATGAGTTGATAAATTCCCTTACGAGTGTGATGATAGCTGTATTTTTTACAGATTTCCTTAATATAACTTCCATCCGTTACCCTATTTTCTAGAAACAAAAGAGATCTTTCTATAATTATTTTATACGCGATGTCAGGGCTTATTTCTCCTTGGCTATCATCTAGACCAATGGTAATGCTTCTAAAGTAAGTTTTTTGTAAAAAAGTCACTGGCTTTGGCCTGCTCATATACTCCTTGAGGGACTTAATATCATGAGAAGATAGATACCCTTGAATAGAACTTTGCTCCAAAGACCAATGATCATCTGCATCAAAGAAAATGGGACAGATAGTTTCATCAAGTATATGAGTCGGATGATCTTCTTCTGCTAAATAGATCAAAATCTTGGCAAGAAGTTTCTGAATATTCGCATCCTCTGTATTAAAAACAGCCCAATTAAAGCTAATAATCATAGGGACTGTGACTCCCGCTTGCGTAGCAATCGTTGCATGGCCAATAGATCCTTCATGCCTTCCCGAAATACCCCATCAGGCCAATCTGAGAAGGTTCCTTCCTCATCCAAAGTAATTTCCCTGAGTTCCTTGCTCCCATCCCCATCATCTTCTAGCCAGTAAATAACGACATCATCACAAGAGAAGTTAAAATCATTCTCAACTACTAACTTGCGTAGCCGTAGTAGAAGATTCTCGGCATGGGTTTCAATTAAAAAGGTTTGGTTATGCTGTTTTGCAGATCGTGCAAATAACTCCATCAGATCACCGTGGGCCCCAGGATGAAGATGGAGTTCCGGTTGTTCCAGAATAATTAAAGAGTCGGGACGATCCCATCGGCTAGCCCGTATTACAAGGGGTAAAGCTTGGCTCATACCTTGGCCTGTATCAACTAAATTAATCTCAGTTCTCCCTTGGGTTAGAAGAATTTCTACAAGGGGTTTTCGTTTCTCGTTCTCCACTTTGATAGACCAGCCACCTAGATAATTTTGATACCACTGGCTGACAGCTTCTACCAGTTTATTATCTTGTGAAGCATTGGTTACTAGGAGATGGTAAGTATTTTCCCCTTGAATCCCTGAATTTTTAAAGTTGGTTTCCCCAATGACATAGAAATACCGTGGTGGTACGATTCTAAAGGGGTCAATGTAGTCAATATCTAAATCAATGCCCGTTAACCCTAGCTCTGGGATATGATGACCCTGGGGAATCACCCCTTTAAACTGAAGATTGGGGGTGCGATCGTGGAGAGCAATAACCTTGGGATCCGTGGAATCTTCCTCTGAATCTATGGCATAGTTTGGATTATGGTATACATAACATGGATGATCCAAGCCCTGGGAGTTGTCATCACAAGAGCTTTGGTAATACCAAGTAACAATTTTCAGGCTTTTTTCTAACAAATTGCAACTAAATTCTAAAGTAGATTGATCACTTAAGGATAATTTTAGGGTCAAAGGTTTAATCGTTTGATTGAATAAATGCTCCACTTCAGAACCCAGTTCAACACCACGATTTTGTAATAGTAAGGGTTGATCTATTTTGCCTTGAAGGGACTTTTGTAGAGCGAGGAATAGCTTGGTGATGGAGCTTTTCCCAGAGCTATTCTTACCAATTAGCAAGGTAACTGGCTTCAGCTTGAGAGTTTGTTGATTGCGAAATCCCTTATAGTTACTAAATTTAAGAGTTTCGATTTTCATAATGACCTTGGGGCAACAGTTAATCTCATAGGGTACCTGGAAAGATGCAGGCTTTACCATTCATTCCCATAGACAAATTAAGGTGTTGTAAAGACAAAGCCGATGATGAGACTTGAACTCACGACCGCTCGATTACGAATCGAGTGCTCTACCACTGAGCTACATCGGCAAGATTGAGCCACAATTATGCCAACACTCAATCACAACTCATTTAACCCTAGGTTAGGGCGGGCGAGAGGTTGGGGTGAGGCAGTTGGGGTGGGCGTGGGAACCCTGGGGAAATTTCCCATACGACGGTCATTATAGCAGGTGTCTGCACGATCGTCCCCTGACCTTGGGGGTGTGTGGTGCGTTAACAATTGTTAAGAACCTCCGATCGCCGATTCGCTATAGAATCTTAAGAAGTACAGCCTATACATTCTTAATAAAGAGGTCTAAGGAAAAATGACACCCTCATTAGCAAACTTCCTCTGGAGCCTGATCTGGGGATCCGCCATTGTCATCGTCCCCATCTCTGCGGCGTTGATTTTTATCAGCCAGACCGATCGTGTGATCCGTCGCGGCGGTCGCTAAATATCCCAGCCTAGGGTCTTCAGTCTAGGGGTTAGGTGCCCCGGCGAAGGGTTCTAGGTTGCCTATTGTCCCCCAGGGATTCAGGGGAGGTGGTTGGACTGCCTCCCCTTTGCTATGGCTGGCGCAGGGGGTTCCGGGGAGATACCTAACCCCTACAACAGAAACTGATCCTGGTGCTGGCGGATGGCGGCAAGGGTGGCCGCGTGGAGGGTGCCGTTGCTGGCGACGATGCCCCGGTTGTGCAGGAGTTTGCTGCCCTGGGAAAAGTCTAGGGGCTGGCCGGTTTGGTCGGTGACTTGCCCCCCGGCTTCCTCTAGAACCAGCACTCCTGCGGCATGGTCCCAAATGTTTTCATAGCGCAGGGCTGAGTTGCCCGTGGGTAACCGTAGGTAGAGGTCGGCTTCGCCCCGGGCAATCGCGCCGTATTTGGCTAGGCTGTCCATTTGGAGGGGGGTGGGGTTGAGTCCTAGGGTTTGGGCGACGGCCCGTTGCCAGGGGGGGGTGCCGTGGTCTCGCTCGACGCTTTCGATGAGGCGAAATTGGCTAAAGGGGGCGGCGGGGTTGACCCCTAGGGGCGATCGCTGGCCGCTAGGGAGGGCAATGGCTTCGGCTCCTTGGCCCCGCACGGCCACAAAGGCCACCCCGCGATCGCCCTGGGTCTGGGGATCTCTGGATCTGGGCAAGGCGGGGGCCACCATGACGGCCACTTGTACCTGCCCGTTTTCAATTAATGCCAGGGCCACGGCATATTGATCTCCCCGCACATAGCCCTTGGTGCCATCAATGGGATCGAGAGTCCAGAACCGTCCCTGGGGTTGCCCCTGTTTGCCGTGGGCGATCCATTGCAACACTTGCTGGGGATCAAGGGGGAGATGGGGGCGATCGCTAGGCCCCAGATCGGCAATCTCCTCCCAAAGCCAGGGGGGCATCCAGCGGGGTAAGGGATCCCTGGATTCCCCTTGCCCTGGATGGGCGGTCTCCCCTGGGGCTTCGGGAGAGAGCGCCCCCTGGACATAGCGCACCACCTGGGTGAGACAGTCCCCCATGGCAGGGCTGGCTAACATTTGGGCATCTTCTTCCCCTAGGACTGGATCCTGGGGAAAGTAGTGGCGCAGGGCACGGCAAATCAGGGCTTGGGCCCCATAGTCGGCGACGGTGACGGGGCTATGGTCGGGTTTATGGAAGGCGATGGAGGCTTGGTCATGGCGCACGGTTTCGCACAGTTGACCAGCGGCGATGGTGCAGGCCAGGGCCACGCGCCGCTCGTAGGCATAGGGGAGGAGAGGCTGGGACATGGGGCAAGGGGGCGCAAGCACAAAAAATGGGGGGTGGTCTTCCCGATGAGGGCTTAAAACCCTAGACATATAAGGGGAAGGTGTGGGGGAGGTGGGAATGAGGCCCAATCCCTGGGAAACGTCCAATCCGGCGATCGTCCGGTGGTTGCCTATCCTCCCTGCTCCCAGGTGGGTGTTTTGGGCAAAGATAGGGAACGCATGATCATCACGACACCGGATTCTACTGTATCGCTAACCTATGAAGGGCCGGAAGAGGTTTTGTTGAAAACCCCGGTGGTGTTTATGGGGCACTACGATCGCACGACGATCGATCATTTAATTTTGCTGGCGGAGGATCAATCGGCCTTCCAAGTCAACCTAGATCCCCAGCAGGGATCCTGGGAAGCGAACCTGGATGAGGGCTTTTATACGGCGGGATCCCGGTGGTTGCGGCTCCAGGGTCGCAGTGCCACGGGGCAGGTGGTGGGGGAGCGGCTCATTGCCCTGACGGTGAGTGCGGAGCCGTTGAGCGTGGGTCAGAGTATCCAAGCCCATATTTTGCACCAAACCCTTTTTAAAGTGTTGCCCTGGGATTCCGCCAGTTTGAGCGATCGCCAAATGCTGCTCTTGAAGGCGGGGCAGATTCTGGGCATCGATCGTTATGGCTACACCGATGGCTATGTGTATGTGGAACTGACTAGCCCCTTGGGATCCCTGGGGCGATGGGGCTATATCCATGAACCCCATGTGAGCTTGGTGAAGGGGCGAGAAATCCTCAAACCCCAGGGGGACGATCGGGCGATCGTGGTGCCCAATACCGTCAATGTTCGCGTGCTTCAGGATACCTGGCTCAAAGGCTCCCCCACGGATTCCGGGGAACTGGCTCCCCAGCGCCGCTGTCGGCTCCAGCGGGGGCAAGTCTTCAGCGCCACGGCCTACGCCTGCCACCGGGGCCATTTTCAGTTGACCTTACCCCCTAGCCCTGGGGGGCGATCGGTTCCTTCCCCCTTGCCCCCGACCCCCATTTCCGTGCCCGTCCTCCCCAAATCTCCCCCCCCCATC
>Ga0129333_10007205_pt1 | contig 10512 bp, 13 predicted proteins | sample CPB6_08_DNA_FD_94474 | JGI IMG/M metagenome (GOLD analysis project Ga0129333, IMG submission 94474) | Freshwater to marine salinity gradient microbial communities from Chesapeake Bay, USA - CPBay_Sum_0.6_0.8_DNA | ecosystem: Environmental > Aquatic > Marine > Coastal | place: USA: Chesapeake...
GATTTTGATATTGATGAGAATAATCAGAATTTAAATATGCTATATATGCTATTTAGTCTGGTTTATTATGGTCAGAAGATGATATATGTCCATCGGGAAAATGTTAAAGCGAATGGATTGTATGAAATCTGTTCAGTTATGAAAAAATTAAATCTTATAAAGTATATTTAATGAAAAATGTGGCGAGGAATTTGAATTTGGATTGGAATTGGGATTATGGTTATAGTGGAAATGAGAATATGAGTAATAATTTGTTTGATAAAGAAACATTTAAAAAGATGTTGATTATATTTGGAGCAGGAAGTCTATTAGGAGTTTGGTTGGCAGTTGTATTTGCGGGATTTCTTTACGGAATACAACAAAAGACAGTTGAACAGGGGAAGTTAAGTTATGGAAAATTATTCATAATTATTATTGCGCCGTGTATATTATTAGGCTTAATCGCCGGAATATTATTGTTATAATAATATATGGATAATTCAGAAGTTGTTGTAGGTAGAAGTCGTATGGGAAAATTAAAAAATAAAATTGGTGAATATTCTGATAAATTAAAAACAAAAATTAAAACATCGTATGAGACATACGGTTTTTGGAGATGGATTGGAATATTTTTTGTAGGATTACTCATCGGTGTTGCTGTTGGGTTGGCATTAGCTGGAATATTATACGGAATTCGCTCAAATGACCCCGAGAATAAATTGACTTTTCAAAAAGCTGTTGAAAAAACAATACTGAGTGGAATATATTTTGGTATGACTTGTAGTTTATTATACGTATTAGCGAAAAAATATGGATATAATTTAGAATTGCTCATTATGTCAGCAATATTATTGGCGGGAATTTTAGCAAGTATCGGGACTGCTATTCCATGGCAGTCTCTAATTGCTATCGGAATTGTTATTATTGTTCCTCCATTCAAGCTACTATGTCAAATCATTAAAAGACATATTGAAAAGAAACCAAATAATCAAAATGGAAATATTGAATTACAAGAAATTCAAAGCGGAGAAGAAGAAGTAATAGAAGAATAAAATAAAAGTCTCTAATTATATAATTTACTCAGCGTATCCTTGATAGAACTTAATAATTTCTCTCGAATATTTCTTTACATCATTCTTATAAACTAAATAGAGGACAAGCGCGGTAATCCAGATGGCGAGTTCGAGACCAATGACAACCCACGCCGCAGTGTGCATCTCATTATTACACAACATATACACAATAACAATCAGTAAAATGTAAATGATGATTTTAACAAAGAGATTCACGTATATTCTTTCTGGGGTGAAGTTCTTTCGAAGGTAGTTCGTATCTTTAAATAAGAATACGGTGGCCACAATCATTTGCGCAATAATGATACATACGAATGTAAGAATCGGAACAAGGCAGTGCATTTATAATATAACGTAAGATTATTTTTATAGAAAAAGCAAGATAAATAATTAGATAAATTAATGATTGATTTCATTTATATTAAGAATTCTACTCCGGATATGACGGTGTATAATACTTATAATGAATTGTCATTGTCATCATTCAAAAAAGTAATTGATGAGCTTTGTAAAAATGGGTTCATTTATAAATATAAGATTGCGATTAAGACAAAATTAATAATGCGTCAAATCGTGAATGTCCTAAGTTATTCTTCTAAACAATATAGCGTTCGAGAAAATGTTTTGATACGGATATTAGATTCTTGAAAACCACTCCATTTCTTTATCTAAACCTAAAAAGAAATTGTATTTTTCGGCGCGGTCGTGCGTTATTTTGCTTCCGCCTCCTCTCTTATACCGTGGCATGTCCTTGATTTCTTGATTGATTTCATAAAAACGTTGGATAAGCGCCTCCACTGATGGATATTTCCGGTTAAGAGTATCGAGGTTTGTCTTTAATTTCTGGATGAGGTTCGATTTATCAATATATGGTCGTGTATTTCCGAAAATATCTATTTCGACATCGTTCTCATCGTAATACCGAAATCTTTCGGAAAATGCGGTCATAATATCACTCAACAGATAACTCACGTTAGTGTCAAGATTGAATGTCTTTCGGTTATTCACTATGTGAAGTAAGTGCATCATATCATTGTCATCTTCGACTAACCAGAGTATTATTGGGAACTCAAAATGCGTAGATGGATAGCGCCGGATGATTTCTTCGAGAGCTTGGACGCGATGTTGGCCTTCGATGACCTTTATTGTGTCGCGACTTTGATTACAAGCAATGTGAATCGGGTCAAAGAATGACGGCTCATTTCCGCTTTTGATGTCGGCCTCGTAGGCTTCGAACAAGTGGGCGACGTGTTTTTCATCGATTTTGCGGTTGAGCTCCCATATGGGACTGTGAAGTGTTCCGAAAGCAGTGGATGCGCAAAGCGCATAATAACCACGATGGCGCTTATTTGGAAAAGGAGAAATCCGTTTTAGATTGTCGATGAAAAAATTATATTGCTTTTTGGGCGGTTCGACGTGTTCTCTTTCAGAATCGGGAGGTGGTTGTTGTGGAGGTGGAGGGGCGGCCTGTGGTGGTTTAGCCTCGCGATTTTGGACAACTTTGTCGCTCAAATATTTCTTTTCAATCAGTTTTCTTGTATTCCTCATTTTTGTTTAGATAAGAAAAATAATATTGTAATTATTCAATTTTTAGTATAAAAATGTTTGTTATAATTATAAATGATAAATCCATTTGCTGGTGATGGTAATCGTTATTTAGTTCGCGAACCTATGTTTCCTATCCAACCTCCTAAGGATAAAAATCCATTGGATTTTGGTAAGAAGGATTTTCCTAAATTTTTACCACATGGATGAATATAATTATTATTTTATACTTTATAGATATGTATAGTATAAAAGAGAAGACCATTGAATTTGCGGATGAATACAATGAAGTTGTAGATGTATCTCTTCTTAGTGCGAATGGAATTGAGAACATCGTATTTGGTGAGTTTTTCAACCAGAGTGTCGATAATTTAGTTGTCGGAATTAAATCGATTGTTTTCGGACATGAATTTAACCAGACTGTTGATAAATTACCTGAGGGGTTGGAGTCGATTGAGTTCGGGACTCTCTTCAATCAGAGCGTGGATTCTTTACCAGCTTCTGTTAAGCGGATTGTTTTCGGTGGGAATTTTAATATGAGTGTTGATAAATTACCGGCGGGGCTACTTTATGTGGAGTTCGGCTATGAATTTACGCAAACGATTAATAATTTACCGGACAGTATAACGCATTTGATATTTCGGTGGGGGTTATTCAGACAACCAATATCTCACTTTCCTGAAAATTTGACTCATTTAGTATTTGGCGAATACTATAATGAGAAGGTTGTTTTACAAAAGAGAGGTGTAGAGGTAGAGATGGATGATTCAATTACGAGAATGATTCATCCATTTGGACTACATATTCCACTATGTTGTATAAAACACGATTGTCTCGAATGTATTCAATCAATCGAGTTTGGTAATTATTTCAACCAAGAGTTGAAAATAGTTGATTGCGTCAAGAGTGTTAAATTTGGGGACCGGTTCAATCAGAAATTGGTGAATCTACCGGATTGTATTGAGAAAATTGAGTTCGGGAAACATTTTAATCAGGATATTAATGATTTACCGGATAGTATTGTAGATTTGGTATTACCGGAGGATTATTCAAAGGAAATACTTCGGCTTCCGGCTTCATTGAAGAGACTGCGCGTTTATAAAAACAATTATTCTTATGAAAAATTTGACATCCAGAAAGTGTTAGCAAATAAAGCGATATATCCAGAAAAAATACCGAAACTGATTGATTTCCGATTTCCATTTAGGCATTTTATTCAAGAAGTGGTTTCGACTCCTGTTTCTGAACTGGCCCCTGCTTCTGTTTCTGAACCGGCTCCTGCTCCTGTTTCTGAACTGGCCCCTGCTTCTGTTTCTGAACTGGCCCCTGCTTCTGTTTCTGAACTGGCCCCTGCTTCTGTTTCTGAACTGGCCCCTGAATCAGCTTCGGCCCCTGAATAAACCTCTTAATTTTTTTCTAATAAATACTAATGGATATAAAAAAATTTATGGATGTTGAAAAAACATCTTTCCAGATAATAAAATTTTACTATAATTTTTTTATGAATAAAATAAATCTTTCAGAAAGTAATGCTTTAACATTTTATAAAGGTGTTTATGGATATAAAGATATAAATCATTATTTGATTAATAATAAATTTAAGTTTGATGATTCATTTTATTATGATTCAAATCAGGATAATAAAACGCTTACTGATGACCAAAAACAAATAAAATCGCAATTAAAAAAATATTACAAAATATTATTTTATATAAAAGAGATTGATAATGTTTTTAGAAAAATAACTCCATATAATAAAAATATTATCGTTTATCGTGGAATGATGTATAATAATCAACAAGTAAAAGATATTATTTATGTATTAGAAACATCGAAGATTGGTTCAACTTTCGTATTTCCAACATATTTATCAACAAGTTTAAATATTATTACTTCAATTAATTTTAGTTCAAAGCAATTGTATAAATCACAAATGAATTTGACTAAAAATATTCGACTTAATAATAAAATTGATATTGGTTATGATGATATTTATAAGCTCTTTGGAGAGAAAAAGTTCTTTTTGATGAAGATAAATATACCAAAGGGTAATAAATTTATTTATTTAGAACATTTTTATAAAAATGGAAAAAATACATTAATTAATAATTGGGAACATGAGATACTTCTTCCAAGAAATTGTAAATTGAAATTAACTAAAAAATATGATGAATTATTTCCACAAACATTATATGGGTTGGATACTAAACATAAAATAACAGATATAATAAAAGATAAAGTCAAATATATTCCTACGCGCGTTTATGAGTTTGATTATGAAGGATATGAAGACAAAGAGTTATCAATACCAGTTATTGAATCAGTTGAAATGAAGAAGTATTTGACTAAACCAGAAAATCGGGCACTATCAGTTCAAGTAAAAGAGGATTTTATAAAAGAAATAGAAAAATTACAGAAGAAACCAATGAAATCTATTTTTCAAGTGGAAAACGCAAAAATAGCTAAATAATGGGTTTATTTCTGTAATGACAATATGGAATATTTCGATAATAATTTTTTGTATTTATTTTATATACACAACATATATTGTGATTTTCTATAATTTTAATTTTATTTGATTCAGAAGAAGATGTTTTTTCTTTTGAACCACTGGAATCCGGTTGCGCTTTTGAAGAGCTGTATTCGTATCCTTTGTATCCGGAATTCGGTTGCGATTTTGATTTTTTCAAATCGTAATGCATTTTTATTGTTATAACAATTTGTTTCTTCAAATAAATCAATTTTTATTAAGCAAATCGCCTAATGATACAAATAAAACATGAAGCTCATAACGAATGAATCCATCCATTGGAAGTGGATAAATGTTGGTTTCCGACATTTGTGAGCGTCATAATGCGTTTTATCTACTTCTATAAACGTATATTTATATTTCCATCCGTCCATAACAGAAACTGGATTTTTGAGAATTATTTCAAAAATCCGCTTGATTTCAATAAAAATTGGGCTCTTTGTTGAAATACTTAATGTTTTACATTTGTCATCCTCAATCAGTCTGTTCAATTTTGCGAAATCAATTTTGGTCTCATACTCGAACGTGAGGTTCCCATTTTTGATTTGAATTGGATTATTGTTTTTTACCGAAGGAAAACTGATGTTTGATTTCTGGTCAGGCGCAATTTTTGGAAGATGCTCGTAAAAACCTTTACAGGCGAGGCCCAATTGTGGGGCTCTTGTCAGAATTTTTTGAATAACTAATTCATGTGGAAGAGTGTCCATTGTTTGTATAATTTGTAAGAAATTACATTATAATTTTATCAATTTTTATTGGAAAAATTGAATTAAAATGATTTGTTTATATTATATAATAATAATAAAATGGATGATATGAATCATCAAAAAGAATTTTTAGAACACTGTAAGGCCGGAAATATTGAAGTTCTCCGCGACTATTACCACAACTATTATGATGAAATATTTCAGAATAGCGAAGACAATGACAAATATTTTCGACTTGTTTGTGAAGTTGGTTTTTTAGAGGGAGCCAAATTCTTATACGAGATGGTCCCAAATATTGACGTATCATCACTAGTTGAATATCCATTCCGATATGCTTGTATAAATGGACACTTGGGTGTCGCCCAGTGGTTGGTTTCAATAAAACCGGAAATAAAAGTCGATATTTGGAACAATTACGCCTTCTTCTCTTGTTGCTGTAAGGGTCATTTGGACGTCTTGAAGTGGCTTCATGTAATGAGTCCGACTCTCAATATAGCGAGTTCTCCTTGGACTCTTGAAAAAAAGCATTCGCCGGAGAGTGGGGTCCCCAATTACGAGGCGTTCCGGATGGCGTGTGAGTATGGCCACTTGGACGTCGTTAAATGGCTCCTTGAACTCAATCCGGACACGAATATTTCAGAGTGTGATGAATACGCCTTCCGTTGGTCCTGCGGAAACGGTCATCTGGATGTGGTCCGGTTCTTACTGGAACTGAAACCAGATATTGATATGAAGATTTTGGATGAGCAGGTCCTTTTTATGGCGTGTAGGAACCGGAAGTATGAAGCCGTCGAATTCTTATTAGGGGCGCTGGACGACTGGAAACTCGGGTTTTTACCAAAATTTTTGGACAAGCGGATGATATCAATTATCAACCGATATGTGTTCAAGAAAATGACTTGGATGAAGACCGTGATTTCAAATGAGTTGGGCGAGGATTGTTCAATATGCTTATGCGCCTCTGATGAAGGACGACGGACTCCTTGTGGCCACTACTACTGTTGCGATTGTATTGGGCGGTGGGCGATGGCGAATCACACGTGTCCATACTGTCGTGAATTCTTATTTGTTCTGCGTTGAATGATAAAGTCATATATTAGCGTGTTTCTATTATAATGTTTGGTTGCGTAATCTGATTTTATTTTTATAAAAATTGATGGGTAAAAATAATAAAATTTATATGATTTGATACACATCATACAGAAAAATGGGTAATAAACTGTCCACACAACAAAAAAAGACTATTAGGAAAAATCCTGAATTAATTGAAGACTTGGTAGCACAACCTGTGTTCTTGTTCGAGTTTCAAACCGGATTGAAGCAACTGCAAGCTGTTTTCCCAAGTCGTTTTCGGTTTAATTTTAGGAATCTGATAAGAGCAATGCCGATTACGCTCGCACATGTGAACCGGAATCTTTTAACCGCCAAAGGGCGATTGTGCACGATGCTTGTGCAAAGACTTCTTTCTATGAATCGTCAATTAGTTGGGAGAGACCTTCTGAAAATTGCATGTTCCATTTTAATGAGACTTCGTATGGGCATCAAAAAAAAGGAAGCGAATTGTGTGGCGACTCTGGAGGGGCACAGCAAATATGTTTACTCTGTCGCGTTTCATCCCACCACATCCCTTCTTGCAACCGGCAGCTGGGACAAGACCGTCAAGTTATGGCGGCTGTCGTCCGACAACACGTCGGCGACGTGTGTTGCTACTCTGAAGGGGCACAGCGAATCTGTTTTCTCTGTCGCGTTTCATCCCACCGCACCCGTTCTTGCAACCGGCAGCTACGACAATACCGCAAATTTGTGGCGGCTGTCGTCCGACAACACGTCGGAGAATATGTTTACTCTGTCGGGGCACAGAAAGTGTGTCTCGTCTGTCGCGTTTCATGGAACGGCGCCCCTTCTTGCAACCGGCAGCTGGGACAAGACCGTCAAGTTATGGCTGCTGTCGTCCGACAACACGTCGGCGACTTGTGTGGCGACTCTGGAGGGGCACAGTGATTCTGTTTACTCTGTCGCGTTTCATCCCACCGCACCCGTTCTTGCAACCGGCAGCCAAGATAATACCGTCAAGTTATGGCGGCTGTCGTCCGACAACACGTCGGCGACTTGTGTGGCAACTCTTAAGGGGCACATCGAATGTGTTAAGTCAATCGCGTTTCATCCCACCGCGCCACTTCTGCTAACCGGCAGCGAAGACGGTTCCGCGAAGTTGTGGCGGCTGTCATCCAACAACTCGTCAGCGACTTGTGTGGCGACTCTGAAGGGGCACAATTTCAGTGTCAACTCTGTCGCATTTAATTTCACGGGGTCCCTTTTGGCAACCGGCAGCAGCGATAATACCGTCAAGTTATGGCGGCTGTCGTCCGACAACTCATCCGCAACTTGTGTGGCAACTCTTAAGGGGCACATCGAATGTGTTTCCTCTGTCGCGTTTCATCCCACCGCGCCACTTCTGCTAACCGGAAGCGAAGACCGTACCGCGAAGTTGTGGCGTTAATCATTTATGATTCGCGCTTATTTATAATTAGTTTTTCTTTGAAATTCATAAGTTCAGTTTATATTTCACTATGTGAAATATAAACTCAAGAGATATAAATCACGTAGTGATTTATATATGTTCGTAATATTTTACAGCTATTTTCAAAAAAAGTATAGTTTTTTTGAAAATAGCTGTAATATTTGGACTAAGTCATTTTTATGGAGTGTAGGAACGGAAAATTCAACTCATTCGTTCCGATAAAGTTATTTGGAGAATGGCATGTTTGTGTGCGGTCTCATCTGGATCCAGAACACGACGAATGCATGACGAAAGTCGTTTTAGTCAGAAACTCTCGATCAGTTGAATAAAGAGGTTTCCTCTGAAATACTCATGATGTAGTAATATTATAAATAGTCGTAAAAGGCGTTCAGTTTATATTTTAACATTTGGACGATGATTTATTGAATAATCTATGTATTTTTTCAATGAATAACACAACTTAAAGCTATCGAAATAATAAAATATATGTCCAATTATAAATACGAACTTTCTATTTATATAATGAATCAGTCTGACATGGAACTTGTGGCCAGATACCGTAAAAAAGTAGGAGAACATAATCAAAAGATGAGAGAAAGTGTATTTCCCGATTCCGGTTTCGACATTTTCATGCCTTTCGATGGAGACTATTATTTGAACAATAAAAACTGCGCAAATATAGACGGCGCCAGATTTTTGGGGCTCGGTCTCAAATGCGCGATGCGAAAGCGGGAGGACCCCTGCGGTTTTTACCTCTATCCGAGGTCCAGTATTAGCAAGACGCGGATGCGACTGGCGAACTCAGTCGGGATTATCGACGCCGGATACCGCGGAGAGCTCATCGCGGCCGTGGATACGACGGGCGTATATGGGAGCAACGACATCCATCACATTTGGGGAGAAACGCTCGGGCCCATAAAAAAGTTCGACCGCTATTTTCAAATTTGCGCGCCCGATTTGGCGCCGTTTGCGGTCCAAATTGTTGATAGTCAAGACGCGTTAGGGGCAACTGCGCGGGGCGCCGGTGGGTTCGGTTCGACTGGAGTTTGAACTTAAAAAAATCGGTGGAGAATTATATAACGATTGATGAACCGGATTAGTTTATTGAATTACGGGCGACTTCCTATTTTGGCCACGAGATTCTGGACCGCTCTGGCGACCAATGATGTGCGCACGAATTTCAATAAAGTCGCAAAGATTGAGAAAAAGGACCTCTACGCCATTTGCTACTTTTCACACGCGTATAATCGGACCATCAAGAGCGACCTTGAAATAACGTATAAAGAGAGCCGAATTGAGGAAAAATGCGAGGTTTTCTATTTGGATGGCGTCGTCAATTACGCGCTCCGAAATTATGTCGCGTGTCCGAGTAAATCATATGAGGCGTTGGCGATGACATTGAAGGACCGCGTGGAATTCACGGTGGATGGGGGGCGCGAGATTGTGGAGGATTTCCATTGGGTTCTTCCGAATAGGACGGTGGAACTTTTGGGGAAGATTCGGGGCGAATTGGATGATGGGAGGTTCGATGTTTTTTGAATTTAAAAGAATTATTCTTATATTATTTAATCATGAAAAAAATGAGTGAAAAATTTAAGGATGAAAGAGAGGCAATTTGTTATAAAATAATCGGAATTCTTGAACTCACGAATGGCGAATTTATTTTATCGGAATTAGATGAAAATATTGAAAAACAACAGCGATTATTAGAGTTGAAAACGGAAATCAGTAAGTTTTTCGAATGCTCGACGATTAGCACATTCAAGCCGAATTTTGAATGTAAAAGACCATATTTGAATTTAGTAAAAGGAATATTACGAAAGCAAAATTATACAATAGAGAGTTCTGATTATTTGGTAAAAATAGAGAATGGTTTATTGAAAAGAACTAAAAAATACAAAGTTTTTAGAAATGAATAATAATATTTCTTGAAATTATATTGTATTTCCAGCTTAAAGACATGCGCCTATATTATAAAAATAAACCAAAAATGTCATCAGCAAACTTAGAATTATTAGTAGAAACGGAGTCATCCCAAGTGTTTCCAATGGTAGCCCACTATTTGAATAATGAACTCGCTCCAACCGCCATAAAAGAAGACGAAAAATCCCATTTTATCATGAAAATTGACATGGTCAATAATTGCTTCGAGGTCCC
>Ga0129333_10007208_pt1 | contig 10510 bp, 2 predicted proteins | sample CPB6_08_DNA_FD_94474 | JGI IMG/M metagenome (GOLD analysis project Ga0129333, IMG submission 94474) | Freshwater to marine salinity gradient microbial communities from Chesapeake Bay, USA - CPBay_Sum_0.6_0.8_DNA | ecosystem: Environmental > Aquatic > Marine > Coastal | place: USA: Chesapeake Bay...
ATTGATAATATTCGTATTGGTATTGCTAACGATAATGAAATTGACACTTCCACAGGCAATCTAATTATTGATTCTGCTGGTGGAACAGTAACTATTGATGATCAATTAGTTGTTACTGGAATCTCAACCTTTAATGAAATTGTTGATATTGATAAGTCTCTTAACGTTGACGGTAACGTCACTGTAACAGGACTATCTACATTTACCAATACAATCGATGCTAACAACGGTGCTACGATTGATAATATCCAGATTGGTATTAGTGGTGATAATGAGATTGATACCTCTACAGGTAATCTAACAATTGATTCTGCAGGCGGGACGGTTGTAATCGATGATCAGTTAGTCGTTACTGGAGTATCTACTTTTAATAATAGAGTTGATATTGATCAGTCTCTTAACGTTGATGGTAATGTTACCGTAACTGGTCTTTCAACTTTTACAGGAATTACTACTAGTCAGTCCACTATCTTTGCAACTCAATTAAGTGTATCTGGAGTTTCTACATTTAATGATAATGTAAGACTTCCTGATAATAAGACTTTAAGTTTAGGTGATAGTGACGATCTACAACTGGTTCATGATGGTAGCAATAGTTATATTAAAGACACTGGAACTGGTTCTTTAATTCTTACAACTAATAAGTTAGAAGTTAAAAACGCTGCCAATACCGAAACAGGAATTGTATTCACTGAGGATGGTCCTGTAGAGTTATACTATGATAACAGTAAGAGATTAGAAACTACTGGAATTGGTATTAGTCTAACAGCGGTTGCAAATGGAACTGCAACAATTACTGGTCCATCAACAATTATTGTTGATCCTGCAGGGATTGGCGATGATACTGGAGCAGTTAGAATTAAGGGTGACTTATATGTAGATGGAACTCAGTTCATTGTTAATTCTTCTACTATTGAACTGGCAGACCTTAGAGTTGGTATTGCTACAACTGTAGGAACTAATCTATTGCTAGATGGTGGTGGAATTGGAATTGGTTCGGATAATATTTTAAAAACTTTTACATATAACTTTTCAAGTGATTCCTTAAAGTCAAGTGAAAATATTGACTTAGCAATTGGTAAAGTTTATAAGATAAACGGAACTGAAGTATTAAGTGCTGCTCAACTTACAGTTCCAAATATCTATGCCACTGGTGTAACTACAATTGGTATTGCTTCACTATCTCAGTTATTTGTTACTGGAGTATCTACCTTTACAGGACTTGTTGATGCTAATGGTGGAGCAACGATTGATAATATCCAAATTGGTATTACTGATGATAATACAATTGATACATCTGTAGGCAATTTAACAATTGACTCTGCAGGTGGAACAACAACAATTAACGACCAATTAATTGTTTCTGGAATTTCAACCTTTAATGATAATGTTGATATTGATAAGTCTCTTAACGTTGATAATAACGTTACGGTAACTGGTCTTTCAACTTTTGTTGGAATTATTACGACTGTTAATGACCTTTATGTTGGTAGTGACTTATACATTAAAGATGATTTATTCTTTGATGAATTCTTTGCTCGTAATGGTGTATTAACTGGTAATTTTAAAGTTTCTGGAATTTCTACTCTCAACACCATAGATGCAACAAGTCTAAACGCTACTGGTATTGTTACTGGATATTCCTTTAGACCAAGTAGCGGATTTTATCAATCTGCAAATGGAACAAATGCATTTTATGTTTATGACGGAACTGGAAACGTAGCATTCCAAGGAACAATTGGTGCTTCTAGCATTAATAATGGGCAAGGATATCAGGCAATCAACTTTACCCCAAATGCTTCCCCAACAGTTCTAATTCCAAATGATCTAAACGTTACTGGTCTTACAACTCTTGCTTCTGCTGGTGGTATTACCACAACGGGTGGAGATCTCTATGTTGGTGGCGACTTGTATGTCAAGGATGACTTAGTTCTTGATGAAATTACAGCAAATCAACTTAATATTACTGGAGTTAGTACACTTGGTATTGCTTCAGCTACATCTCTATTTGTAACTGGTGTTTCAACTTTTGTTGGAGTTGTAACAAATCGTTCAACAATCTTTGGAAAACAGTTAAGTATTTCTGGTATTTCTACTTTTACTGATGGACCTGTTTTAATTGGTAGTGGAACTTCTACAGGAACAATCAATCAAAAACTTCAAGTCACTGGTGGAGCATATATTTCCACTTATGTTGGAATTGGATTTACAGATCCATTCTCAGACTTAGCAATTTATAATTCTGGTGGAGCTTGGATTTCTCTGGTTGATCCTGGAGCATCAAGTGCTGCTATTGAAAATGATTCTGGTACTCTTTATATTAGAGCAGAGCAAGGATCTGGTGATAGTGAAATTGTTTTCCAAACAGGAACATCTAATTACGAACAAAAACCATCAATATCTGGATCAAATAGAGTTAGAATCAATAAGAACGGTGTTTTATTAGTCAATACTGATAGTGCTTCTGGAATTTCTCAACAGAATTTGCAGGTTATTGGTGGAGCATATATTTCTGATAATACTGGTATTGGACTATCAAACGCTACATCTAGACTTCATGTTCAGGGAGATGTACTAGTCACCGGTGTTGTTACTGCTAAGACTTTCAACGGTGATATCAATGCTGGAGTATCAACATTAGGATTTGCCACTGCTACTACACTCAACGTATCTGGGGTATCAACTTTTGTTGGTATTGTTACTACAGGCAATGATCTTTACGTTGGTGGCGATCTTTATGTAAAAGATGACATTAATTCTAATGATTTAAATGTAACTGGTGTTGGAACAATTGCAAACTTTGTTGTTCCTACTGGTGGGCAATTTGATGTTTACGATACTCAGGCAGTATTCCACAATGATCTTTTCATCGCAGGTAATTTAAGTATTGGTGGAACTGCAACAGTTCTTATCGCACAAGACTTAAAGATTTTTGATAAAGAAATCACTCTTGGTATTACGACTGATGCTTTTGGAAATGATATTTCAAATGATACTACTGCAAATCACGGTGGTATTGCGATTGCTTCTACTGAAGGTTCTCCACTAGTTGATCTTGGTCTTGCTGGATTCAGCACGATGCCAAAAACCTACAAGCAGTTAATGTGGGTTGCTGCTAATTCTTATGGAATTGGCACCACTGATGCTTGGATGTTTAACTATGCTGTTGGTATCGGGTCCACTCTGGTTCCAAATGGAGTTCGTTTTGCTGTTAAAGGAATTCAGTTTACTGACGATACAATCAGTGCTCCTGATTTAAGTCTTTCCAATAATCTAAGTGTAGTTGGAGTTACAACTCTTGCTTCTGCTGGAGGCATCACGACAACTGGCGGTGATCTTTATGTTGGTGGTGACTTGTATGTCAAGGATGACTTAGTTCTTGATGAAATTACCGCAAGAAATATAAACATAACAGGTCTTTCTACTTTTGTTGGAATTACCACCAACAATTCTACAATCTTTGCTAAGCAATTAAGTGTTTCTGGTATTACCACTCATTATAATGATGTTCGCCTCAACGATGGTAATACGCTTTATTTTGGAACTGATAATGATATGCGTATCTTCCACGATGGTGGAGCGGCATATATTGATAACGACACTGGTATTCTTTTCTATAGATCTGGACAACATTTCTTTGAGAACGCAGCTGGGACAGAAACCTTTGCAAGTTTTGTTGGTGATGGTTCAGTAAGTCTATATTATGATAATAGTAAAAAGTTTGAAACTGTTGGAACTGGTGTAACAGTAACTGGAACCGTTTATGCTCAAAACTTCTCAACGGGTAACAGTGGTGTAGGAATTAATATTAATAATAATAGTATCACTGGTCCTTCAAGTATTACAATTGATCCAGCAGGTATTGGTAACGATACTGGAGCAGTCAGAATTAAAGGTGACTTGTATGTAGATGGCACACAATTTATTGTTAATTCTGAAATAATTGAACTCGCTGACTTCAATGTTGGAATTGCTACAACTGTTGGGACGAATTTCCTTCTTGATGGTGCTGGTATTGGTATTGGATCAACTAATATTCGTAAGACTTTAACCTATTCCTTCAGTAGTGATTCTCTGAAGTCTAGTGAGAACTTTGATTTAACATCTGGTAAATCTTATAAGATTGGTGGAACTGAGGTATTAAGTTCTGCACAACTAACTGTTCCAAATATCTATGCTACGGGTGTAAGCACTCTTGGAATAGTTTCTAATACAACTTTATTTGTTTCAGGTGTTTCTACCTTTGCAGGAATTTCTACACACACCACATCACTTTTTGGAACTGAAGCAAGTTTTGTTGGAATTGTAACTGCCAATACCTTTGTTGGACAAATCAACTCTGGTGTTGGAACAATAACGACCTTCACAAGCACCAACGCCACTCTAACTAATATTAATTCCAGTGGTATTAGCACACTTGGAGTTACCAGTACAACTGATTTAACAGTACGGCAACTGAATGTTTCTGGTCTATCTACATTTGCTGGTATCACTACCGTTACTGGAGATACACTATTCACCAAACAATTAAATGTTTCTGGTGTTTCTACTTTTGTTGGAATTACTACAAGTCAATCAACAATTTTTGGAACTCAACTAAGTGTTGTAGGTCCTTCCACTTTTGTTGGTGTTGTTACAACTGTTAATGATCTTTACGTTGGTGGAGACCTTTATATCAAGGATGATCTGGTTCTTGATGAAGTTACTGCAAATCAAATTAATATTACAGGAATAAGCACTCTTGGTATTGCTTCTGCTTCATCTCTCTTTATAACTGGAGTTTCAACCTTTGTTGGAGTCGCTACAAATAATTCTACTTTCTTTGGAAATCAATTAAGTATTGCTGGTCTTTCCACTTTTGTCGGATTTGCAACGTTTACTAACAATGTTTCAATTGCTGGATCATTAGATGTAAACGGTAATATTAATTTTAACGGAGATCTTTTCCAAGACAACGCTCCATTTATTGCTTCTCGTTGGAGAGCAACAACAGTAGGTAGTGCAAATACTGAGAATGGAGATATCTACAGACTTTCAAATGTAGGTATTGGAACTTCTACATTACTAGGTGCTCTTACTGTTCGCGGAGACGCCAATATTAGTGGTGTAGTTACTGCAAAAACATTCACTGGTAACGTTGTTGCTGGAGTTGCAACTCTTGGAATTGCAACAGCACAAACTCTTGAAGTCTTTACAAGCACTAAACTACACGGTCAGATAAGAGATGCATTTAATGATGCTGGAACTTCTTTATATGTTTTAGCATCAGGTGGTCCAACAGGCAATTGGTCTTGGCAACCAGTAACGTCAACTGGTGCTGGTACACTGAATGGTATTTCTGTTAGAGAAGAGGGTGGTACAGTAGGAACTGCTTTAAGTATAACTGTTCTTGATTTTATTGGTGGTAACATCACTGCAACAGCAGATCCACAACCAAACGGTATTGCTACAATACGAGTATCTGATACTCCAAATTTTGACAGTTTAAATGTTTCTGGATTATCTACCTTTGTTGGAATTACTACAAGCAATTCTACATTCTTTGCCAACAACCTAAGTGTTTCTGGATTATCTACCTTTGTTGGTATTTCTACATTCCAGTCAACTTTATTTGGAACTCAGGTATCATTTACTGGAGTCACAACAACCAATTCATTAAGCATTGGTGCAACTCAAGTTATTAGTTCCTCAAGACAACTTCAGAATATTGTTTCTCTTGATGCTGTAACAACCGCAACGATTGAAGCAGCAATTCAAAACGCTCCTAATACATTTACTGATTTACAAGTCACTGGACTGTCAACTTTCATTGGAGTTTCAACGTTCCAGTCTGGACTCTTCGGTACAAACGCTAGCTTCACTGGTATTGTAACTGCTGGAACATTTGTTGGTCAAGTCAACGCTGGTGTTGCAACCATCACCAATCTGTTTGGAACCAACGCAACATTTAGCGGAAACGTTTCTATCGGTGGAACACTAACATATGAAGATGTAACTAATATTGATTCGATTGGTATCATCACTGCAAGAAGTGATGTAATTGTCGGTGGTGGATTATCAGTCACTGGAATTACGACTCTTGCTTCTGCTGGTGGTATTACAACAACTGGTGGCGATCTTTATGTCAACGATGACATTTTCTTCAGAGGTAATCTTTATCAGAATGGTTCTCTGTTTACTGCTGGAATTGGTATTGGATCGACATCAATCAATCCTCAATCTGGTGTCATAACTCCTTCAGCAAGAATTGGTATTGGATTTACTGATATTAATTTTGTTGGAACTGGAATCAGCATCACTGGTTATGGTAGCACAGTTGTAATAGATCTTGGTAATATTAACGCTGCTACTGGCGGAGCGAATGTTTCAATCTCAACTACACCACCAGGAATCTCTACCAGTTCTGGAGATATGTGGTGGGATAGTCAGAACGGTGATCTTAAGATCTATTATGTTGATTCTGATAGTGCTCAGTGGATTGATGCCAACGGCGGTTCACAATCATTGGCAATTATTAGTGATGTATCTCCTGCTGGATATGGTGTCACTTCTTCGGGTACTCTTTGGTGGGATAGCACATATGGTGTTCTGAAAGTTTACTATGACGACGGAGATTCTGAGCAGTGGGTTGATGCAAACTCTGGTGCTTACATTAATTACTGGGTTGGAAATTATGGTGGTACTGGAATTCATACCACTGCCAATGTTGGTGTCGGAACTACAATTGCAACAGAGAAGTTGCAAGTTAATGGATACATTTCAATCGATGGTAATGTATCTTATGGAACTACGACGTTTGTAACTTCATCAACATCTCAGGTTGGAATTCACTCGGCACTTGCAACTTCAACCTACCGTTCAGTAGAGTATACGATTCAAGCAACTGAAGGAACTAACTTCCACACAACAAAGATTATTGCTCTTCACGACGGCACAACTGCTTATCATACAGAGTATGGTTCAATCTTTAATAACGTTGGAGTTTCTACTTATAACGTTGATGTTTCGGGTGGAAATATTAGACTACTTGCCACCCCAACCAGTGCTTCTACTACAAACTTCAAGGTTACATTTAACGGCATCAAAGTTTGATAAATACCTAAAAACCAACGGGGGATAGTGAACCTGTGGCGGATCAAAATTTTAGAGTTAAGAACGGTATAAATGTAGGAACAGCGGTCACGATTACGACCTCTGAGTTTCAAGTTGGATCTACTCGAATTCATGATAAAGGTATTGTCGCTGGTATAATTACGGCAACATCTTTTGTTGGTGACGGTTCTGGATTAACCAATGCTGGTTCTACACTATCTGCAGCATCTGGAACACAGAGAATTGTATTGACTAGCCTGACAACAGGCACAATGACCAATGCGGCTACAAACTCTGATTTAACTTATGATAGTTCATCTAAGACTTTGGGTGTCACTAATATTTCTATTGGTGGAACACTGACCTATGAAGATGTAACTAATATTGATTCTCTTGGTATTGTTACGGCAAGAACTGGAGTTAAAGTTACTGCTGGTGGTGTTGATATTACTGCTGGTGGACTTAACGTAACTGCTGGTGTTTCAACTTTTGGTGGAGTAGTAGAACTTGATTCTACAGTAAAAGATGTTTGGGGAAATGTAGGTACTGGATCTTCAGTTTTAATTTCAACTGGTATTGGAGTTAGTTGGATTCCGATTGCAACTGCAGCTCTTCAGGGTGTTCAGGGTGTACAGGGAGTTCAAGGAATTCAGGGTGTACAAGGTGCTCAAGGAACACAAGGTATTCAGGGTGCCCAAGGTTTTAACGGAACTATAGGAACACAAGGTGTACAAGGTATTCAAGGTGTTCAGGGTGCTCAAGGTTTCAATGGAACTTTAGGTTCACAAGGTGTTCAGGGAGCTCAAGGAACAAATTATAATAGAACCGAGTACAGTTATACAGCAACCGCAGGACAGACTACATTCGCTGCGACTTATAGTGATGGTACTGACATTGATGTATTCTTAAACGGTGTAAGACTCAATCCAGCAGATTATACGGCAACAAGTGGAACTAACGTCGTATTGAGTGTTGGGGCAAGTGCTGGAAATATTATTGATATCCTTGTTTTCCAAAGTGCTGGACCACAAGGAACTACTGGCACTCAAGGAACGGTTGGTCCTCAGGGTGTACAAGGTCCTCAGGGAATTCAAGGTGTTCAGGGATTTAGTTTTAGTCGTGTAAACAATAATTTTACTGCTACAAGTAATCAGACAACTTTTTCCGTCACATATACAGTCGGGAATATTGATGTTTATGTTAACGGTGCTCACTTAACAGGTTCAGAATATACGGCAACCAATGGAACTTCTGTAATTCTGAATGACCCACTAGTTGCTGGTGATATTGTTGATATTATTACGTTTACTTCTGCTGGACCACAAGGTACTCAAGGTGCTTTTGGTACTCAGGGAACTACAGGAGCACAAGGAACCACCGGTGCTCAAGGAACTCAGGGAATTACTGGAACTCAAGGTGCCACTGGTACTCAAGGTGCTACAGGAATACAAGGAACCACTGGTGCTCAAGGTACACAAGGTACACAAGCGGCTCAAGGAACTACTGGCATTCAAGGAACTACAGGTACACAGGGAGCAACTGGTTCTCAAGGAACCACTGGTACTCAAGGTATTACTGGTACACAAGGAACAACAGGAACACAAGGTATTCAAGGTATTACTGGTCCAGTAGCAGGTTCTGCTAATCAAGTTGTTTATAAGAATACGTCTAATACTGTAAGCGGTGATGCTGGGTTTACGTTTAATGATTCTACCGATTACCTTCAACTAGGAAGTCAGCATCGTTTTGGTTTAGGGAGTTTTACAAGTACACAAAGAGATGCTTTAACATCTACCAATCTTGGAACAATAATTTATAATTCTACCACAAATACAATTCAAGTATATGCTGTCACTGCATCTGGATCTAATGGATGGATGAATGTTGATGCTACTCTTGGAACACAATCTAATCCTGCCATAAACGCAAAGCATATTTTAAGTCAAAATCCAACTGCTCCTGATGGAGTTTATTGGTTTAAAGATCCTTCTGGTTCTAATACGACTTATTCAACATATTGCATTATGCAAAGATATGGTGGAGGTTGGATGAAAATTCTTCAATATAATAACGGTACATCTTTAAATACTAGTGCTGCAGTTAATGCTAATGGCACTTGGGTTAATTCGGAAGTTAATACTAATCAGGCAGGAAAATTAACCGCAGCAGATATGAGAGGAATTCTTGGATCAGCAATGTTATGGAGAGTTACCGGAGGAACTGATAACTTATTTAACAATGGATCTGGAACTGCGAAGTTTGAGTATCCCAGTCCGTATGGAATACCTAAATTTGGAACTGATGTTGATCCTAATACCTATGGATATGTATTATCACTAGATACTACAAGCAATGGTGATTTTGATTATTCTGTTGGATACACACCTGATGGACAAGCAAGATGTAATCATACGACTAATTTTTGGATTAGTGATCATAATTACAATGGAACAGCTATCCTTGCCGCTCCATATAATAATTATGCTCAATGTTGGACATTTGGAACAACAGTTGTTTATACAAACTTACATTGGATGTCAGGTTTGGCGTCTCAAAGTGCTGGAAGTACTCCTTGGGGAAATGTTTCTACAACTTCCTTTGCAGTATTCTCAAGACCAGAAGCTTTATATCCAACAGAAGTTTTTGGGTCATAATATTTTAAAAATATAAGGAAAATGCAATGAACCAAGAAGAAATTAATCAAATGTTTGATTATGAAAATATGGAAAAATTTAGAAATGCAGAGGCATTACGTATTTTAAGAGAAGAAAGAGATCGTTTGCTAAAAGAAACCGATTGGATTACTCTGCGTTCATACAGTCAAGGTGTTCCTGTTCCTGAAAAGTGGTCTTTATATCAAGAAGCATTGAGAAACTTACCACAAACATCAACTCCGATAATCAGTTCAGTTACTGAAGAAACACCCTTAGGTATTTCTGGTGTTGATTGGCCAGTTAAACCACAATAAATAACTAAAAAAGAAGTATAATGGGAATCCCTGCCGAACTATCACAAGTCGCAAGAACTCTATCTTATACTGGATCTGGTTCTAGTGCTGAAGTAGGAATTGGAACTACTGTAAACATTTCTGGTGGTCTTGAGATCAAAGGTGTACAAGTTATCAGCCCTACTGGAGTTTGGCAAGGTTCTTCTGCTGGTATTCAAGGAGCACAAGGAATCACTGGTACTCAAGGTACTACTGGTATTCAGGGTGCTACAGGGGCTCAAGGAACGACTGGTGCTCAGGGTGCCACTGGTTCTCAAGGAACCACAGGTACTCAAGGTGCCACTGGTACTCAAGGAACAACTGGAGCACAAGGTGCTACAGGTACTCAAGGAACAACCGGTGCTCAGGGGACTACAGGAGCACAAGGTGCCACTGGTACACAAGGAGCAACTGGTACTCAAGGTACATTAG
>Ga0129333_10007209_pt1 | contig 10509 bp, 8 predicted proteins | sample CPB6_08_DNA_FD_94474 | JGI IMG/M metagenome (GOLD analysis project Ga0129333, IMG submission 94474) | Freshwater to marine salinity gradient microbial communities from Chesapeake Bay, USA - CPBay_Sum_0.6_0.8_DNA | ecosystem: Environmental > Aquatic > Marine > Coastal | place: USA: Chesapeake Bay...
CCAGGAGGGGGTGCTGGTGGTGGCACATCGGGAGTAGCAGGTACAAATTATTCAGGTAGTCTTACTGGAGGCGGTGCAGGTACACAAGTTGCTGGTGGTGCAGCCGGCACAGGTGGCGGCGGTGGCCGCAGTCCTCAACCGGGCTCTGCATTGCAGGGCGGTGAAGGAACCAGTGATACTTATGGTACTAATGGTGGTGGTGGCGGCTACTATGGTGGTGGCGCCGGCACTAATGATTTTGGTAGTAACGCAAATGAGAGCGGTGCAGGCGGCGGTAGCGGATTTATCAACGCTACATATGTTGCTTCAGGAGTCACAACCGCAGGATCAGGAAGTACTCCTGCTAATTCTGGAGATGCCGTCAGAGGAAATTCGGGTAACGGCGGCGCACAAGATACTTCACAATCTGGACAAGATGGAAGAGTGTACTTTTACTAAAAAATCATTTATATGGGACTAATAAAACTAAAATTTACTGGTTCAAATTCCGGTTCTATAACTTTTTAAAACTATAAATAGTAGTAAGGTCTATAATATATGAGCGTTCTATACTACTACGATACTAATACAAATAACTGGTTACCTGTCATGGCAGGCACTCAAGGTGCTACTGGCGTTCAGGGTACAACTGGTGCTACTGGAGCAACGGGTTTGTCAGGTATCGTGTATGGTAATACTGAACCCCCTGCTCCAGGTGCTAGCGGCTATCTTTGGTTAGATACTGATGAACCCGGTGTTGTTGGACCAACAGGTGCAACAGGATTAACCGGTCCTACTGGTGCTACTGGTATAGGAAGCACAGGTGCTACTGGATTAACAGGTGCTACAGGACCTGCAGGAGCAGGATCTAATATATCAGTAAGTGATGAGGGAGTTCAACTTACTGCAAACGTATCAAGTTTTAATTTTGTGGGTAATGGTGTCAGTGCTACAAATACAGGCAGTGATGTTACTGTTACAATATCTAGTGGTGGTGGCGGAGCCTCAGATGCTAGAGCATTAGGATATTCATTAGTTTTTGGAGGATAATTTATGGCAGCACCTAATTTAATAGGCGCAACAACAATCAATGGAAAAACTGCAGGAGCAAATTTAACATCTACAAGCGCGACCACAGTTTTAAACAATCCTGCTAGTTCAGGAAAAGTTTTGAAAATTAATACATTGAATGTTAGTAACTATACAGGAAATAATGCTGGTATTACAGTAACTTATTATACCGGAGCAAATTTAAGTGGAACTGCTTATAGTATTGTAGGTAATGTGACTGTCCCTGCATTTAGTACACTTAATGTTATTGATAAGACGAGTCAATATTATATAGAAGAAAATGCATCTATAGGTGCTACAGCAGGAACAGCCAACGCATTAATTATAACCACAAGTTATGAGGATATAAGTTAATGACTAAAAGATATTTTGGCGGTAAGATATCTGCTAACAAACCTACACCAACTGCAAGCACTGTAGTTGGTGTTTATAATTTAACAGATCAAGCACAGTCAAAATATTCAGGAGCATGGCCTTCTTGGGGCGGCAATAGTGTTTCAATATCACCTGCTTATGAAGGTTTGACTGAATGGAACTTTGATGTGAATGGAGCCTTGAATATAACTTCAGGCAACTATACCATAACTCCATTAAAGACTTTTAATGTCACACTAAAGATGTGGGGCCAAGGTGGTTTTAACACTTCAATGTATACAACTAGTGGTGCAGGTGGTGCATTGACTGGAACATTAGTGCTTACAGCAAGCAATCCTCTCTACTTAAGTATTGCAGGCGGGGGTACAGGCGGATCAGTAGGAACACCCGGAGACGGTGGAAATTATGCTGGTATTTTTAGTGGTACATCTGCTACACAGGCTAATGCTATTGCAATAGCAGCAGGAGGCGGAGGATGCGCAGTTGACGACGGTGGCAGAGGCGTAGTGGGCGGAGCAGGCGGTTATCCTACCGGTCAATCATCACAGGGATACAGCGGAACTACTGCTACAGGTGGAACACAATCAGCAGGCGGTTCTGGTGGCGGTGGAAGTAATCCCGGCACATCAGGTTCTGCACTTCAAGGTGGAGCCGAGGCTGAAGGTGGTGCCTGTGTAGGTGGAGGCGGAGGCGGAGGTTATTATGGAGGCGGTGCAGGCGGTTGCACATGTTGCCAAGCTGGTTCGGGTGGTGGCGGCGGCAGCAATTATAACTCTAGCAATACATCATTAATTACTTCAGTCACTCAATATTCAGGATCAGGAAGCACACCGGGAAATAGCAGCGATCCAGTAAGAAATGGAGCAGGCGCTAATAATGGTGGTAATGCAAGAATTTATATGACAACATCTTAATAGGAAAAATTATGGACAACGAAAGAGTACCTGTATTAGTGCATCATGAAAGGTATGATACATGTAGAAATTGCGATCAAAGTGAAATTATAGAACCAGATTTAGTATGCAAAGTATGTGGATGCTTGCTTTTAGGCATGACTAGACTTAAAGATTACGAGTGCCCGTTGGGTAAATGGGGAAAATTTCAGGATCAATAATTCATAAATACTACATATGAGCGTATTAAAATATTACGATACTAACACCAATAGCTGGCTGCCTGTCATGGCAGGCACTCAAGGGGCTACTGGACCTATAGGTGCAACAGGTTTAACTGGTGCTACAGGTTCTTTTACTGGTACATTGACGCAAAATTTAAATGCTAATAATTATAGTATTTCTAATATTGCTAATATTGGCGGTAACCTTATTCCTAATGCCAACGTCACTTATGATCTAGGCAGTAGCACATTTCGTTGGAAAGATTTATGGCTAAGCAATAGCACAATATATTTAGGAGATACTGTTATATCGGCGACAGGTAATACAGTAACTTTACCAGAAGGTAGCAAAGTAGGTAATAATCTAATACCTACAACTTCTTCAGACCTTGCTGATATTGATACTAATATTACTCCTGAAGTTTTTACTTTAAATGTTGACTTTCCTGATTCAGGTCACGGGACTGATTGGTTTTGGACATGGGATGCAGGCAGAGTTGCTTATAGCAGGTTAAAAGTAACGAATCAAACACAAGCGACAGTTCCATTGTATAAGTCTGGGGTGTATACTGTCAATAATTTTGCTGCACATGATTTACATGGTAATATGACCCAGACTCATAAAATTTATTTGAAATGGGTTAATGGTGCAGGCTTAGATAACTTAGTACCTTGGGCAAACAGTACATTAAATGTAGCAGGAGTTAGTCACCCTGATATAAATGGCGGTGCAAATACAACTATACAAAGATTAATTGTCAATGTTCCTGCTGGTAACATTACTATGCCAGTGTTAACTCCACCTAATGTAACGTATAACGTATCATTTACAACAAGCGGGGCTTATACATTTATGGGAGCCCAAGCAGGCAATAATCCAACATTAGGCCCTGTTTATCGCGGTGGTACATATACATTTAATTTAGATAATTCTTTAGCAGGACATCCATTCTATCTAACAACGGATAGCGGTGTTAACTTTATTGGTAATGGATTTGTAGGTGAATATACTAATGGGGTTACTGGCAGTAGAAATACAAGCGGACAACTTGTATTCAATGTACCTAACAATGCACCAAATACATTGTATTATCAATGCGGCATTCACCATTCAATGCGTGGTCAAATTAATATTAAAAATCTTGAAGTTGAAACTAATAATGACGGGAACTTGATATTATATTTTCAACACACTCAAGAAGGACACTTCACACCAGTAGAAATACGTAACAAACCCACGCTAGATGATATAAGTAGCGCGATGTTAATTTATGACGGTACATCTAAGAAATTTAAAATTAAAGACATGGGCGAATATGTTGCTGAAACTCCGCAATTTCAAACTAAGATTGAAAATATTACACAAACAATTATAGTCCAAGAAACAGCAAACACATTGACTGAGGAGCAAATTACTACTAAAATTAAAGACGAAACCATATATTCAAGCACATTACACCAGCGTGGAAACCTTGAAATTTATACAGGTACAGCACGTTGGTATGCCCCGTTCAATTTACAAGTATCTACAATTAGTCCTAAATTAGCAACTGCTAGTAATGGAAATGTAAGTGTAACTATCAATAAAAACGGAACAAATGCAAAGTCATTCACATTCGCTGCAAATCAAACGTCAGCAAATGTTGCTAATAGCATTATAAACATGAATGGTGGAGACTATCTAACAATTGACATTAATACTGTTGGAAATACCCCAGGCCAAGACATGTATGTTCAGTTCACATACAAAAAAGTATAAATACATCAGTAAAGTCTTGTAAAAGTATAAATATATTATAATGACAAATTTGGAGTTTTAGAATGAATTTCAACGTAGAAAAAACTGTAACAGATGAAAATAATGCATCAATTACTATTACAGACCACTATATAGCCACGTTAACAAGCGGTGTTGCCGAAGTTTCAACATGCGATGCAAACGGCGAAAATGTTGTATTAATTTGTGTACAACCTTGGAACCCTAAAGGTGATGGTACACGCGCTGATTGGGCTAGTGTTGAAGAAGTCATTGAATGGTTCAAAACTTCACGATAAAATTGGAGATTTTAAATGCCTCAAGTAAAACAAAGCAGTAAGACAAATTATGTAGCAGTATTTGAAGATCCGCGCCCAGCAGCAAATGTTGTATATCTATTCGGCGACGGTCACAATGAATCAACTCTTGCTCCAATTTTTGATAATCATATTAAATTAGTTGCAGGCAGCGGTGCCTGGAACGGACACGGAAGAAATAATACTACTGATAGTGCATTATCAGCAGGTGCACCTGGTTATGGCTTAGCACTTACAAAACAAACAAGTCATGTTGTACACACAACACAAACAGGCGATGAAGTAAGAACAAACGTTGATGTTTCTTGGGGCCTAAGCATGGATCCCAACAATCAACATAGTCATGTTAAGATGTTTACAGATAACACTACTAACATGATTACATATTATCCAAGATCACACTGGTATTATTACACAGAAACAGCATATAATTCTATAGCAACATCAACAGATTTAGGTACTGTCTCAACAAATTATTCTGCAACGACTAATAGTGATGGTTGGAACGGTGAATACTCAGATTATTATATGATTAACGGTTGGTTCTATCGTGATCCAACTAACAATTTTATTAGTGGTCTATATAGCAGATCAGGTGGATATCGTGCTACAAACCCAAATAGACCGGCTATGGGAATTAGTAGACTTAACAAATTCCCCGGTTACATTGAAAGAGCATTTATTGCGTCACGCGATTATTGCAGCGCACAATTTATTGGCGCAAGTACAGTAGACAGTCGTCCATTCTATTTGTTCAACGACAGACGTAATGATAGAACACAGTATATCGTTCGCCACAACACCGATACAAATACAGAAACAGTAGTTAATACTTTTAACACTGTACCAAGTGCAGCCGGTGTAAGTTACGGCGGAGATCGCAGCACATCAACTGGTCTAAGAAATCAAATCAAAATGGCAAGTCAAACATTTGTTGACCCAACAGTTGCAACAACTCAGTGTTTCTATGTGCCTTACTTTGATTCAAGCAATAATTATGTCCCATTTTTAATTAAGTGGAACAAACTCAACGACACATTCACACGTACAGAATGCACAGGAATTACTGGCACATTAAGTTCAGCATTATTAAACAACTTAGCCGGTATACAAGGCGAAAGTTCAGGATTCAAATCAGTTATTGCAAATGAAACATTTGTTGTAAATGGTACACGATATCTATCTGTAATGCCGCTAGACGGTGGTTATCAGGTTAATGACGCACAGGCTACTGCAAGAACAATAGTGACTTATAGCGTCAACGCAAGCAATCCTGCATTACTTACATTCCACAGCAGCGTTACAGTACCATATACATTAAGAAATATTGTATGGCTAAATGACAGCCGTACTCAATTAGGTGTGATAACTGAACGCGCACTGATTGTCTACAGTTTCACTACAGCAGAAGGTTGGGTTAATACTTCAACTGTCCCATATCAATTTTGGGCTGTAGGTCGTGATAGCACCGATCGTATCTGGGGATTAACATACAGTGCTACAGGTTACGCAGACGTACATGTTATCACTAGTTCAATACCGCTAAGAATAACTATCACACCAGCAGCATCAACTTATAATTATGCTGGTAGTAATATCAATAGCACAGTAAATGTAAGTGCGTATAATTTAAACAATGAACGTGTAGCGGTAAATGTCGCATTGTCAATAAGCGGTAGCACTATGACATTTAGTGCTGGTGCTTCATCAACAACTGTAACTACATCGGCTGCCGGTGAAACTAGCGTACCAATTGTAATTACAGGTGCAGGACAAAGCGATATAGTTGCAAACGTTCAATTGTAAGGATTGGACATGAGCCGCACAACTATTACCTCACGCGGGCCTTCTAATATAATACGCAATATTGACAGCAACAAGATAGTTGCTGGCAAGGCTATTCCACAACAAATAAGTTCAACAGGCACACGCAAAACAGTAGTTGCAAATCCACTACCAAACAAATTAGTTAATATAGACAAGACTAAGATTGTTACTACCCAATCTACGGTACCTTGGCTTGCTCCAAATACATATGTAGTAAATTATTCTACCTATAAGTTAGACAGCACCGGTTTATCTGAAGGTGCAGTTACAGGTCTTACAGTAGGTGGATTGTACGGTCAATGGTTTGCCGGTGATTGGAGAGGTACTATTAGCACAGGTAATATAGGTACACTGCCACTGAGTGCTCCTACACTTTATACAAGTATTAGTTATGGATCACGCGGCGAGTATTATGGCTTTATTGCTATAGGCTATTTTATGCCTCCAACAACCGGAACTTATACCTTTTATACAAGTAGTGATGACGGTTCGGGCGTTTGGATTGGAGATATCGCATCAGCAACTTCAGGAAGAACCGCTGCAAATGCTACTGTAAATAATGGTTTGGGTGGTGGTCAAGGAGATACAAAACGTAGCGGCACAATATCACTGACAGCAGGAACAGTATATGCTATCAGAATAGTACATGAAGAGGGTGTTGGTGGTGATAACTTGACATTTAGTTGGGCTGGTCCAGGCATATCAGAAACTACTAATTTAGCACAGTACTTCTACTATTCTGGTAACGGCACTAATTATGCCGTTACAACAGGAAGAGTGGGTTTATCTGAACCAGGTACAGTTATGACAACGTATGGTCTTAACAATCCTGTCAACAAAAACATAATAAGCGAAAGATTTTCTATAAAAAGTTATACTTCAGCTTATTACGGGGTAGACATAGATAATCGTAAAACTATACTATCTAACTCAAATAGCCCAAATAAAAAATTAACGATTAATGAAAAAGGAAGCCCTATAATTAGTAGTCCAAGACAGTTTTATGGCGCACCTATAGATAATCGTAAAACAATTAGATCAAATAGTAATATTGTTCCTTATAATCTAAACCTTATTAAGAAAAATGATATAACTATTAGCAGATCAGAAGTAACGACCACGCGTACTATTGACAGTAATGTAAGCATAGGTGGAGGTGAAACTTCATCCCTAGATAAGCAAGTTTGGTACTAATCTACAGTTAAAAACAGCATAAATATACAATTATGTTACTCATTTAAATAGTCTAAGGACTATTTAGGATTTTTTGATAAATACAATGAACAGCCTTAGAGAAAAAATATGTCAATAGTACTTAAAGAAGAAGCCGCAAATAGTGTCCCGACCCCATCAGCAGGTAAATCTACCCTTTTTATTGATGATAACGGTGTCGTATCTGTAAAAGACAGTGCGAATTCTGTCAGCACGTTTCCAACTTTAGGTACAAGCAATACACAGGTATTATTCACAGACGGCACTGCTTTAGGCGGTGATAGTGATTTTACTTATAATAAAAACACTAATGTCCTTACTGTTGCAGGCAATGTGGCTGCTGGAAATGTTAAAACAGACAATCTATTATATGCTAACGGTGTTGCTGCAACATCAACAGCAGCAACTGGTACTACCCTCGCATTGCGCGATGCAAACGCTAACCTTGCTGCAAACTTCTTTATAGGTAATGGTAGCCAACTTACTGGTATTATCACAAGTGTAAGCAATGTCACTAATGGCACAAGCAACATCAATATAGCAACTTCAGGTGGCAATATTGATATGACTGTTGCAGGCAATGCAAACATATTAGTAGTCACAGGTACAGGAGTCAATGTAGCAGGCACATTGAATACCGGTACAGGTAATGCTAACGTTGGTAATTTAGGTACTACACAGGTACTAGCAAGTGCTAACGTAACTGCACCTCAATTAATTTCAAATATTTCAACTGGTACTGCCCCATTAGTTGTTTCATCAACTACTAAAGTAGCAAATCTAAACGCAGATACGCTTGATGGGTATGATACTGCAACAGTAGCCACAGCAAACACTGTTGTAGTACGTAACGCAGACGGTAACATTACAGGTAATTATTTTATTGGTAATGGTAGTCAACTAACTGGAATCGATGCTACAAGCATTCAAAATGGTAATTCAAATGTAAAAGTTACTGCAAACAGTAATGTGACAGTAAGTGTAGCAGGCAATGCAAACGTGGTTACCGTTACCGGTACTGGCATAAATGTAGCCGGCACACTAAATGCTACAGGAAACGCAAATGTAGGTAATTTAGGTACTACAGACCTCGTTGTAACAGGTAACATGACAACGGGCGGTGGATCAGGTGGTAACATCACTGGTGCCAACGTTGTTAGCGCGAACACATTTAGTGGTGTAGATTTATCATTATCAGGCAACGCTGTTGTCGGTGGTAATTTAACAGTTAATGGTAATTTAGTATATGTTAATGTAGACACATTGGCTGTAGAAGATCCAATCATTCAATTACAATCAGGACCAAACGGTGCAGCGCCATCTTCAAATAGTGGTAAAGATGTTGGTACTGCATTAAATTATTATGATAGCCAAGCGCGTGTTGCGTTTATGGGCTGGGACGTGAGCAATGCTGAATTCGGCATGGCAAGTCAAGCAAGTATTAGTAGTGAAGTTGTCACATTTACTACTTACGGAAATTTACGTGTAGGCAATATTATTGGTAATGGTCAAGCACTAACAGGTTTGCCAGCAGCAAATATTAGTGGTCAAGTAGCAAATGCTCTTGTAGCCGGTACAGTATATACAAACGCTCAACCAAATATTACATCAGTAGGTACATTATCAAGTGTTGCAGTGACAGGTAATGCTACTGCCGGTAATGTGTATGCAAACAGTGGTACAATTGGTGCAAGTCTGTTGACAGGTACATTGACTACTGCGGCTCAACCAAATATTACAAGTGTTGGTACACTAAGTTCATTGACTGTAAGCGGTAACTTAAGTTCAGGTAACGCAAATTTAGGTAATCTTGCTACAGCAAATTATATAAACGTAGCAAATGATTTAAACGTTATAGGCAATGCTAATATCGGTGGTGGAAGCGGAGGTAATATTAGCGGTGTGAACAATGTCACTGCTAACACATTTACTGGTGCGTTGGCAAATGGCAATAGCAACGTTAATATTCCTAGTGCTAATGGTAATATCAATTTAAGCGCAGCGGGTAATGCTAATATTTTAGTTGTTACTGGCACTGGTGCTAATGTTGCAGGTACACTTAACGTTACTGGTAATGCAAATACAGGTAACTTAGGCACTGCACAAGTGCTAGCAAGCGCAAATGTTACTGCTCCGCAATTAATCTCAAATGTTTTGACAGGTACTGCTCCTTTAGTCGTTACATCAACAACAGTAGTAGCCAACTTACGTGCTGCAACTAGTAATGTTGCAAATACTGTCAATGATGCAGCACAACCAAACATAACTAGCGTAGGAACATTATCATCGTTAGGAGTTACAGCAAATATTACTGCTGGTAATGTATATGCCAATAGTGGTACAATTGGTGCGTCATTATTAACAGGCACGCTGACTACTGCTGCTCAGCCTAATATCACATCAGTTGGAACATTAAGTTCATTAACAGTAAGTGGAAATATTTCTGCCGGTAATATTACTGGCGGAGCATTGGCCAATGGTAACAGCAATGTCAGCATACCTAGTGCCAATGGTAACGTTAATATAAGTTCTGCTGGAAATGCTAACGTTGTTGTAGTAACCGGTACAGGTGTGAATGTTGCCGGTACCCTTAACGTTACTGGTAATGCAAATACAGGAAATTTAGGAACCACTAACCTCGTTGTATCAGGTAACGCAAATATAGGTGGCGGTTCAGGTGGTAATTTAACTGGCGCAAATGTCATAAGCGCAAACATATTTAATGGCGTGCTAGCAAATGGAAACAGCAATGTCAGCATACCTAGTGCCAATGGTAACGTTAATATAAGTGCAGTAGGTAATGCTAATATATTGATTGTAACTGGTACAGGTGTTAATGTTGCGGGCACATTAAA
>Ga0129333_10007210_pt1 | contig 10509 bp, 9 predicted proteins | sample CPB6_08_DNA_FD_94474 | JGI IMG/M metagenome (GOLD analysis project Ga0129333, IMG submission 94474) | Freshwater to marine salinity gradient microbial communities from Chesapeake Bay, USA - CPBay_Sum_0.6_0.8_DNA | ecosystem: Environmental > Aquatic > Marine > Coastal | place: USA: Chesapeake Bay...
ACCAATAATTCAAAACTTAACAGCGTTAAATCTGAAGAATGATGTGCCTGAACTATAACATAGTTTGTACCTAAATTATGTGTAATAGTATTAAGACCAGGATTGATGGTTGTAATCTGTGTATATTGTTGTACCATTTTGCGATAAATTTCATATTCTGCTTGATAGATTCCATCTGCTACACCTTGATTGTATGTTTTATAAGACCACAATGGAGGATTATGCATTTCAATAGAACCTCTGCATAATAGTGCATGATTTATAGAATAAAAATCAGATGGAACTTTTGCACGAAAATTAGTAACTTCTAACATCTTGGTTTTGTTAGGATTTATTTTTAGTCCTAACTCATAGTTAACTCTTTGTGCAACTTTGATAAGTGTCTGATCATCAATCATACCTTCTAAGTCATATGTTCTCAAATCTATCTTGACACTATCAAGAAGTTCTGTAAAGGTTCTATATTCAAGTTCTTTTTTCATTATTATTAAGCTGTTATACTTGCAGCATTTTGACCAGGATCTGATGGAATTTGAATCATAATACCTAAATCTCTAACTACAAGTTGTTCAATTTCTGAGAACAAAAATTCTGGCACATATATCTTTTGATCTGTAATAGACATACAATCATCTGAAGAATCACAATTTAATTTTGAAATATCATCTTCAAAAACACCTTCAATTCTTATTGCATCCCAATCAACATTTGGAAAATATAAATAACCACCTAAATACCAGTAGTATTTTTTCTTATTATACTTAAATGTTTTTTGTCTTGACATTTGTTGGAATGTCATTGGAAATGTTGGAACTACTTGTTGTGATAAATCCAATGAAGAAACAGTTCTTAATAAAGGACCATAATAACCCTCTATCATTCTTGGTAATTTTTCTTTTGTACGTTTTATATAACAATCAGTAGTTACACCAAAACATTTAGCTTCTGCTGAATCTACATCTGTAAGTTCTACAAAGTTGATGGTTTGAAACACACTGTTGTATTTCATAATACGATTTAGATTATCTTGGCGATGCATAAAAAATCTTGCATGCTTCATAATCATGGAATAAAGAAATCTGTCAGTGATGTTAGCATCTTGTTTAACAGCTTTTACTTGATTCCTTACGCGTGATATGGCTTCTCCAGTTGTCATTTTTTAAAATTCAAATTCGTTATAACTTTTTAGTAAATCTTTTTCATTATCAACACGTTCCATTTCTTTTAGCTTAATTCTAAAAAGATTACTTATTTTCATTTTAGGGTCTATCATTACATATTTTTTCCACTGTTTAGGATATGTTTTACCTACCGTTCTTTTAAAATCTCTTGTAGCTTCAAATCCCCACAAATCATTATGCTTAAATTTGTACTTAGTAGCAAATGTTGTAAAGAATATTTTTGCCAAATAGTTATCACTTTCCCAGTTTCTATGTTGAATACTTTTTAAGTAATCAGCTGTTGTTTTAAAATCAATATTTTTTTTCTTTTTCATAGGACATGTTCCAATAAAAACATGACCAATTTGACAAGGAATTTCTACACCATCTCTTTTATCTATTACAGTATTCCAAAGTTCATTATTAAATTCTAATATAACATTTTTAATTTGCTCAGGATCAAGATATTTAGCAGCAAAAACTTCTTGTTTGATATGGTCCACCATGTCATTGACAACAGTTTTTTTACCTGTTTTTCTATATCTTGGAGCTTTTAAATCTGGTTTATAAATATTTTGCATATGAATATTCCTCACTAAAAATATACTGAAAATAAATGATATACACAAATATAAGAATAAAAACAAAAACCCCCACATAAATGTAAGGGGTTTTGTTGCCATGGTTTTGTTTTGAATTAAGCTGGAAGTGATTGTTGTAATCTATCTAAATATTCTTTTAAACTACAGATTATAATTTCATCATTTGTGCAATAAATTGCAAGCCCATCTTTTACAAGTGCTGCAAAAATATAATCATACATATTATATCCATCAATATCAATTGGTGGAAATGCACCATAAATAGAAAATAAGTAAGATGTTAACTCACATAATTGAGACTGAACTGATAATTGGTTATATTCTACAAATCCATTATCAAGAATATCTGGTTGATACGATGATGATAGAATTGATGTAATAGCAGTTGAACATGTTTGGAAATATGTTGCATCAGTTCCTGTACATAAATGTTCATTATATGTTGTTGAACCTATACTTGTTTCTAAAGTTTCACTTACAGTAGAAGAACCATATACATTAAAACAACAAGATAAATCTTCTTGACTTATTATACTACCTCCAGCATAACCTATAAATGCTCTTGGATTACATAATAAATATGGATTTTTTATAGTTATAGCATCATCATTAGTAAATCCACATGTTTGACAACATAATGTTGATGTAGCTTTATCTAAAGTTGTTACTGTATTAAAAACTAAATCATTCATTTTTTCATTAACAGTTTCAATATCATATATATCACCACCTTCAGATTGTATTTGTGCAAGTGCAGTTTCTACAAGATAAACAAGTGGCGATTTACAACAACCTTCTTCTGCTGGTAAAGGTGTGTTTTCACAAGTTGAATAACAATTATCTACATCTGTAAACGCTTGTAAATTATCTAAGTTAAAAACAAACCCACCCATATCTTGAGCACGCGATGCATCATATCTAAACTCTTCTCCAGAAGAATCTAAAAATTGTGGCCATTTATAATTTTGACCTAATCCTGTTGTGTATTGAATTGGACGTGTTTGATATGCTCTTATATCTACTAAGGTAATTCCTCCAAATGAATTAGGAGCACCAGAACCATTAATATATATTGTTGAAAATTGTGTATTAGCTGGTACATCAGAAATGTTAGAAAAATCAACTCCAGTAAAATCATCGCCTCTTGCTACAACATATAAAGAACCTGGTGAGAATACATATCCACTTGATGAATCAATATAAACGCCTTCTTGTGTAGCAGATTGTTCTGTGTATCTTTGACCACTTCCTGTAGGATTTACATCAAATTTTAACATTGATAACATTAAATCTGTTTGATTAAAGTTTGTTACAATGTTTCTTAGTATTGAATTTCCTTCTAATTGAATAGATGGTACACTTGGATTAATACTTAATTTATCAACTTCTATTGTTTCAAGGGGTGTGATTCTTAATTTTTTGTCTTGTGTAATTTCAACATGAGCATATGTACTAAGAGTTACTGATGAAAATTGATCTGTTGGTTCAATTATAAAAACAGAAGGTTCTCCTGATTTTTCTGAAGCTGGTGCTTCAGGTACATCTGCATATCCACTTGTAAGTTGATCTGCTGTATACTTTATTGTTCTTAAACCAATTACATTTGAACTTCTATAAGTATTATCAAGATTTATATTTGTTGGTAAAACATTTGCAGGTATAACAGATTCTGTTGTTCCATCTAATGCAGATGTACAATTAAAAAAGATTCTATTAAATTGGTCAACAAATACACCTTTTCCAAGAGTGACAGCATCAACTGTTTGGTATGGTGTTTTTCTATAAACTTTTGAATATAAACTAGAATCAGTTATAGGTATAAGATTTTCACTAACTCCTAATGGAATTATAATATCACCTCTAAAATGTAATACTGTTCCTACTCTACGAACTTGTGGTTTGCGTAAAGCCATGTCATCTTCATAGAAATCAAAACCTTGAAGATCTTGCCAACCAGAATCTTCAATTGCTACTGAGTAAATAGTTTTTTCTTCAGGAGTAGTTACTTCTTGAGTTGTAACACAAGTTCCCCAATTTCTTACAACATCAACAGCTTTAGCAGAACCAGTAGGAATAGCGTCTAAGAAATTCTGAAAAGAAATTTTAACTTGCTCACATCCTACAGTATAATTACTTTCATAATTAGATCTGTTATCTGGTAAACAGTATGCTCCAACAGTTGTTGCAGACCATGCTGAATCTAGAGTAGCAACTGGAATGTTTGTATTATTATTAAATTTAATATCTCTTAAATCTTCTGTTATCCAAACTAATGTTCCAATAACTTTTGCATTATACAGATTACCAGAATTATCTTTATAAGCGTTTGGTATAAAATCACCATTTAATTCTGTACAATCAATAGGTCTAACTAAACGAACTCTAAATCCATGACCTTTAAGATAAGAACTTTTAAAAATACTGTCATCAATATGGACTAATGAATATCCATTTGCAGTAGTACTTAATACTTGACTTGCAGACCAATATACGCCAATTTGACCATTGTTATTACTAAATGAGCCTGAAGGATTTCTATATACTGAAGGAACTACACTTAATGAACTTTCATTTGTTGCTCCTGAATTTGGTAAACTCCAACATGTAGTAGATTTAACTTTTCCGCCTGCAGCATTATTCCATGGAACATTTGTTGCAGTAGGATCTAACGCTAATGCCAGTGCATACCAGTCAGCATCATTTGGTACACGCCATGTATTAATAATATTATCTAAAGGATTGACATTAACAATACCACCAGAAAGGCGACCATCACCTGTAATTCCTGTATTCAATGCTAACCAGTTATATAACAACCCATTATAGACACAACTTAAAATTTGGTCTCTACAAAGCATAATGAAGTTAGGATCTTCAATATTTGTAACTGCAGGTATTGCACAACAATTACCATCGCATACTAAATCAACAAGTGCATTTAATGCATCTGCTACTGAAGTATTTTGAGGAATAATGTTTACATCATTACATGTAATTGCAGGACCTGTATACTTAACACATTGAGCATCAAGTATTTCAGTACATGGTTGTGGTGTCGCGCACACAGGAGGCGCAGGCGCGCATGGTTGTGGAATTGTATCGTTACATCCACATCCTGCACAGTTATTGTTATTTGTTGTCATCTTTTTATATAGTTTTTAATTTTATCAATTACATGGTGTTGTTTGTAAAGTTACACAAGCAGGAACACCATAACAAGTATTTAATTCACCTCCAACTCCTGAACAACTGTATGTAGCAGTGCCACCATAAACAATAGGTAATTTAGGATCTAAAATTAATTGTTGCGTACTAAAAAGTATATAAGGTGTTAATGCATTTGGAGCTGTAGGTACAAGAATTGATGGATCTGGATATGGTGTATTAATAAAAGTTAACATTTGTGCATAATCTAAATTATATATTTCAGCACCAAAAGTAGCACTTTGACCAAAATTCATACCCTCTAATATAAAAGTATGAGTTCCAGCAGGTAATGTAATAGGAAACATAAACCAAAATCTAAATGGCCATACTTGACCACTAATACCCGATGGAGGTTGAGAAGGTGTTGTTCCACCCCATAAATTTACAAGATTTGTTGTCCATGGACCTGGACCTGCTTGAGATTGTGGGTTATATATGGTAGATCTAATACTTGCACGTATTTGATTATCACCTGCCATGGCAAATATATACTGTTTAGTTTCAGGTACTGTTACACAAAACTCAGTTTTAAGCCATTGATTAGTAGGCCATTTACAACAAGTTTCAAATGGAGGATTTGGATTAGGACAAACATCACCAAAAAATATTGGTCCTGTTGAACATAATCCAGCCCAAAGACCACATTTATTTAATCTTCCTGAAACATTATTTGTAGCTTTAAAAATTAAATTTGTAGGTATAGATGTATTATATGTTAAATCAGTTCCTGTACCAGCATTTTCTCTTACTCTATAAGGTCCACTAGGAGGTGCACTGTTATCTGTATATCCATTTATTGGAAATTGTTTTAAAGAAATATCTTCATATAATCTTGCACCATTTGAACCATATACAGATTCAGTTTCTCCATTACCAATATAATAAAGAGTAGAACCAACTCCTAGAGTTACAGATGGTGGTAATAATGTAACTTGTTCACATAATCCACTGCCTGGATTAAAAACATATCCATCTGGACATGTACAAAGTCCACCACAATTTATAGGACACCAAGTTGTTCCATCAAAGTATTTAACTACACAATTTGATGGATTTATATCTGTCCATCCTTGAACAGGGTGAAAAACATTTAATGCACAATCGCAAATATCTACCCAATTTGTACCATCAAAAACTTTATATGTTCCCATACTTTTGTTTTAATTTTAAACACCACCGCCACAAGATTCTATCCACAAATCTCCAGCTTTTATTTGATTATTTCCTGTAATATAGTTTACACCAAATCCTTCTACAGAACCATATAGTGTATTAAAATCTGTAGAATCTGGTTCTGTATTTTGTACAAAAACAGCAATGCCTCTTCCAGATTTACCATCTGTACCATTTGTACCATTTGTTCCTGAAATACCTGTAGGACCAGGTGAACCAGTAGGACCTTGTGCACCAGGTGTTCCATCACACCCATTACACGCATAATACTGATTTATTAAAGTATTAGTTGAACCACTATACAATTCTAATTTTGTTCCTCCACATGGACAGAAAGGATTACCAGTTGGTATTGCTGTAGTTACTACATAATTACCATTTGTTCCATCTGTACCATTTTGACCTGGAGGACCAACAGGACCTTGTTGTTGTTCTATATCACAAATCTTGTCAATAATTGCTTGAATCAACTCTTGAAAAGATTCTGGTGGACAGTTTACATTGTTTAAACATGTTAAGTCATATTTTGTAGGATCTAACTGTTCTAACAATTCGCAATAATCTGTTGCAAATTTATATAGAACCTCAGTTATTGTGTCTCCTTTGCATAAATTCAAACATGGTATCTTTGGTCCTTGCCAAATTACACAGTTTGAAGATATAGGCATGCATCCATTTGTTGTCATTTTATTTTAATTTTAACAGTTTCCAAGTGATGTAATTGATGTGTCTATTCCTATAACAGCAGGTAGTGGCGATGTATCTGCTAATGCAGCACCTCCAAAACAGTTAACTGTTCTTACAATTGTTGTACAGTTTGGACCTGAACAATATTGTTTTTCTGCAGCTACATAATTATATTCAGCAAACCAAGTACCTACAGGTATTGATATTGTATGATTTGTTATAGTGCTACTTCCACCACATCCTATTGTTTCAATTCCTATAACAACTTCAATTGGTTGTCCTGCACTATTATTATATGGTGCTGAAGTTGAAGGATTTTTTAATTCTATTCTTACTTTTCTATTTTCTTCAATATATGCTTCTGGTGTACCTAAACCTGGTGTACAATTCAGTGGCACAGATGATACTAATGAATCAATAAGATAAAGTTTAGCAGCGTAATATACAGCCTTAAGTTCAGATGTTATTTGAGCTGAATCAGATGTACCACAAACATAAATTGCTGAAACTTTAACAACATATTGTGTTCCTGCTACAATACTTGGATTTGTATATGAGTATTGAAGTGGAGTTGGTCCAACAGTATTTGTTGAAACAGATACACCTCCAGTTGTAAATACTTCAATTTTATAACCTACAGGTGAAGCTAATCCAGTTGTTATTACTGGTGCTACCCAATTAATTTTACATGTAGTTGTTGTTATTTCAGTAACAGTAACATTTGTAGGAGGTAGTAAAGCGCATGCAGGTGTAGGCGTTGTGCCTGTAATACATTCATTTAACTTACATACTACAAGCCACAAATTAGTTAATGAATCTGCAACAGATGTAATAGGATTAACCCATCCAGGTAAAGTTGAATAAGTTCCAGTACCACATGGTAATGGTGTTGAACCAGTTATACATGTAGCTGATATAAGATTTTGCCATTCTGTTAAAGTTCCTAATGTGTTATTATATTGACAAAGCTTTGTTTCTAAATTAGTTAATGCTGTACTTAATGCTACTGTTTGACCAGGTGCAGTTCCAGTATAACATTGTGACACAATTGTTGTTACAGGTGAACCACCTCCACCACTACCTGCATTTAACTCAAGCACTGTAAGTCTGTTATTAATAACAGTTATAACAGAATTTATACTGTTAATATCTGCTATTATTTGACAGATTGTACCTGCTAAATATTGTGCATACTCATCCAAAGGTAAAGCTGTTACATTATCTCCTTCTACATTTGTATAATATAAACATGGAGGAAGATTAATAATAGGAAGACCTGTTGGAGGAGGACATGGTGTAGAACTAGTTGGTAATGAACATACTTTTGTAATTATTGCTTGTAGTGTTTCTAATAAAGTTTCTGGTGGACAATCTCCTGGTCCAATTAAACAAGCAAAATCAAGTGTTGTAACATCTAATACATTTTCTGTAATATCACAAAGTATTTGTGCTAAATCATAAATAACTGTATCAATAGTATCTCCTTTGCATAAGTTAATACAAGGAATATTAGGTCCATTCCATACTACACATGTTGAAGATGTTTGTATGCATGTTCCTCCTGTTAAATGATTTAAAATATTTGGTGATATAGGTTTCATTTACAATGTATTAATTTGTTCCTCAATAGCTTTTAATGTGCAGCATGAGTCATTAACTACTTCGCCACATTTTTCTCTTTCTTTTGCACGTTCATATATATTTTTCATATCATATGCTAAGTAAGAGTCAAGTTTTTTCTTACAACTCTTTAAACCAAAACGATCTCTGTTAAACTCTTGATAAAGAGAATCAGAAAATAATTCATTTATATGTTCTGTTAAATCCATTATGGTTTAGGATAATAATTATTTGGTATATTCCAGATATATTTTTTTGGATCATTGTGATTTGTCAAGTTTGGATTTTGTGCAACTAAGTTTGCTTCATAAGCTGATAAACAATTGCTACACACTTTTGTGCCATTACTTGCTGTTCTTTGTTGGCATCCACATGATAATTTATTTCCACAATTTGTACAATTCATAATATATTTATTTACAAGTTACACAACATCCCATTATATATTTATCAAGAAGTTTATTAGCATAAGAAAGCATCTCAACACCTTGATCAGGTGCATGACAATATTCTGCTTTTGCCTTTGCTGCGTCTATCAACATTTTAATATAATTTAAATCTTTATAATGTTGTAATTCTTCTGATGTAGGTTCACATTCTCTGAGACGCAATTTACAAATTTCTGCGTAATATCTATTTGTGGTTGCAGTAGTTCTTAAATGATAATATTCAACAAAAGATTTATCATTTGGCGAAATACTATAACGTATTTTGTATAACCCATCATGTATTGGAGAACCAGGAGGACAATCCATTCCTAAATCTGCAGCACTAAATACTTTACAAAAATTAGGTGTAAGTCCTTCAGTAATGTATACTGGCTCACTCATTCCAGGCATTGTGATATCTAACTGTTGACATACTACTGGTAGTAAATTTAAGTCAGCATAGATAGATGTATCTACTATTCTTATGATATTTTCACAAGCAGTTTCAGGTACATCAAGTTGCAATATATGTTTGATTGCCATGGTAATTGAATTTACATTTACATTCTCAATAAAATTTACTAAATTTTTTTTAAAGATACAAATAAAAAAAAGAAAAGAAGAGTTTTTTGCTCTTCTTTCCTTTAATTTTATAGTAGGGTATGATTAAACAACCACTCTTAACTGTACTGCAGAACCTGCACTTGTCAAGAAAGTATTCCACCATGTTTCAAAATTTACTATGTCACGTGCGTTAGCTACAATTTTGATTAAGTATTGGTCATTATCAAATGTTCCATCAGGGTTGCTCTTACGAGGAACACTGTGTAACAAGTAATAAACAAAGTACTTAGAAGCGCGTGCGATTTCTGGACCACCTGAGTTACTAGTACCTAATACTGTATCTTGCATAACCTCACGCATACGTGGATCTTGATACCATGGTTCTTGTTGGTAACGCTTAGCAAGGATTAACTCACGAACTAAAGTTTCACCATAACCACGTCCTTGGTAAGCTTCTTGAACTGTATTTACTACAAAACAAGATACAACACAAGGATCACCATTGATTACGTTAGAGTTGTTTGGATAAGAAACAGCTGAAGCGTAAAGTAAAATTGGTTCAATTTCAAAATGATCTTTAGGATCAAATGAACAATCTCCAAATTGTGTACTTACATAAGCACCAATGATATCCATACAAGAAGTAACTGTTAAAGCAGCAGCACCTGTTAATGGAACATAAGTTGCAGTAGTAATTTCACGATAGAAAGAAATTGCAGTACCAGCAGCTACAGCAGCAGGTAATACAAATGCAGTTCCATTAGGATTTACTAAAGGAACAGTTACTGAACCAGCTACATATGTAGGTCCTACATAGGCAGTATATGGTCCAACTTTTACTTTGTTTCCAGCTTGAATTGCTGTTGCACCAGAACCAGCTGCAGCAACTGTTACAGTTGATGCACCTAATGCACCAGTAGCAGTAGTATTTAATGCTGTTTTATTCCAAACTTTTGCTTGAATAAACTGATTCAAGAAAGGAGTAGAATTATTACCAGAACCTACACCATTGATTTGGTCAGCCCATTGTAAAAAGATTACGTTAGGATCAACATTATCAGGAGTAGT
>Ga0129333_10007211_pt1 | contig 10509 bp, 10 predicted proteins | sample CPB6_08_DNA_FD_94474 | JGI IMG/M metagenome (GOLD analysis project Ga0129333, IMG submission 94474) | Freshwater to marine salinity gradient microbial communities from Chesapeake Bay, USA - CPBay_Sum_0.6_0.8_DNA | ecosystem: Environmental > Aquatic > Marine > Coastal | place: USA: Chesapeake...
CGGTACACCGCAGGTGTCGGACACGCAAGAGGTGGGATCACGAGGGTGAAGGTGCGTTCCTCGGGCGGCAGGGGCGTGATGATCTCGCCGATACCGGTCACACGTGCGCGACCGCCGACGAGGCAGAACGGGACGTCGGCGCCGATGGACGCGGCACGGCCGAGGTCGGTCCAACCCGCCCAGCGGAGCACGGCGGCCGCATCGGCGGATCCACCACCGAGGCCGCCCCCGCTCGGGATGTTCTTCTCGACGTGAACGGCGGCCTCTGCGCCACACAGGATGAGGGCGCGCGTGATGAGGTTGTTCGAGTCGGTCGGCACGCCGTCGCCGTAGGGGCCGGTTACCGAGATGCCGGTCTGGTCGGTGTCGATGCGGAGGCGATCGTGCAGCGCAAGCGTCACCATCTCGGCATCGATGAGGTGATAGCCGTCGTCGCGAACTCCGGTGATGCGCAACGAGAGCGTGAGTTTCGCGTGGGCCTCGACCACTGCAACCGTCATGAGCGCGCCACCTCCGCCGCCAGTCGACCCCATGCCTCTACGTCGAGTTCCTCGGCCCGGGCCGTGGGATCGATTCCTGCTCGCTCGAGCTGCTCCGCCGACACGAGGAGCGCGAGCGAGCGACGCAGCATCTTGCGTCGCTGCCCGAAACCGGTGCGAACGAGCGAGAAGATCGTGTCGGCGCTGATCGAGGTGTCGACCGCCGGTGTGGGGCGACGCACCAGTCGCACGAGCGCAGAGTCGACGTTGGGCCTCGGGAGGAACACGCTCGGGGGCACGGTTCCCACGAGTTCGCCCGTTGCCCAGTAGGCAACCTTCACGCTGACGGCGCCGTAGGCCTCGGTGCGGGGACGGGCAACGAGCCGTTCACCCACCTCCTTCTGCACCATGACGAGCATCGACGCAATCTCGGGCACCCCGTCGAGCAGGTCGGCGATGAGCGGTGTGGCGACGTTGTACGGCAGGTTGGCCACGAGGGTCCACCGAGGTGCACCGCTGAGCACTGCGTGCCAATCGATCGTCATGGCATCCCCGTGGAGCACCGTGACGTTCGACAGCGTGGCAGTGTTCTCCCGCAGGATGGGGACCAAGTGCTGGTCGATCTCGACGGCGAGCACCGTGGCACCGGTCTCGGCGAGCGCAAGCGTGAGCGATCCCAGACCTGCTCCGACCTCGACCACGTGGTCGCCGGGGCCGACGTCGGCGAGTCGGGCAATACGGCGCACCGTGTTGGCGTCGACCACGAAGTTCTGCCCGAGTGAGCGCCGTGGTGCGAGGCCGCGGGCGTCGAGCTGAGCGGCTGCCTGCGCACGGCCGAGGGTCACGAGATCACCAACTGATGCGCACCGGGATCGGCGCCATCCCGAGTTCGGAGATCTTCTGGAAGAGCGGTGCGTTGAGCACCACCATCATCCCGGTGGGAATGGTCTGCCACCGGACGCTGCAGGTGATCGAGCGCCCGTTGTCGGTGTTCTCCACCGTCACCTTCGTGCCCTCCGGCAGGAAGTTGATGATGCACACGTCCTTCGGCAGCACGGTGGTGGGGACGATGGTGCTGGTGGTGGTGCTGCCCGGGATACGCACTGGCTTCACGCCGAAGTTCTTGTAGGTGGCGAGACCCGTGCGCACGAGCGCGTCCTCGGGTGATGCCGCGTTCAACGGGTTCGTGGAGTTCGGCACGGTCTCCTTCGAGCCGCTGAGGAATCCGGGCGTGAGTGTCTGCGCAATCGGCTGCTCCGATGCGCTGACCACCTTCTCGGTGTCGTCGCCGGAACCGCGTTGGGTCCACCAGGCGATCGGGATGAGGACCAGCGTGAGGATAAGCGCAATGGCGATGCGTCGCCGCTCGTAGATGGTCGCGTTGGAGAGCCAGCTCATTGGACCTCCCGCATGACGAAAAGGTTACGGAACGGGTAGCCCGAAGGCAATCACCGCGTTGTCGTCCGTGGCACGGGCGATTTCGTGGAGCGTACGTCCTGTGAGGTCGGCGATACCGGCAGCGACATGTGTCACGAATGCAGGCTGGTTGGGCTTGCCCCGGTGGGGTACCGGAGCGAGATACGGCGAGTCGGTCTCGATGAGCATGCGGTCGAGTGGGCAGCGGCGAGCAGCCTCCCGCAGGGGTTCGGCGCTCTTGAACGTGACGATGCCACTGAAACTGATGAACGCCCCGCGCTCGAGGCAGGCATCGAGTTCGGCCGGGCCACCGGTGAAGCAGTGGAAGATCGTGCGGGCAGGCATCGACTCCGCGTCGAGGATGTCGAGCGTGTCCTCCCACGCGTCTCGTGTGTGGATGACGAGCGGCAACGAGCGATCGTGCGCAATGTGGATCTGCTCGACGAAGGCGCGTCGTTGTGCGTCGCGGGGTGAGTGCTCGTAGTAGTAGTCGAGACCACATTCGCCGACGGCGATGACACCCGGTTCGTCGAAGAGGTGGGCGATCGTGGCGACGCCGTGTTGTGCCTCGTGTGGGTGGAGCCCGACGGATGCCCAGATGTTGGGGTGGCCGGCCGCAATGTCGATGACCGCACGGGAGGTTGCGGCATCGCAGCCAACCGTGATCATGCGGTGGACACCCGCAGCCTGCGCAGCAGCGATCACACCGGCCGTGCCCTCGGGGACACGCGGATCGTAGAGATGACAGTGCGTGTCGGTGACAAGGAGGGGCGGGTCGCCGTCGGCCATGAGCGGTACGCCAGGCTCAGGCCGAAGCCTGCCGGCGCGGGAACAGCGGGTCGCCCTTCTCCACGGCCAGACCGCCCGGGTAGCCGCCCCAGGCGGCGCTCTGCGGAAGGCGTTGGTCGGACACCTGCCCGCTCATGCCGATTCGCTGCCACACGGCTTGCGCAGTTTGGGGAACCGCCGGCGACGCGAGGATGGCGACGATGCGCAGGGCCTCGAGTGCGTCGCCCATGATGCGGTCGACCGCAGGACCGGGCTCGGCCTTCCACGGTTCGTTGGCCTCGAGGTGCGCGTTGGTGGCCTTGATGAGTTGCCATGTGGCCTCGAGGGCACGGCTGGGTTGCACCTCCGACCACCATTGCGCCGTGGCGTCGTACGCAGCGACGGCTGACGCGGCGAGCGGCGAATCAGCAGCAGGTGCGGGGCCCACGCCGCCGCACTTCTTGCCGACCACGGTGGCAACCCGTGAGAGCAGGTTTCCGAGGTTGTTGGCGAGATCCGAGTTGTAGCGGCTGATGAGCCCCTCGTAGGTGAAGTCGCCGTCCTGGCCGTAGGGGGTGTCGGCGAGCACGTAGTAGCGGAAGCCGTCGAGACCGATGTCGTCGATGAGGTCGAGTGGGTCGACCACGTTGCCGGTGCTCTTGGCCATCTTCTCGCCGCCTACGAGCAGCCAGCCACCGACCGCCCAACCGCGGGGCGGTTCGACACCGGCCGACATCAGCATCGCCGGCCAGTAGACGCAGTGGAAGCGAATGATGTCCTTGCCGATGAGGTGGTAGTCGACGGGCCACCACGATGCGAAGCGCTCGGGATCCTCGCCGTATCCGACGGCCGAGAGATAGTTGGTGAGTGCGTCGAACCACACATACGTGACGTGCTTGGGGTCCCACGGAATCGGGATGCCCCACGTCAGCGACGTCCGCGAGATGGAGAAGTCACGCAGGCCGCCCTTGATGAAACCGCGCACCTCGTTGGCGCGGAACTCGGGAACGATGCACCCGGGGTGCGAGTCGTACCAGTCGAGCAACCGTTGTTCGAACGCCGAGAGGCGGAAGAAGTAGTTCTCCTCCTCGAAGTGCTCGACGGGACGCTTGTGGATGGGGCAGTCGGTGCCGTTCACCAACTCGTCCTCCACGTAGTACTCCTCGCACCCCACGCAGTAGAGGCCGGAGTACTTGCCCAGGTAGATGTCGCCAGCGTCGTGGCAGGCCTTGAGCAGCGCCTCGACAGCGACGCGATGTCGGGGTTCGGTGGTGCGGATGAAGTCGTCGTTGGCGATGTTCAGCCGCTTCCACGCCGCGCGGAACTCGGGGGCGATCTCGTCGGCGAACGCCTGAGGGGTCTTGCCGGCCGCCTCGGCGTACTGCTGGATCTTCAGTCCGTGCTCGTCGGTGCCGGTGAGGAAGTGCACGTCCTCGCCGAGCAAGCGGTGCCACCGCGTGAGCGCGTCGCCGACGATGGTCGTGTACGCATGCCCGAGGTGGGGCTTTGCGTTGACGTAATAGATCGGCGTAGTGGCGTAGAAGCGACCCACGTCGGTTGAGGGTAGGGGATCGGACGCCGACTGCACGCACCGAATTGTCGGTTCTGATCCACGGGGCGAGAGGGCTGTCCCCGTTCGACGGCCCGTGCGGGATCCATGCGTGCGGGGGCGGGCCTGCGTGCCAGAGTTTCCGGGTGGAGCAGTACGAGTTCGATCAGGCGATCGCCCTCGATCGGGTCGATGGTGGGTGGTCCGCCGTGGTCCCGGACGGTTGGGACATCAATGGCAACGCAAATGGCGGATTCGTCATGGCGCTGGGGGCTTCGGCACTGCGTGCCGCGAGCGGTAGGGCGCATCCGCTCACCGTTACGGCGCACTACCTCGCCCCCGTGACGACGGGTTCGGTGCTGTGCACCGCCGAGGTGGTGAAGCAGGGCAAGCGCTTCACCACGATGACCGGCTCGATCCGCCGCGGCGACCGTGAGTGCATCCGTCTGCTGGGCGCCTTCGGCGACCTCGACCCCGAGGCCGAGCAGACCTTCATCGACGGTGGTCCGCCCGATCTTCCGCCGATCGACGGGTGTGTGCGGCGCACGCCGGAGGGCGGTACCGCGCTCGTTGGCCTTGCGAACCGGCTGAACATGTGGATTCACCCCGACGACGCGGAGGCCCTCGACGACCGTCCATCGGGCAGTGGTCTGACGCGCGGCTGGTTCGAGTTCCGCGATGGCCGGCCGATGGACACCCTTGCGCTCCTGCTTGCTGCGGACTCGTTCCCACCGGCCGTGTTCAACATCCCCGAGGTCATTCGCGGTTGGGTACCGACGGTGGAGTACACCGTGCACGTGCGCGGGATCCCTGCACCGGGTCCGCTCCGCTGCATCTTCCAGACGCGCTTTGTGTCGGGCGGTGTGCTTCATGAGGACGGTGAGGTGTGGGACTCCGCCGGTCGACTCGTCGCCATCTCGCGCCAATACGGTCTCCTCGCCCAGTCCTAACCCCCCCAATCGCGTTCTGACGGGACTTTTCTCAGCCATCACTGAGAAAACCTTGTCGAAAATCGAACCTAGTGCCGCGCGGTCAGAGCGGTCCGAATAGTGGCGATGACGTATCCCGGGTCTCGGACGACGTCAGAGGTCGTGAACTCGAGCACCACCATCCCGGCGCGCTGCAGATCGTTACGGCGCCGCGCATCCTTCTGTCGCTCGGCGTCGGTCACATGCCCGCGCCTGCCGCTGACCTCAACGATGACGTTGGTTCCCTCGAAGAGGAAGTCCACCCGGGCGAACGTCTTGCCGTTCCGTTGGAAGACCACCTGGCACAGCGGCCGCGGAAGACCCGCTCCTTGGAGGAGTTCGAGGAACTTCCGTTCGAGCCAGCTTTCGACCCCGGCGTCGACCAGAACCTGGTCCATCCGTCGGACACCACGGACTCCGGAGTCACGGAGTCGTTCGACACCTTCGAGAAGTTCCTCCTGGCTCGTGAGGCGAAGAGAGATGGAGGAATCCACGAGTCGGGCAAGTGATGGAACGCCGAGGCGTTGCGCAAGGTCGATGATCGTTCTGGTGGGCGTAGTCACTACCACTGTCCGGATGAGGCCGAGGTGCCGGAAGGCGGCTGGAACCGGTGTTGTCCCCCAGTCAGGAAGGTGGCAGGTCTTGCGATCGACCTCATCGAGTTGACGCGAGGAGTGCACCACAATCCGGCCTCCGATGCCCCGGCTGTCACGCACGCACGAGAACTCGATCAATGGGTTCTGGTCAAACCCAGGTAGGCCGAGCAGCCGTGCAGCGGTGGCCTTGCTCGCCACAGCACGACCGTTCAGGAAGAGTGCAGCGGCGGCGAGGTCGGTGAGCCACGCCGGGGGCGTACCGGCGGCCCGGAAGACCGATGGAGCGACGGAGACGAGGAAGCCCTCGTTTCGGAGGTGCGAGAGTGCGTTCCTGCTGAACCCGAGCATCAACATCTGTTTGGCGGTGACGAGTCCACCTTGGGCCTCCATGACGGCAAGCAGGTCGGAGTGGAGTTTCTTCATCACCCGCTACTGGGTGCGGCCACCCCGATGAGCGGCAGTACTTGCCGGAAACTCCTCATTCTCGACAGGCTTTTCTCAGCGATAGCTGAGAAAAGCCCCGTCAGAACGCGAATGGGTTAGAGGGGGAGGGCGAGGGAGTAGACGAGGCGCTTGGGGCGACCGGTCTGCCCGGCGACGTGTGCCGCAGCATCACGCTTGCTCATCCCTGAGGCGATCGCCTCGCGCAACAGGCCGACGACGTCATCGTCTCCCACCGGCGCGGCGTCGGGCGCACCCTCGAGCACCAGGACGAACTCGCCGATCGGTTCCGTAGTGGCAAGGTGCTGCACGGCTTCGTCGAGCGAACCGCGCCACACCTCCTCGTGCATCTTGGTGAGTTCCCGGCAGAGCGCAATGCGACGCCCTCCACCGCAGTGGGCGGCAAGGTCTGAAACCGTCCTCGCTACCCGATGTGGCGCCTCGTACAGCACGAGGGTTCGTCGCTCGGCGGCGACCTCAATGAGGCGCTCAGTGCGCGTCGTGCCCGTCCGTGGGAGGAAGCCCTCGAAAACAAATCGATCGGCGGGCAGGCCGCTGATGACGAGTGCCATCACGAGTGCGGCAGGCCCGGGAACGGCGCTCACGTTGTGCCCGGCCGAAATCGCCGCGGTCACGAGTCGATGACCGGGGTCGCTGATGCCCGGCGTCCCCGCATCGGTGACGACGGCGACCGTGCCGCCGGCCCCCAGGATCTCGAGCACCTCCGGTGTTGCGGTGTGCTCGGTGTGATCGTCGACGCGCCGGAGACGGCGCGCGCTGATCCCCGCATGCTGGAGGAGTCTCCCGGAGCGACGGGTGTCCTCGCAGCACACGAGATCGGCCGCAGCAAGGGCCTCCACAGCACGGGGCGGCAGGTCGCCGAGATTGCCGATCGGCGTCGAGACGAGAACGAGTGTGCCCATGTTCAGTCGCGCACCTCGACAACGTCGCCGAGGTGTAGCCCCCATCGGCCGAATGCGCCGGTCTCGGCCTCGATGACGGTCCGCGCGGCGAAGACGGGAAGTGCAATGCGGTGCGGACGGAGGCGTGCGATCTTCACGACCTCTCCGGCGCGGTTCAGGTACGCAACGTCGATGGCGATGCGCATCCCCACACTGTGCACCCACCGACACCGGGCGATCACGACGGCGCCCTCCACGTGGTCACGCCCGAGCAGGCCGCGTGCACGTTGCGCGCGCGACGACAGGACCTCGGCGGAGGCGAGGACATGCGAGCCGCTCACGATCCACGCCATTTCCTCAGCCTCGCACAGTCACCTGCGGTGGGACCGACCTACGGCGCCGGGAATGCGAGCAGCGCATTCTCGACCACCTCGCTGAGCGCCGGGTGTGTGTAGTACTGACCGCGTGCCATCTCGTCGACGGTCTGTCCGAAGGCCATCCCCTGAATGGCCTGTTGGATGAGCATTGATGCGTACGGGCCCATGATGTGTGCCCCGAGCAGTCGGCGTGTCCGTCGGTCGGCGACCAGTTTGCAGAACGAGGTCTCGTCCTCCATGGCCCATCCGTAGGCAGTCCATGCATAGTTGTGGGCAGCCGTCATCACGTCGTGCCCCGCTGAGAGCGCCTCTTCCTCGGTGAGTCCCACGGCGGCCACCTGTGGTGAGCCGAAAACGGCGTGGGGCACATTGCGGTGATCCGACGCAATGCGACGATGGGGATGCACCAGGTTGTGCGACACCACACGTGCCTCGTGGTTGGCCACATGCTTCAGCTGAAGTCGTGTGCAGATGTCGCCGAGCGCGTAGACGCCCCTCGCCGACGTCTCCTGGTGCTCGTCGACACGGAGATAGCCCTCCTCATCCACGTCGAATCCTGCTGCGGTGAGGTCGAGTTCGTCGGAGTTCGGTGTCCTCCCCGCCGCAACGAGCAAGGCATCGGCTTCCACGTCGGCACTGTGCTGCAGCAGCAGCGTGAGACCTGCGCCGGTGCGTCGAATGCCGAGCACCTGCTCGGAGAGTCGGATGTCGAAACGTTGACGCATCGCCTGCAGGAAACGTGCACGGACGTCGTGGTCCTCGGCGCGCAGCAGTTCCTCGCCGCGGTTGATGATGGTGACCTGACTGCCGAAGGCCTCCATGATGTGGGCCATCTCGCAGGCGATGAACCCACCTCCGAGGATCGCGAGGCGTTTCGGGACGGCGTCAATGCGCATGATGTCGTCGGAGGTGAGGTAACCCGAGTCGGCAAGACCGGGAATGTCGGGGATCACCGGTCGCGCACCTGCAGCAATCACGACGTGCTTGGCCTCGAGGATCTCCCCGTTCACGCTGACGCGATGGGTGCCGAGGAATCGCGCAGCGCCGCGGAAGACCGTGACGTTCGGGCAGCGATGGGTCCGGTATTCCTCGCCGCCCGCCGCGATTGGGTCGATCCGGCCGAACACCCGGTCCCGGACGTCACGCCAACGCACCCCGCTGATGGACGCATCGACACCGAGTCGTCCGGCATGGCGAATCTGCTCGATGACGTCGGCGACGTACACGAACATCTTGGTCGGGATGCACCCGCGGTTCAGACAGGTGCCACCGAAGACACCTCTCTCGACGATCGCTACCTTCCAGTCGTCGAACTCCGGGGTAAGGATGGAGTTGCCCGATCCCGTCCCAACGATGATGAGGTCGAACTTCCGAGTGGTCACGGGAGCAGGGTAGACGGCGGTAGCGAGCAGTTAGCCCATCTGGTCGATTCGGGTGAACCACCCGGGCGCCGTGGTGAGCACGCCGTCGTGGTCAACCTCGAACTCGCTCCGGAACCCGATCTGCGGGATCTCGAGCAACCAGTGGCCGGGATCGACGTATGTATAGGTGTGCTCGAGAGCACGTACCTCGAGTGTCTCGACGTCGACCGTGGCCACCAGCAGGGTCCGTTGCTCGCCGGGGGAGAGTGCGGACGACCGGATGGCCGTCAGGGTGGACGACGGCGAGCAACCGAGCGCTACCGCCGTACAACCCTCGAGGTCGTCGCGCTCGGCGCCGTTCATCTCGCCCCATCGTCCCCGTCCGTCGGTAGCGAGCCAGAGGTCGGGATCCTCGAGGTCTCGGAAGAGCAGGAACTGTCGTGTGTCGTGTCCCGGGCCGAGCCGAAACACGTATTGCACGTCGGGTCCGCTCACCGTCCCCTCGCCGACCCACCCGCCGTTGTCCCAGCGCAACGTGAACGTCTCCGACGCTGAACCGTCCCAGGCAACCCACTGCACGTGCAGAGTCGGCTCAGTCACCGGTACCGTCGCCGGCGTGATCGCGCTCGAAGATGCCCGGGCACTCGTGTTCCGTTCCGTAACTGCACTCGATGCCGTAACGCTACCCATCACGGGTGCCGACCCCGGCGGCCCCGCCGGAGCCGCAACCGCCATACCGGGCCTCGAAGGAATGGTGCTCGCTAAGGACGTTGCTGCTGCCGAGGACGTCCCCCCGTTCGCGAACACTGCGGTCGACGGCTATGCGGTGCGTGCCGCCGACACCGCAGGTGCGCCGGTGGAACTGCTCGTGATCGGCGAACTGGCCGCCGGGGCAGCGCCAGTCCATCAGGTGCTGGAGGGCACGGCCATCCGCATCATGACGGGTGCCCCCGTTCCCCCCGGTGCCGACGCAGTGGTGATGGTGGAGCAGACCGATCGACTCGCCAACGGCACGCGGGTACGCATCAACACCTCGGTCTCGCCGGGAGACTCCGTACGCGGCGCCGGGAGTGATGTCGCTGCCGGCGTCACGGTGTTCCGCGCCGGGACCGTGCTGAACCCGCCGTCGATCGGTGTGCTCGCCAGCATCAACCGGAACGACGTGCAGGTGATCCGCCGTGCACGGGTCGCCGTGCTCTCGACGGGCGACGAGTTGGTGACCGACGGCAGCGAGCTTCGCCCCGGCCAGATCCGTGAGAGCAACAAGACCATGCTCATCCCGATGGTTCGCTCGGCGGGTGCCGAGGCCGTGGACTTCGGTGTGGTGGTGGACGACGAGTTGCTCCTCGAGCAGGTGCTTCGGGATGCGGCCGACACCTGTGATGCGATCGTGACGAGCGGTGGGGTCAGCATGGGCGATTACGACGTCGTGAAGGCCGTGCTGTCCCGCATTGCTGACATGTCGTGGATGCAGATCGCAATCAAGCCGGCGAAGCCGTTCGCCTTCGGCTTGCTCGAGAACCGTCACGGGCGTCGGATCCCGGTGTTCGGGCTCCCGGGGAACCCGGTCTCTTCACTGGTGAGCTTCGAAGTCCTCGCCCGCCCGGCCCTTCGGCTCATGATGGGCCACGACCGTGTGGGTGCGGAGCGGC
>Ga0129333_10007212_pt1 | contig 10509 bp, 8 predicted proteins | sample CPB6_08_DNA_FD_94474 | JGI IMG/M metagenome (GOLD analysis project Ga0129333, IMG submission 94474) | Freshwater to marine salinity gradient microbial communities from Chesapeake Bay, USA - CPBay_Sum_0.6_0.8_DNA | ecosystem: Environmental > Aquatic > Marine > Coastal | place: USA: Chesapeake Bay...
TCATGCTCGATCGATTTCTAATATTATTCCTAATTCTGGTGTTGCGGGTCGAGTTGCCCTAGCTAAAACTATTGGAAATCCAGGTTTTCAGGCGAGTGGTGCCACCGGAGCAATTACGTTTCTGCCATCTGGTGACCGCAATGCAGAATTAATTTTGCTCAAAGTTTCTCCTGGGCAAAAATCTAAAACTGGTTACGACTTTGTACCACTGTCCGCTTCAAAACAATCGCCCCAGCAATAAAGTCCACAAGAATGGCAAAATAGCCCTATGGAGCAAAAACACTCAATCGCAAGAGGGAAAAACGGGTTTGATTACCATTGAATGTCAAGGTTTAGGGCGATCGTCTCCCCTCCTCATTCCCAATATTGAAGCAATTTTTTTTGATAAGGATGGAACCCTATCCCGATCGGAAGCCTATTTGAAACAACTGGGAAAAGAACGAGCCGCAGCGATCGATCGGTTAGCCCCTGGCTCTCAGGAGACTATTTTGCGGGGATTTGGGTTTCGGGGTGAAGATCTCGATCCCACCGGATTGTTGCCCGTAGGCAGTAGTGAAGAAAATCGATTGGGCGCAGCGGGACAACTGGCCGCCTTGGGTTATGCCTGGTTCGACTGCTTACGGATTACCCAGACCGCCTTTCAAGCAGTGGATACCAGTCTGCCGCCGTTTTATACCCTTGCCCCCATCATTCCCGGCACGGCGGAGTATTTCCAAACCTTAGCCGCTTTGCCCGTTAAGGTGGCGGTGGTTTCTGGGGATACGACCCCCAATATCGAAAAATTCCTGGCTTACCATAACCTCACCCCCTGGGTTGATGGTATCCGAGGGGCAGATATACCTCCCCGTAAGCCCGATCCCCATTGTTTTTGGCAAATGTGTGAACAATTGCAGGTGAAACCAGAAGCCACGGTGATGGTGGGGGATGCCACGGGAGATATGGCCATGGCACGGTCAGCGGGAGCCGCTGCGGGTATTGGGGTGCTGTGGGGTTGGAGTTTAGCCCACGGGATTGATCAAGCGGATGCGATCGTGGAGCGGTGGGAGCAGTTGAGGTTTAGAGCCCAAGCTTAATCTTTTTCAACTGACTCATTAAACGATGCACCAAGTTTAAATCCTTATCCCCCGGCGATCGTTCTACCCCACTAGAGACATCAATCCCCGTGGGGGACAAATGCTGGAGGGCTAAACTCACATTGTCGGGAGTGATGCCTCCCGCTAAAAACCAGGGACATTGGGGTTGGAAGTGACTTAAAATTGACCAGTCGATCGTTTCACCGGTTCCCCCTAACAATTGGGGATGATAAGCATCCAACACAATCCCATCCACGATCGTTTCATAGTCTGTAACCCGTTGTAAATCGGTAGAATCTCGAACCCGAAATGCCTTCCAGATTTGACACTGGGGAAATTCCACTTTGACCCCCCTGCAAAACTCCGGTGACTCCTGGCCATGAAGTTGTAAAACCTCAAATAAAACCTGGTTTTGAACTGACTGTAATTCCGCCAGATCCGCATTGGCAAAAACCCCCACCAATCGAGGCGGTAAGGTCACCGATGAGCGGAGCGCATTCCCAATAGCCGCAAAGGTTTGGGAATCTCGATACCGGGGAGAAGCCTGGACACAAATAAATCCTAAATAATCAACCCCATACCGAGCCATGTGCTGGGCTTGCTCTGCCTGCGTAATACCACAAATCTTCAGTACCGTCATTAGGTATCATCTTCCGCCAACACAATTAAACCATCCTCTTTGTCCAGTTCAAAAACCGTATCTAAACTAGGCGCAAGACGAATTCCAAAATTGTCATGGGAATCTTTCCAATGCTTCGAGAGAATAACCCCTAAACACAGTTCACTGCGGTTTTGAGCAGAGAGAACACAATCTGTAAAACGAATCCCTTTGGCAAAGGTTGTCTCCGGATCTGCAAAATAAAGATGAGCCGGTTTAACATATAACTCACTCCCTTCCGAGGAAAAGAGATGATTATAAACCCTCATTACGGAAGGATTTTGGGAAACCTGAGCTAAAATTTTAGAAACAAACTGATTGGAGAGAATAAAATCCTTAACTCCAGCCTTAATCACCAGATCCGTATCATCAGAATTAATAATTTCTGCGATTAATTCCGTTGAGACGGATTCTTCAGTTGTTTCTTCAATTTCCTGAAACAGTTGCCGTAACTCTAACAAAGTTGTTAGGGTTTTAGCATCAATTTCTTCGGAATTTTCCCCACGTCCAGAGAGGATGGTAATACTGTCATAGGTGTGGGGTTGCATTCGACGTAATGAATTGGTGTTGACTAAATCTAATTCCTGAAGCCGAATTTTTAAGGTGGAATGTTTGAGCGCTAAAGCTCCACAGATTTCCTGAATTTCAGGATTAACCTGATTGACTGCTACCATGACCTCCGACTCAGGACTCACAAACTTTGCATATTCTGATAAGGCGATCGGAGATTTATCGTTCCAACCGACCAACATGTGTTTTTCTGTCTTTTTCGTCAGCCGCTCTGCGTTACAGTAGGATTGGAAAACGGGAATAGGAATCACTGGTTCTGCCTGGAAGGCGATCAAAGAATCATCCTCCGCCAAAAGAATGACCTGATCTTCCGGTTGCAAAACATAGTCTAAAGGGGGATTCATCTCTAAGGTTTTTTTGCCGTAATAAACCCCTAGGGGTAGGGCCCCCTTAAAATGAAAGGGAAGGGATTTGAAAGCAAGCCCATGCCAACCCTTTTGAGGACTGTAAAAGTAAAATTCATGACCTTCAAATCCGACGAGGGAAGAGTATACCCTGGCTAAACCCAAACTGCGAGAAGTTTGTACTAAAATTCGCCCTAAAATATCAGATTCCTTTAAGGTCGTTACCATTCCTGGAGCTAGTTTTTCCGCTAGTTTACGATATTGTTCTGAATGAATTTCAACCACTAAGGCAGGGGTTTTTCCCTTTTCTGTCGCCGCTAAAACGGCAAGAATAGATTTTAAAATTCGAGCATCGGCTAACTGCTTTGTTTCATGGGGATCCGAACCCTTAGACGTATTTAAGACAATGACAGAACGGGCTTGATTTAAGGCCACATTCTTAAGATTAGTGATGTTCGTAATTGAACCGTTACGAGTAACGAGACGAGTGGTTTTTAAGTCTGTTATATTAGATCGTAAAAAATCATCCATCTCTTCTTTATCTTCTTCTGACAGGATGACGATCGCTGCATTGACTTCCGATTCATTGGCAATCACTAATTCTCGAATCACATCAACAATGCGATCGTTAAAACCTAGGATTAGAGTATGTTTTTGTTCAACAACAAGGCTTTTTCCTTTTTTTAGGTCTTGAACCTTATTCTCAAATTCTTGAGTGATAAAAGCAATTAAACTAGAAAATAAAACAAGCCCAACAAATATAGTTATAATACCCACAATGCGGGCTGAAATATTAGCACCGTCTCCTGTGTCCCGTAAGCCAATCAGTTGTACAAAGATTTCCCATAGCAGATCTCCCGTTGAAGGACGGTACTCATCCGACAAATTTGGAAAGAACTTCTCAGCGATATAGCGCACGATCGTCATGGTCGCAAAGGCCGTAAAGAAACCCGCTAGTAGGGCAATGAAAACAGACCACCCCCCACGAGACATAAAGTTGTCAAAACGGTATTGAAGCTTACGCTTCCATGAAATATTGTCAGATGCCATAGTACTTTAGTTTCCTTACAAGTGCTCTGCTGTGAGAGTGGACAAGCAGCGACCTAAAGGTTGTTGCCCCAATGATATTGCCGTCAAATGTTAGTCCCCAGAGTTTAGTCTCCAGGGTTTAGTCTCCAGAGTGGATCCTCTCAAGAGGTCAGCATTAATCAAAGTTAATCTCAAGCATAGTATTCTAGTACAAAGTCGGTGGTAGAACGAGAATAAAATCTCAGAACTTGGGAGGATTGTACAGTGGTTCAGGATGCGGGGCGGATTTTTGGGGACGATTGGGACGATTTTGGTGATAATGGATGTGTTGAATGGATCGATGAACATGAATGTAATGGTGGTGGGTAGCGGTGGACGGGAACATGCCTTGGTTCGATCGCTGTTGCAATCTCAGGATATACAACAAATTTGGGCTGCACCCGGAAATGGAGGGACGGCAACCTTAGCTCGATGCCAAAATCTGCCCGTTGCGGCGGAGGATCTGGAGGGATTACTCCAGGTTTGTCAGGATAAGCAGATTCAATTGGTGGTGGTGGGGCCAGAGGTGCCCCTCGCCCTCGGATTAGTCGATCGTTTACAGGCGCTGGGGATTCCTGCTTTTGGCCCCAGTCAACGGGGGGCCCAATTAGAAGCGAGTAAAGCTTGGGCGAAAACCTTCATGGTGGAGGAAGGAATTCCCACGGCCCGCTCTGCCACCTTTAGCGATCGTTCCCAAGCCTTGGATTATGTAAGGGCCGAAGGAGCCCCCATTGTAATTAAAGCCGATGGCTTAGCAGCGGGAAAGGGGGTCACGGTGGCGCTGACCCTAGGGGAAGCAGAAGCAGCTATTGATGCGGCCTTTGGGGGAAAATTTGGCACAGCGGGCCAGTGCTTAGTCATTGAAGAATACTTAACAGGGGTTGAGGTTTCGATTTTAGCCCTCACCGATGGTCAAACCCTGCGCCCACTACTGCCCGCTCAAGATCATAAACGTATCGGAGAAGGGGACACGGGCGATAACACCGGCGGCATGGGGGCCTATGCTCCGGCTCCCTTGGTCACCCCAGACCTCTTCTCGCGGATCACCAAAGACATTTTAGAACCCACGATCGCGGGTTTACGGTCAAGGGGGATTGATTACCGAGGGGTATTGTATGCGGGCTTGATGATTACCCCAGACCAAGAGCCCAAGGTGATTGAATTTAACTGTCGCTTTGGCGATCCCGAAACCCAAGTGGTACTCCCTTTACTAGAAACCCCTTTACTCGATCTGATTTTCGCCTGTATAGAACAACGACTAGCGGAATCTCCCCCGCTCCAATGGCGATCGGGAACTGCCGCTACCGTGGTCATCGCCGCACCGGGATACCCTGGCCCCTACCCAAAAGGAGCCCCCATTACGGGGATCGTAGCCGCAGAGGCCAACGGAGCGATCGTTTTTCATGCGGGAACTCAACTTCAGGAACAAGCTCTGGTAACGAATGGGGGGAGAGTACTCACCGTTACTGCCTTAGGCGACAGCTTCGATCAATCCTTTGCAAACGCCTACCAAGCCATCCAACACCTAGACTTTGAGGGGATGTATTATCGCCGAGATATTGGCTACCAAGTTCGATCCCAACCGTAGGGCACCATTCCGCAGATCAGGGGGAACCAGCAAAATTGTAGTCCCTAGGAATCTTGCTCTGCTTCCGCCTTCATACGTTCCAGAGTGAGTTCCATCTGTTGAAACATTTGTTGAGGCGTTAAACCAAATTGACCCAGGTGGGTTTTCAACTGCTCCACCGTCATTTTTGCCATAAAATCTTCTGATAGTTCAAAACGCTTCATAAAAATGCGGTAGCGCTCCATCATCGTTTCCATTTGATCAATAAACAGTTTTTTACCCTCTCGATCAAACTTCCCATAGCGGCTTCCCAGTTGCATTAAAGCTTGATAATCCTCAAACAACTGGCGTGCTTCCTGCTGTACGATTTCTGAATCAAAAAAGCCCATGATTTTCCCCCAAGTGGTCTACACGTCCGCAGAGACGAAGTTTCCAAACTTCCCACATCTATCCTATGATCAAGCGCATGATCAATCGAGCATTAACCTGCTAAATGATGAGAGAGCTTAGCGATTCCTACGCTAGAATTTAGTTTAAGGGAGAAATTGATCCTTGACGATCGGGTTGACGTTCGGTTTTTCACACTAGGGGTCATTATCTCGTGCTGCTACCTTGAAATTGTCTTGAAGTGAGCCTAACGCTCGCCTCGTTAGAGGACGACTGGAGGGCGTACTGGATATTCAAGCATTTCAAGCCATTTTTATTTTCAGGACTGCCGTGGGCGATACAGGTCTCCAGACCTCCGTTACCCACTTACCGCACTTTCCATTATTGTGCTGGACAGGGAAACCCTGTTCTAACCCTTATCCGTTAAAGTGCTGTAACTCCCACCCATGACCTAATCATCAGTGAGGATACAACGGTGAATACAGATTTTAAAACCAGCCCTAACTTTTTTCACGATGACTCCAGCACGTCTCTGATGTCCTATGTTCAATCTATGAACCCGGATTTGGTGGCTCAGTTGTCTAAACCTCAGTCTCAGGAAGTGCTACAGGTGATGGAGCATAACATTGCGGGTCTATTGGGAAACCTGCCCTCGGAACACTTTAATATTGTGGTCACCACGAGCAAAGAAAATTTGGGACGGCTCTTAGCCTCCGCTATGGTCAGCGGCTATTTCTTACGCAATGCGGAATTGCGCCACTCCTTTGAACGATCGCTAGAAGGACACAATTTAGAAAGTTAACGGAATGGGCGACTAAGCTTGGAGAAGGGAAGTTGTCGCTCCCTGATCTGCTTAGCCGCTATGTCTTCTCTTGTCTCTTGGCAAGTTTCTAACACCGCTGGATGTCCACTTTTGTCTGGATGCTTTGGAGGCTATTGAGATGAATACCAATCTGGATTTAATAGAACTACAGCCCCTTATCCTAAAGCTTTCTGAAAACGATCGCTGGTTTTTGCTTAAATGGTTGATTGAATTGTTGCAGCCACAACTACAAACTAGTTTAAGGCATCCGGAAATAGAAAATTCATATCCTGATACAAGCTTTTACGGTTGCATTCAAGATGATACATTTTTTCGTCATTTTCAAGAAAATCAAGCTGAACGTGAGTCTATTGAATGAAATTTCTTTTAGATACAAACACTTGCATTATTTATATGAAAGGGCAAAATCTACGCTTAAAGCAAAAGCTAGAGTCTACCTTAATTCAAGATATTGCAGTGTGTTCAACTGTTAAGGCTGAGTTATTTTATGGCGCAATGAAAAGCGCAAATCCTAAGAAAAATTTAATGCGCCAGCAAAACTTCCTTTCACAATTTCAATCTCTCCCTTTTGATGATATTTCTACACTAACGTTTGCCACTATTCGCTCCCAATTAGAAGTCGTGGGAACTCCGATTGGAGCCTATGATTTGCAAATTGCCGCAATTGCCTTAGCCCATGACTTAATTTTAGTCACACACAATGTCAGGGAATTCAGTCGTATTGTTGATTTGAAAATTGAAGACTGGGAAATTTAAAGGTAGCGATCGTAATTTGTGGTGGACTCCGGGCTTTTTTGAACGCACATCCGGATTATGGAAAAAGAAAACTACCTAGGCGCGATAGGGCAGTAGGTAATTTTAGAAGAGTAACAGTAAGATTCTGTGTGCAAGTGCTCAGGTTCGTGATGTTGCTGAAAATATTGCTTTTGAAACCTGTCCACATCTATCAACAAAAAAACCATCAAATGTAGCTCCAACAACTCCACCAACAAGTGGAACTAATTTCATAAGATTAATCACACCTTTTTCACCAGCCTTGGTTATAAGTCGAAAACCTATTTTTTTTATTTATTTCAATCAAAACTTTTCCAGGTATCTGCTTGTTACTTTGAAGATCTAGAAGACTTTCCCCCCCCCAAGCTCCCAGGAGGGGAGTTACGATCGCTCCCTAGCCCCACCCTCACCTCAAAACTCCCCCTACCCCCTCCCTTCTGTAAAGATTTATGCTAGACCTTTGGCACATTCCGGTAGAAATGGTAGGTAGGGTAAAGGCGATCGGTTGTTACCCTGGCTTGCCAAGCCCGACTGCCCGTTGTTCTGAACTGAGTTCCTGTGACCATGACTACCCTCGTCATCGTTGAGTCCCCCACGAAAGCCCGCACGATTCGCAACTATCTCCCCTCCGATTTTCGTGTTGAAGCTTCTATGGGGCACGTCCGAGATCTTCCCCAATCCGCTAGTGATATTCCTGAAGAGATTAAAAAAGATAAAGAGAAAAAAACCTGGGCTTCTCTGGGGGTGAATGTGGAGGATGGGTTCGCGCCCCTCTATATCATTCCCCGCGATAAGCAGAAGGTGGTGCGAGAACTGAAGGCAGCCCTGAAGGATGCGGATCAACTGCTCCTGGCAACGGACGAAGACCGGGAAGGGGAAAGTATTAGCTGGCATCTGTTACAGGTGCTTAATCCGAAAATTCCTACCCGGCGCATGGTCTTTCATGAAATTACCCAGGAGGCCATTCAAGAGGCCCTGAATCAGTGCCGAGAGGTGGACGATCGTTTGGTTCATGCCCAGGAAACGCGGCGGATTCTCGATCGCTTGGTGGGTTATACCCTGTCCCCATTACTCTGGAAAAAAATTGCAGGGGGGCTATCGGCGGGCCGGGTGCAGTCGGTGGCGGTGCGGCTCTTGGTGCGACGAGAGCGAGAACGGCGGGCGTTCCGTAAAGCGTCCTACTGGGACTTAAAGGCGGTTTTAACGGTTAATGGGAATCAAAATGGGAAGGGTAAGCAAAAAGGGAAAGTCTCTGAGCAGTTTGAAGCGAAGTTAATCAGCCTCAACGATCGTCGGGTGGCGACGGGAAGCGATTTTGATGAAAATACGGGACAACTGGCGGCCAACCGGGATGTGATTTTACTGGGAGAGGCGGAAGCTCAGACCCTACGCGATCGGCTCTTCACTCAACCCTGGTCGGTGTCGGAGGTGGAGGAGCGGCCCGTTACCCGCAAACCGGCTCCCCCCTTTACCACTTCGACGTTGCAACAGGAGGCCAACCGCAAGCTGCGACTCTCGGCACGGGACACCATGCGGATCGCCCAAAACCTCTATGAACGGGGGTTTATTACCTACATGAGAACGGACTCCGTACACCTATCTCAACAGGCGATCGTGGCAGCGCGGGAATGTGTGGTGCAAAAGTACGGGACAGAATACCTGAGTCCTACGCCCCGGCAATATACCACCAAGAGCAAAAATGCCCAGGAAGCCCACGAAGCCATCCGTCCAGCGGGTAGCCACTTTCGGACTCCCCAGGAAACAGGGTTAAGCGATCGGGAGTTGGCCCTTTATGACCTGATTTGGAAACGGACGGTGGCCTGTCAAATGGCGGAGGCTCGGCAGACCAACCTCACGGTGCAAATTACCGTCGAGGAAGCCAAGTTTCGGGCATCGGGAAAGCGCATTGATTTTCCAGGCTTTTTCCGGGCCTATGTGGAAGGATCGGATGACCCGGAAGCGGCACTGGAAGATCAAGAAGTCCTGCTACCCAATTTGAAAGTCGGCGATCGTCCCACCTGCCAAGCCCTCACGGCCCTGAGTCACGAAACCCAACCCCCCGCTCGGTTCACGGAAGCGTCCTTGGTGAAAGCCCTGGAAAGTGAAGGCATTGGTCGCCCCAGTACCTACGCCAGCATCATCGGCACGATCGTCGATCGCAACTATGCGGTTTTGAGCAACAACAGCCTCACCCCTACCTTTACCGCCTTTGCCGTTACCAGCCTGTTAGAAAAACACTTTCCTGATTTAGTGGATACCCGTTTTACTGCCCGCATGGAGCAGACCCTAGATGATATTTCCAACGGCGAAGCGGAGTGGCTGCCCTATCTGGAGCAATTTTATAACGGCGAAGAAGGGCTTTCCGGTCAGGTGAAACACCGGGAAGATGCGATCGATCCGACGGAGGCCCGGACGTTGGAGTTAGAGGATCTCAAGGTCAAGGTACGGATTGGGCGCTATGGGGCCTATGTGGAAACAGGGGACGATCCGTTCATTAAAGCGTCTCTACCCAGAGACTTAACCCCCGCCGATCTTACCAATGAACAGATCGATCGCATCCTCAAGGAAAAAATTGAAGGGCCGGATCAACTGGGGGAAGATCCGGAAACGAAGCAACCCATTTATGTACGCCAAGGGCCTTACGGGCCTTATGTGCAACTGGGGGACGAAGTGGAAGACAGCAAGAAAAAGCCAAAACGGGTTTCTTTGCCCAAGGGGGTATCCTCGGAGGAAGTGAGCCTAGAGTATGCTTTGGGGTTACTGTCCCTACCCCGTTTGTTGGGAACCCATCCCGAAACTGGCGGTAAAATCCAGGCTAATTTAGGACGTTTTGGCCCCTTTGTGGCCCACGCGATCGCCCCCAAAGAGCAGGAATTTCGTTCCCTGAAAAAAGAGGACGACGTATTAACGATCGATCTAGAGCGGGCCTTGCAACTGTTAGCGGAACCCAAGCGGGGCCGGTCTGCTAGCCGAACCAAGCCCCCCTTAAAGGAATTGGGACTCCATCCTGAAGATCAGGAACCGGTGAACCTGTATCAGGGGCCCTATGGCATCTATGTCAAACACGGCAAAGTCAATGCTGGACTACCAGAAGGGGAAACGATCGACACGTTGACCCTCGAAACCGCCCTCGGTTTACTAGCCGCCAAAGCGGGCAGTAAGGGTAAAAAATCCACTGGAGCTAAGAGCGCCACGAAGAGTGCAGCGAAGACTAGCGGCAAAAGTGCAGCTAAAAGTACAGCGAA
>Ga0129333_10007214_pt1 | contig 10507 bp, 10 predicted proteins | sample CPB6_08_DNA_FD_94474 | JGI IMG/M metagenome (GOLD analysis project Ga0129333, IMG submission 94474) | Freshwater to marine salinity gradient microbial communities from Chesapeake Bay, USA - CPBay_Sum_0.6_0.8_DNA | ecosystem: Environmental > Aquatic > Marine > Coastal | place: USA: Chesapeake...
ATCAGTAAGGCCATGCCCAGTGCCGAGCGCTTCGCTGCCCTGCAGACCATCCAGCGTCGTCGGCCCGTGGCGGTCGAGCCCCCCTCGGCGCTGCAGGAGATCTGGGCCAGCGATGTCTTCAACCTGGAGCGGATGAAGGAGGCGTTGCCCCGCAACGTCTTCAAGTCGATCCAGCGCACGATCCGCGAGGGCGGTCCGCTCGATCCCTCGGTGGCCGACGTGGTCGCCAACGCCATGAAGGACTGGGCCACCAGCCGTGGTGCCCTCTACTACGCCCACGTCTTCTACCCGCTGACCAATCTCACGGCCGAGAAGCATGACGGCTTCATCGTGCCCAAGAGCGATGGCCGCGCCATCACCGAATTCACCGGCAAGCTGCTGGTGCAGGGTGAGCCGGATGGCTCCTCCTTCCCGAACGGCGGTCTGCGCTCCACCTTCGAGGCCCGCGGCTACACCGCCTGGGATGTCACCAGCCCCGCCTGGCTGATGCGCACGCCCAATGGCGTCACCCTCTGCATCCCCACGGTGTTCGTCAGCTGGACCGGCGAGGCGCTCGACAAGAAGACGCCACTGCTGCGTTCCAACGCCGCCGTCAATGCCCAGGCGCAGCGCCTGCTCAAGCTGCTCGGCAACAAGGAGGTGGCACCGATCAACTCCAGCTGTGGTGCTGAGCAGGAGTACTTCCTGGTGGACAACGCCTTCATGGCGCTGCGCCCCGACCTGCAGCTGGCCGGCCGCAGCCTGTTCGGCGCACCGCCGGCCAAGGGGCAGCAGTTCGACGACCACTACTTCGGTGCGATTCCGGAGCGGGTCCAGGTGTTCATGCAGGACGTCGAGGAGCAGCTCTATCGGCTCGGCGTGCCCGCCAAGACCCGCCACAATGAGGTGGCTCCGGGTCAGTTCGAGATCGCGCCGGTGTATGAGGCCGCCAACGTGGCCACCGATCACCAGCAGCTGATCATGACGGTGCTGCGCTCCACCGCCCGCAAGCATGGTTTCACCTGCCTGCTGCATGAGAAGCCGTTCGCCGGTGTCAACGGCAGTGGCAAGCACGTCAACTGGTCGATCGGCAACAGCACCCAGGGCAACCTGCTCGATCCCGGCCACACCCCCCACGCGAACATGCAGTTCCTGCTGTTCTGCGGCGGTGTGATCCGCGGTGTGCATCAGTACGGTCCGCTGCTGCGCGCCGCCATTGCCACCGCCAGCAATGATCATCGCCTCGGTGCCAACGAAGCCCCGCCGGCCATCATTTCGGTCTACCTCGGCAGCCAGCTTGAGGACGTCTTCAACCAGATCAAGGCCGGCGAACTCAAGGGTTCTTCCAGCGGTGGCGTGATGCGCCTCGGCGTCGATAGCCTGCCCGAGTTCCCGAAGGATGCGGGCGATCGCAACCGCACCTCCCCCTTCGCCTTCACCGGCAACCGCTTCGAGTTCCGTGCCGTGGGCTCGGGTCAGTCCGTTGCCGGTCCGCTGGTGGTGCTCAACACCGTTCTGGCGGATTCCCTGGCCTGGATCGCCGACCAGCTCGAGAGCCGCCTCGCCCAGGGCGAGAGCCTGGAGCAGGCCAGCTTCGCGGTGCTGCAGCAGATCACACGCGAGCATGGTGCTGTGATCTTCGGCGGCGACGGCTACTCGAGCGAGTGGCACGAGCTGGCTGTCAGGGAACGCGGTCTGGAGAATCTGCGCACCAGTGCTGATGCCCTGCCGGTGCTGCAGCGTTCTGAGATCCGCGAGCTGTTCGTCCGCCAGAACGTGCTCAGCCCGGTGGAGCTGGAAAGCCGCTTCGAGGTTTATGCCGAGCAGTACTGCCTGGCGATCGAGGTGGAGGCCAAGCTCGCCCTGCGCATCGCTCGCACCACGATCTACCCGGCCGTCAGCGCCTATCTCAGCGAACTGGCCGGTTCGATTCAGGAGCAGGAGGCCATCGGCCTGACCCCCTCCAAGGCGCTGGCCCAGCAGATCGGTGGCCTCAGCGCCCAGCTGCTCGAACGCTGCGATGCTCTGGAGGCTGCCCTTGCCTCTGCCCCCCACGGCGCCGAGCCCCACATGCGCCACTGCGCTGACGTCCTGATGGTCCGCATGGGCGAGCTGCGCCAGGCGGTGGACACGCTCGAGACCCTGGTCGACGATGCCGCCTGGCCCCTGCCCACCTACCAGGAGATGCTGTTCGTTCGCTGAGCAGGCGGCCTGGGCCCCCCGGGCCCGGGCTGGTTCACATCCCTCACAACCAGGCGGTGCCCTCCCGCAGGGGGCGCTGCCTGGCCATCCAGACCTGGCGCGCCGCTGGCCCCAGCAGCGGTGCTGCCAGGCTCAGGCCGTTGCGGGCAATCGCGTTGTGTCCGACCCAGTGGCCCTGTCGCAATTCCGCTAGCTGTAGCCGCTGCAGCTGGCGGACCTCGCTTTTGCGTTGGTGCTCGATCGTGGCCGCTGCCTGATCCAGCCGGCGCTGCCGTTGCCCGGCCTCCCGGCTGTGCGTCACCTGCAGCAGCTCCCGGGCGGCCACCAGAGCGTCCCGCAGGGCCAGATTGATCCCCTGGGCCCGCACCGGGCTCATCGGGTGGGCCGCATCCCCAAGCAGGAGCAGCCCGGGGCGCCGCCACTGTCTGGCCGCCCCCACCTGCACCCGCAACCGTTGGGGCTTCTCAAGTCGGTGTCCCTGCTGCCTCAGCAGCGCCGCCAGGCTTGGCGGCGCCAGGCGGGCCACGGCTTCTGCCCAGGCGCTGGCGCTCCGCTGCGGCGTGGGTTCCTCAGGGCGCAGCAGCCAGCCCAGCTGTAGATCCCCGCCGGCCCCCAGGCAGGCGCTGGCGATGGCACCGCCCCCCACCAGCGTCAGGAAGCTGCTCAGGGTCGCATCGGGCGGCGCTGCCGGGTTGGGCAACTGCAGCCAGAGCAGCGTCAGGGGCGGCCCCAGTTGATCGAGGTCCAGACCGGCCATCTGGCGCAGACTGGAGTCGCGTCCGTCGCAGGCGATCACCAGATCGGCTTCCAGCTCCTCCCCGCTGGCCAGGCGCACGCCCGCGACCCGCCCCTGCCGCTGGATCAGCCCGCTCACCAGCTGGCCGGGTCGCCAGTCGAAGCCCGGCAGGAGCAGCGCCTGCGCGAGCAGGTACTCCAGCAGATCCTGCTGTCGCACCAGCCGGCAACCCTGCAGGGAGCCCATCGGCTCGGCCACTTCGAACAGCCGCCGCCCCTCCAGCCAGACCTGCCAACCCTGCAGTGGCCGTTGCGGCAACGCCAGCACGTCTTCCCACAAGCCCATCCGGGCCAGGGCCTCCAGGCCGCTGGGCATCAGCGCATCGCCGCGGAGCCCACGGGCGAAGTCGCGGCGGGCCTCCACCAGGCAGACACTGGCCCCGCCCCTGGCCAGCTGCAGGCTGAGGCTGAGACCTGCCGGCCCGGCGCCGACAACGATGAACCGGTTCATCAGCTGGTCTGCACCGTGCTGGTGGTCTGTGGCCATGGCAGGGCTTCCATGGCTAAGGCGGAGAGGTGAGGGGTTTGAGGTCTGTGATGAGCATCAATCTTTGGCGTCCCTGGCTGGATCCAAGCCGGCTTGGCGCCGGCGCCCAACCGGAGCGCTACGCCCTGCGGGTGCCGGCGCAGGGCCTGTACTGCGGCATTGCCGCCAGCAGTGAGCAGATTCACTACGTGGCCGATCCAGGCAAGGCCTGGATCTTTCGAACCCACCAGCGTGCCGTGGCCGCCGCCAGGGAGATCGCCGCGGTCTACGGCCAGGTCGTTGATGTGGTGAAGTTGCTTTGAGTGCCGCTTTCGGATCGGTCTGACTGCATCGACCTGACCCACCCAACCTGAGCGAACCAACCCATCGGTTCCAGCAGCCTGATCACGTCGCGCTTCAGGCTGCTCGACTGCAGGGGTCAGTCTTGCGTCGGTTCGCTTGCCTCGGGGGCGCTGATCAGGCGGATGCCACTGAAGAACAGGGAGATTCCCAGCAGAGTGCCCACCGCCCACAGGCTGTCGCTCGGCCATTCGGCCACGAGCATGCCTCCGAGAATGGCGGTGACCAGCCCATCGGCCAGCACCAGACCTCGCGCCTGAGCCTGGCTTGCGGCTGCGGCGGCCAGCTCCATCACCCCTTCGAACAGCAGCAGCAGGCCGGCGAACAGGGTGAGGCTCACCTCGCTCTCCACGGGATAGGCCACCACCCAGAGGCCCGCGACGACATAGAAGACACCCGAGAGGGCGCGGAACACCTTGCCCTTGCCACCTTCTGCCTGGCCGATCCGCAGCAGCTGGCTGACGCCTGCCACCGCAGCGATCACGCCGATGCTGAGGGTGAGCGCCGTGGCTGAGATGAACGGCAGGGCGATCGAAGCCGCTGCTGCCAGGAACAGCAGTACGGCGGTGATGCGGCGCAGAGTGGTGGGTGACATGGCGGGTACGGCCGTCGGTGCGGACCGACTGGTCCACCAGACATTAGGGGCTGTGGCGCTGTGGCGCCGCGAGCGCTTTTGCCCACTCGGCGCTGTCCTCCTTAGGGTGCGGGGATTGTTTCAGCCCTTCCGCTCGCCCCATGGCCGCGATCTTCAGTGACAACAGCCTCACGATCGGTCGCACACCGCTGGTGCAGCTGAATCGGGTCAGCGAGGGATGCGGTGCGCGGGTGCTCGCCAAGATCGAAGGCCGCAATCCGGCCTACTCGGTGAAGTGCCGCATCGGCGCCGCCATGATCCAGGCGGCCGAGCGCGATGGCCTGCTGGGGCCCGGCAAGGAACTGATCGAGCCCACCAGCGGCAACACCGGCATCGCCCTGGCGTTCGTGGCCGCCAGCAAGGGCATCCGGCTCACGCTGACGATGCCTGAAACCATGAGCCTCGAGCGGCGCAAGCTGCTGACGGCCTACGGCGCTCACCTGGAGCTCACCGAGGGGCGCCTCGGCATGACCGGCGCGGTGAACCGCGCCAAGGAGATCGCCGCCAGCGACCCGCAGCGCTACGTGCTGTTGCAGCAGTTCGTGAACCCGGCGAACCCCCAGATCCATCACGACACCACAGGCCCGGAGATCTGGAACGACACCGATGGTGCCGTGGACGCCGTGGTCGCCGGGGTCGGCACCGGCGGCACGATCACCGGCGTCAGCCGCTACATCAAGGGCACCCTGGGCAAACCTCTGGTGAGCGTGGCCGTTGAGCCCTCCAGCAGCCCGGTGATCAGCCAGACCCGCGGCGGGATGGCCCTGCAGCCCGGCCCCCACAAGATCCAGGGGATCGGCGCTGGCTTTGTTCCCGGCAACCTCGATCTGGGCCTGGTGGATCGCGTCGAGCAGGTGAGCGATGAGGAGGCGGTGGCGATGGCACGCCGGCTCACCAAGGAGGAGGGCATCCTGGCTGGCATCAGCTGTGGCGCCGCCACGGTGGCGGCTCTGCGCCTGGCCAGGGAGGAGGCCTACGCCGGTCGCACGATCGTGGTGGTTCTGCCGGACTCCGGTGAGCGCTATCTGAGCTCGGTGCTGTTCGAGGGCATCTTCAACGAACGGGGCCTGCCGGTGGGCTGAGGCCCCGCCGTCAGCGGGGCGAGGGTCAGTCAGGCAGGGGGGTGATCTGCTGGAGCTTCTCATTCAGCTGCATGGCCATCGCCTGGCGGCCCACGGCCAGCACCTTGAGCGTGTCCTCATGCATCCGCAGCTGTGCATCGGCCACCTGCATCCCCCGCACCAGTTCCTTGAGCTCGTCGGGGAGGGTGTTCAGGTCGTAGCGCTTGCCTTCAAAGGTGAGGATTGGCGGCTGCTGCAGGGCGGAATCAGTCACGGCTGGCGGTGGATGTCGGCGTCAGGTTAAGGGGCGCTGGATGGTCAGCCCTCCGCTGGATTGATCGGATCGACCTGAATGGTTCCCGTCGCCGGTCCATCCGCTCCGGTGTCGGTGGCAGCGCTTGCGACCTCCCGCGCGGGCTCGATCAGTTTCGGGGTGGGCCGCAGCGGACGCTTGAAGAAGAACATCAGCAGGGGGCCCACCTGTGAGGTTTCAGTCAGCTCCCAGCCCTCACGGCCCAGCAGATTCAGGAAGCCCTGCAGCTGTTCGGCGGGGTGGAGCTTGCGCCTGGCTGCGTCGCTGTCCTTCCCATAGTGCTCGGGGAACTCCCTGGCCAGGTAGCTCGGGCTCAGAGCCCCCTGCAGGTGATCACTGGCAGTCTTGGGGTCAGGGGGTTGAGGCGCTGGGCCCGCATCCACGTTGATGTGGATCACCCTGTATTCCCACTGCAGCATGGCGCTAGCCGGCGGCTGTGCGGCCGATGATGGCGCGACAGCATGCTGCGCGGCAGAGGGGGGAGTGGAGGCCTGGTCCATTCCCGCAGGCTAAGCACCGCGGATCAGCTGTCGCTCACATAGATCCCTGTAGCGGCCAGGTCGGCTGATCAACAGATCGTGATTGCCCTGATCGACGATGCGGCCCTGCTCCAGCACCACAATCGAATCGGCCTCCTGCACCGTGGACAGGCGGTGGGCGATCACCAGCACCGTGCGGCCGGCCATCGCCTGGTTCAGGCCCCGTTGTACCGCTTCCTCGGCCTCAGCATCCAGGGCGCTGGTGGCCTCATCGAGCAGCAGCAGGGCTGGATCGCCCAGAACCGCACGGGCGATCGCCAGCCGTTGCAGCTGCCCCCCGGAGAAGTTGCTGCCGCGCTCTTCGACCCTGGCCTGATACCCATCGGGCAGGGCTTCAATGAAGCCATCGGCATTGGCCAGCTTGGCCGCAGCACGGATCTGCTCCAGGCTGGCAGGCCGCCCGAAGGCGATCGCCTCGGCCACCGTGCCCGAGAAGATGGCGCTCTGTTGTGGCACCAGGGCCACGGCGCGGCGCAGTTCCGCTGCCCGCAGCTCACGCAGGTCGCGACCATCGAGAAGCACCCGACCGTTCTGGGCGGTGTTGAAGCGCAGCAACAGGGAGAACAGCGTGCTCTTGCCGGCACCGGATGGACCCACCAGTGCCACCACCTGGCCGGGGGCCACCCGCAGACTGAGGCCCTGCAGCACAGGGTTGTCGGCGTCGTAGCCGAAGCGCACCTGTTCGAGCAGCAGTTCACCCTCGACGCTGCCGAGGGGCAGGGCTCCCGGTGAATCCATCGGCTCCACCGGCTCCTGCTCGATCTGGCGCAGGCGTTTGAGCGAGGCCTGCCCCTGCTGGAACTCGTTGAAGTTGGTGGTGAGATGGCTGATGGGATCGATCAGCATCAGCAGGGCAGCCACGTAGCTGCTGAAGCCGGCACCGGTGAGTTCGTTGCTCTGGATGCGGGCCGCCCCCATCAGCAGCACCGCCAGGATGCCAGCCGCCTCCAGGAATCCCACCACGGGGTATTGGAGAGCCAGCAGCCGCTGGGTGCGGTAACGGGCGCGGCGGTGCAGGTCGATTTCCTGCTCGAAGCGCTGCTGCAGCCAGGGTTCGGCCGCGAAGGCCCGCACCAGCGGCAGTCCGGCGATGGCTTCGCCGAGCAGCGCCGCCAGTTCGCTCACCTGCTTCTGGCTGCTTTCGGCGGCGCCCATCACCTTGGCGCCGAACAGGCTCACCAGCACGGCCACCAGCGGCGCCAGCAGCAGGGTGCCCACCGACAGCTTCCAGTCGAGCCAGACCATGTAGCCGAACACCACCACCAGCTGCAGCAGCGAAGGGGTGGTGTCCTGGATGGTCTTGTAGATCACCTCGCCGACCCGGTCGGCATCCTCGGTGAGGCGGTAGGTGAGGTCGCCGGCGGACAGTTTCTCGAGCACCCCGAAATCCAGCCTTTGCAGCCGCGCAAACAGGCGGCGGCGCAGCTCCTGGCTCACCTGCAGCGCCGGACCCGCCAGCAGCGTGTCCTGGCCGAACTGGGCCAGCTTCTGCAGCATGAACACGCTCAGGGCCAGCACGATTACCCGCAGCACGCGGTTGAAATCGCCGTCGCCGATCGCCGGGATCAGCTGCCCAGCCAGCCAGGCCAGCAGGGGCCAGCAGCCCACGAACAGAATCATGCACAGCCCGCCGGCCAGCAGGGTGCGTCGATGGGGCTTCAGCAGCGGCAGCAGACGCCGGAAGCCGGCCGATGGGGGTGCGAGCATCGGGGCAAGCTACCAGCGCTGTTTTGGCTCAGCACCGTCGCGCCGCCGGGCCGCCCGCCTCCCCTGCCTCGGCCGCACCCGGTCCCGTCGATGACGGCCCCGCACCGATCCGGCTCGATCAATTCCTGAAGTGGCAGGGTCTGGTGTTCACCGGCGGTGAGGCCAAGCAGCGCATCCAGGGCGGCGAGGTGCGCGTCAACGGCTTCCAGGAGACGCGTCGCGGTCGCAAGTTGCGGGCCGGCGATCGCGTCGAGCTGGCCGGCCGGACCGAGGTGGTACCGCCCGAGGCCGCCTATGGCCAGCCGCCGAGGCCCTGACCGGGCAGCCGTTAGGTTTGGGGGCTGATCAATCCCTGGACGCTGTGGGCAAGGCCGTCATCGCCGGTAACTGGAAGATGCACATGACCTGCGCGGAAGCGCAGGCGTTCGCCGCAGCCTTCAAGCCTCTGGTGGCCGATCTCCCGGCCGACCGCGAAGTGGTGCTTGCCCCCCCGTTCACCGCGATTGCGTCGCTGAGCGCCGCCCTGGAGGGAAGCGGCGTGCGGATCAGCGCCCAGAACATCCACTGGCAGGAGAAGGGGGCCTTCACCGGCATGATCTCGGCGCCGATGCTGCTCGAGCACGGCGTGACCCACGCGATCGTGGGCCACAGCGAGCCGCGCAAGTACTACAGCGAGACCGACGAGCAGATCAATCTGCGTGCCCGCAGCGCTCAGAAGCACGGCATCATTCCGATCCTGTGCGTTGGCGAGAGCGATTCCCAGCGTGAGGCCGGCGAAGCGGAGCGTGTGATCCGCCGTCAGGTGGAGCAGGGGGTGGACGGGCTGGATCCGGCCCGGCTGATCGTGGCCTACGAGCCGATCTGGGCGATCGGCACCGGCAAGACCTGCGAAGCCGCCGAGGCCAACCGCATCTGCGGCCTGATCCGGGAGTGGGTGGGCTACCCCGAGGTCGTGGTGCAGTACGGCGGTTCGGTCAACCCCGCCACCATCGATCAGCTGATGGCCCAGACCGACATCGATGGTGTGCTGGTGGGCGGCGCCTCCCTCGATCCGGAGGGCTTTGCCCGGATCGCCAACTTTCAGCTGCCGGTTGCGGCCTGACCTGAGGCTGTGACCGCCCTGCCCCTGGCCGTCGCACCGGGGATCGGCCGGCCTCCGCTGGTGATGGGGGTGATCAATGTCACCCCCGATTCCTTCAGCGATGGAGGTCGGTGCGACACGCCCCAACGGGCCATGGCTCAGGCGCGGCGCCTGCTCGCCCAGGGGGCGGATCTCTTGGATCTGGGGGCCCAGAGCACTCGCCCCGGTGCCGTGATGGTGGGTCCCGCCGAGGAACTGGCGCGGTTGCTGCCGGTGCTTGAGGCCCTGCGTCCGCTGCGGGCTCAGCACCCCGGGATGCTGGTCTCGGTTGACACGTTCGACGCGTCCGTGGCGGAGGCGGCTCTTGTGGCCGGAGCCGACTGGATCAATGATGTGCGCGGAGGCAACCGCACGGCGGGTGTTCACGGCGGCAGCCTGCGCGATCCGGCGATGCTGCCGCTGATCGCCCAGGCCGGCTGTCCCTATGTGCTGATGCACAGCCGTGGTGACAGCAGCACGATGGACAGCCTGGCCCACTACGCCGACGTGGTGAGCGAGGTGCGGGCCGAACTGCAGGCGGCCACCGCCGTGGCCCTGAGCGCCGGTGTGGGGCCGCAGCAGATCGTCTGGGATCCCGGGCTCGGATTCGCCAAGAGCACCGCGCAGAACCTGGAGCTGCTGCGGCGGCTGCCAGAGCTGGCAGCGGGGTATCCGCTGCTGGTCGGCCCCTCGCGCAAGCGCTTCATCGGCGCTGTGCTCCATGAGCCTCGGCCTCGGGCCCGTCTCTGGGGTACCGCTGCCGTCTGTGCGCTGGCCGTGGATCGCGGCGCGGCGGTTCTACGGGTTCACGATGTCGGTCCGATCGCTCAGGTTGTGCGGATGGCTGCGGCCCTGGGCGGCTCTGTTGACGCTCCATGACCCCGTCACTACAACGGGGCAGATGCATGCGCGTTGATGACAGGCTTGCCCCACCGCCGAGTACGCCGTTCGCTGTGTGAACTTCAGGCTGACTATGACAAGGGCGATACGAAAGAACTTGATACCTTGATGCGCGCCTGGCGCGGCATCAAGGCCCTTCCTCCCACCGACCCGCATTCCTTTTTTGTTCTCGGTGGTTTCCACGGTGAACCCTTTCGTGGTCCCGGGAGTACTGATGCTGCCTGGTGGGGTGGCTATTGCCAGCATAACACGGTCCTTTTCCCTACCTGGCATCGGATTTATCTGCTCAAGCTGGAGGAGGCCTTGCGGTCGATTCCCGGCTGTGAATCGGTGAGCCTGCCCTTCTGGGATGAGTGCAGTGAGTGGTCTCAACAGAATGGTATTCCCCGTGCTCTGACCGACGAGAAGTGGTGCTTGGACGGCGAGTGGAT
>Ga0129333_10007216_pt1 | contig 10506 bp, 8 predicted proteins | sample CPB6_08_DNA_FD_94474 | JGI IMG/M metagenome (GOLD analysis project Ga0129333, IMG submission 94474) | Freshwater to marine salinity gradient microbial communities from Chesapeake Bay, USA - CPBay_Sum_0.6_0.8_DNA | ecosystem: Environmental > Aquatic > Marine > Coastal | place: USA: Chesapeake Bay...
GAATTTCCCCGTTTCCCGATGCAGGCGCTTCCCCTGTGATCGGTACGGCTTGCCGACCCGCAGTCGGCGCTGGTGAACTGGGCTGGATGCGAAACCACGACCATCTGCGGTGGTCAGCCGTCGGCGGTGCCGTGCTCCGGGGTGACGTCCCGGTCACACACCTTCGGCAACTCCTGCGGCGCGCCCAGCGTGCCGGACGACGCACCGGCGCCCTGGTGGCCATGGCCACCCTGTTCGCCATGCTGGGACCGTGGCCGGCTGCCTCCGAGGTCCGTTCCGCCGAGCCGGAGGCCGTCACCGTGCTGGCGGAGCGCGCGGTCCGCGCGGGCCTGCGCGTGCTGACGGGGGAGCGGCTCGTGCTCGCGACCGACCGCCCCATGCGGGACGGGGACGGGATTGCGGAGCTGCCCGGCGTCTTCGATCAGGCCTTCGACGCGTGGTGTCGGCATTACCGGCTGGATCCTGACCGGCTCGGTGCGTGGCGGGCCTTCGGCTGTCTCATCGTGGACCGGGAACGGTTTCGGGCCGCCGGCCTGCTGCCCGACGACGTGCCCGCATTCGTGAACGGCTTCTGCGACCGGCATCGACTCTGGCTTGCCGACCAGTCGAACCCCGCCTACCGCCGGCACCTCCTGCTCCACGAGGGAGTGCATGCCTTCACGATCACCGTGCGCGATCTCGCCGCGCCGGCGTGGTACATGGAGGGCATCGCGGAGCACCTGGCGACACATCGGATCGAGTACGACGACGGCGCCCCCCGCTTCATCCCCACGCCCATCCCAGACCGACGTGGAGATGCCGAGCAGTTCGGGCGGATCGAGGCGCTGCGGTCGCTGCGCGTCGCCGGTTCCGCGCCGTCGCTCGCCGACGTGTTCGCCCAGTCACACGGCGACCACCGCGCGCTGTCCGCCTACGCCGCGAGCTGGGCGGCCGTGACCCTGCTGGCCCTCCATCCGGCACACGCGAACACCTTCGCACGGCTGGAGCAGGGACCGCTCGCGCCCGACATGAACGCCCGCCTCGCGACGCTGCCCGGCTGGGATGCCGTGCGCGCCTCCCGCGACTTCGATGCGTTCACGCAGGACGTCGATTACGGCTACGACGTGCCGCGCATGGCCGTCGACTGGTCTCCGGGGCGGCCGCTGAGAGGCGAGGACCGCGTCGAGGTGGACGCGGCAGCCGGGTGGCAGAACACGCAGATCGCGCTGGAGGCGGGGCAGACGTACGGGATCGAGGCGACGGGGCGGTACCGGATCGGGTCGCTTGCCGACACGCCGCCAGGTCGAACGACGATCCTCGAGAGCGAGGCCGACGGCATCTCGCTCCGTTGGTATCGAGGCCGCATGATCGGCCGCCTGCTCGTCGCGCAGTGGCGCGAGCCCGACGACGCGGGGCGGCGACCGGGCTTCGAGGTGCTCGCGGAGGGGGCGGCGGCCGAATTCACGGCGCTCGAAGACGGTACGCTCTACGTGCGGGTCAACGAGGCTCCGGGCGACCTCTCCGACAACGTGGGCGGTCCGTCGCTTCGCGTTTCGACCCGTTGACCCTGCCGTCGACGACCGGCTGTTCGCCGATCGCCACCGTCCGATTCGCCGACGTGACCGATCCACCGAAACGAGGACCAGCGATGCCCCACCCTCACCGCCGTCATGGCCATGCCTGCGGCATGGCCTCCCCGGTCTCCGTCACCCGGCGCACGTTTCTTGTCACCGCCGCCGTGGCGGCGGGCTGGAACGGCTCGCGATCACGACTCGTCGCCGCGTCGCCCGGGGGCCGTCTGCGCACGGCGCACGTCGGCGTCGGCGGGATGGGAAGCGCGGACCTGGGTTCGATCGCGTCCCATCCGCAGGTCGAGGTCGCCGCGCTATGCGATGTCGATCAGGGAACGCTCGAGAAGGCGGCTGCACGCCACCCCCACGCCAGGACGTTCCGCGACTTCCGGGAGATGCTGGCGACGCTGGGCGACACGATCGATGCCGTCGTGGTCTCCACGCCCGACCACACGCACGCCCCGGCGGCGATGAGCGCGCTCAATCTGGGCAAGGCCGTCTACTGTCAGAAGCCGCTCACCCACGAGGTCCACGAGGCCCGTCAACTGCGGCGGGTCGCCGAGACCAAGGGGCTCGTGACCCAGATGGGCATCCAGGTGCACTCGAGCGCGGTCTACCGCCGTGCGGCGCGCATGATTCAGGAGGGCGTCATCGGCAAGGTGAGCCACGTGCACGCGTGGTCGTCCAAGAACTGGGGGTATGACGGCGCCGCACCGGCGAACGGGCAGGCGCCGCCCGCAGCGCTCGACTGGAACCTGTGGCTCGGGACGGCGGCGACCCGGCCGTACACCGCCGGGCTCTATCACCCCGGCAACTGGCGTCGCATGGTCGACTTTGGCACGGGCACGCTCGGCGACATGGGCGTGCACATCTTCGACACGCCCTTCGACGCGCTCGAACTCACGGCGCCGCGGTGGGTGCGGACCACCTGCCGGCCGCCCACCGGCGTGGGGCATCCGGAGCGCAACGTGGTCGAGTACGAGTTTCCCGGTACGGCGCACACGGCGTCGTCGCTGCGCTGGACCTGGTACGACGGGGCCGATGCGCCGCCGAAGAGCGCGGACGTCAAGCTGCCCGAGGCCGTCAAACTGCCGGACCAGGGATCGCTCTTCATCGGCGAAGGAGGCGTCATGCTGCTGCCGCACATTGGCGAGGCGGTGCTCTTCCCCGAGGAGCGATTCGCCGACTACCGACGGCCCGACGTGCCGGACGTCAATCATTACCACCAATGGGTCGATGCCTGCCTCGGCACGGGCAAAACGAGCGCCGACTTCGCCTACGCCGGGCGGCTCACCGAATCCTTGCTGCTGGGCGTGGTGGCCAACCGGTTCCCGGGACGCACGCTCACGTGGAATGCGGAAGCCCTGGCAGTCGTGGACGTGCCCGAGGCTACGACGCTCATTCGGCGCACGTATCGTGACGGGTTCCAGGTCGAGGGCCTGTCGTAGACCCCTCACGGGTCACCTCGGACGACACCCCGTCCGTTCCGGCGCGGCCGACAGCGTTTGGTAGCATGATGCGGAGCCGTCCGCCGCGGTACGGCCCATGTCCGCCCGTGCCGTCTCTCGTCCTCGAATCGACTCCATGCTGATCAAGGTCCTGAGGGCGAAACTCCATCGGGCCCGGGTCACGGAAGCCAACGTCGACTACGTGGGGTCGATCACACTCGACCCGGACATCTACGAGCATGTGGGCCTCCTGCCGGGCGAGGCGGTGCTCGTGGCCGACATCACCAACGGCCAGCGGTTCGAGACCTACGTCCTGCGCGGCGCCCGGGGCAGCAGGACCGTCTGTGTCAACGGCGCAGCCGCCCGCCTCGTCCGTCCCGGTGACGTCCTCATCGTGATGGGCTTCGGTTACGTCACCCTCGACGAGGCCGCGGCGCTCGTTCCCCGGATCGCCGTCCTCGACGATCGCAACGAGATCATCCACGACCTCGAGGAGCGTCCCGGCGAGACCGCGCGTTGATGCGTCCGGTCTTGCGAGAATGCACGTGGTGAGGGATTGTCGAGAGACGATTCCTTGACCACGTGTACACGCTCTCGTTTTGTTCCCGTCCAGGGGGTCGGATTTCAAGCTGAGAATGCCCTTTCACGAAGGCGATCGTCCTCGACGACGGCGTGGGGTGCACGCTCTGGATCACGCTCGACCTCATCGGCGTGACGGCCGACCTGCGGGAGGCCATGGCGGGACGCGTGCATCAGACGCTGGGCCTCACGGCCGCGGCGCTCCTGATGAACGCGGAGTTCGCGAAGCCCGACGGGCCGGCCGTCTGGGTCGCCGGCTACTCCAACGACTATCCGGGCTACGTCCCCAGCCGCCGCGTGCTCCTCGAAGGCGGCTACGAGACGGAAAGCCGCCCATGGGACCCCGGCCTCGAGGAGCGGATCATCGCCGCCGTCCACAGGCTCGCTGATCGCACGCGGGCACCCCCCGGCACGCGTGAATCGCCGTGATGCCGCCGATCGGCCTACGGGGTATCCGGGCGCCAGTCGGGTGGAACGAAGAGCGACCACACCTCCGCGTTCAGCGGCTGCGCGTGACCACCGGCGACGACGATCCTGTCGTTGAACACATAGGCCGAGTGCTCGTGCCGCTCCTTCCACACAACGCGTGAATCGAGCCGTCGCCAGTCGCGCCCATCGGCGGAATGCCAGACGTCGTTCCAGTTCCGGTGCGGATGGTTCGACCAGCCCCCCAGGACCCAGATCCGGTCGCGGTAGGTGACGCTCGAGAACCAGAGCCTCGCATGCCAGGGTGCCTCGGCCGTAACCGGCTCCCAGTGCACGCCGTCCGCCGACCGCCAGACGTCGGCGTGCGCCTCGTAGCGGGGTACGTAGTTGCCGCCGCCGAGGACGTAGATGTGCTCGCCGAGCACGACCGCCTGATGGTACGCGCGGGGAGACCAGCCTGCAGCCGCGGTTTCGAGTCGCCAGTCCCTCCCGTCTGCCGACGACCACACGTCGTTCCGGAGACTGGTGTCGTCGCCGAAGTAGTAGTTCTCCGTGCCACCCAGAATCCAGATGCGTTCCTTGAACGCGACGATGCCGCCCGCGAGCCGGGGCGACCAGCCTGCCGCGGCCGTGTCCCGCCGCCACGTCCTGCCGTCGCTGGACGACCAGACCTCGTTCGATGCCGAGTGTCCGGGGAGCCGGCCGTTGAACCAGCCTCCCATGAGCCACATGCGGCCGTCGTGAACGACGGTCATCGGCAGGTCGGAATGTCGCCAGGGCGCCGTGGCCTCCACCTGGCGCCACGCTCTGCCGTCCGGGGAACTCCACACGTCCCGCGGCGGAGCCTCATGCGAGGTGAACCATCCGCCGAAGATCCAGAGCCTGCCGTCGAAGACGACCTCCCCCTGCGAGTCACGCGGCTGCCAGCCGGCTGCTCTGGTGAGCTGCACCCAGTCCGGCGCCGGCGGTACGGCATCCTGAGCGGGTGCCGGCGCGACGATCGACGCGACCACGAGGATCGCTCTCGCGACCGGGCATGCCGTCACGCGCCCGGCACGCTGAACTGCTTGATGTTCGAGATGGTCACGGTCGTGCGGCACTGGCTGCCCTCGGATGGGACGAGGCTGAACTCGATTTGCTTCGTGTTGAAGAGTCCCGGGTACTGGGCCAGGCTGCCGAGGCTCAGCGTCGCGAGCCCCTCCGTCAGGCCGAGCTGCTTGGCCGTCATCACGTAGACGAGCTTCTGGTCGGATCCGAGGCCGGTGTTGACCGTGATCTGGAGCTGGTCGTCGGCCTCGAAGGCGCTGAACTGGAGGTTGAAGGAGATACCGAAGGCATGCGTGTCGTCGAGCGGGGGTGTCTTGAACGTGTAGGCCGTGGTCACCTCCTGGCCCTTGCCGTCTCCGGAGAGCGTGACCGTGCCGTCGAACGCCGGGCGGCGTGCGAACGGCTTCACCACCTGCTTGAGGGCCAACGGCTGCGGACTCGGGTCGAACAGATCGATGGCGGGCGACGATCCGGGCGTGAGCGCGAACTGCGGGTCGGCGGTCGTCCGCCACATTTGAATCGAACTGCCGGCCACCGGCCGGGCCACCGCCGGATTGGCGACGAGCGGCGACCACTGGTTGGCGACGGTCGGCGACGGATTGGAGGCCCAGGCCGCACTGCCGCCCGCGTACCAGGCTGGTGCGTAGCGGTGCGCGAAGGAATCGAACGAACTGGGACTCGGCGGCATCAGCACCCCCGCGTCGAGCGTGACGTCCGCGACCTGCTGCAGGGCCGACACCTTCACCGCCGGAAGGGCGTAGGGATCGTATCCCTGGATGAGGCCCAGCCGCCGGTCGAGATCGGAGATGTAGTTGTCGACGAACGTCGTGCCCGCCGCCTGGCCGCGGTCGATGGAGAGGGCTGGGAGGAAGTACCAGAGGTGATTCGTCGCATTCATGTCCGTGACGTTGGTGGTCCGCTCCGGCGAGTCGAGGATCGTGAGGTGGTTGACGCGGAGGTCGTGCTGCCGCAGGAGCGTGGCGGCCACGGTCGCGACCTTCGATCCATGGCTGTGGCCGATGAGATGCAGGCCGCGCGGGCCGTCTCCCGAGGGCAGCGCCTGCTCGAGGGCGCTGGCGAGTCGGGCCCCGTTGAGCGCGGTGAACGTTTCGGAGGGCGCCGGCAGGAGCTGGGCCGAGTCGTCGACCCAGCTGTAGATCAGGACCTCGGCATCGGGATCCGACTGCTTGAGCTGCCATGCCAGCCCGGCGGGGCTCACCAGCGTGGCCTGCGTGCTGCCGCCGTCCTCACCGACCTGGCCGAGGAACATGTACGCGGCGACCGGTTCCGTGAGCGTCTTCGAGGCGGGCGTGAGGAGCGACTGGTAGTCGATCGTCTGCCACCACTTGAGCGGATCGGTCGTCGTCCCGTTGAGCGCCGGCACACCGGCGTAGTCGGTCGCCCAGCCGTGCACGGCGACATACACGTTTTTCCCGCTCAGCCGGGTGTCATTGGCGACCAGCGGCTGCCAGTCGCTCGCGCTCGGCGTGGCCGAGGTGGGTCGGTAGAGGGCCAGCCGCGTCAGCACGTCGGCCTCGGCCGGCGCGATGTCGCCGACATCCGACGAGGGCGGGGCCGTTCGGAGCCGCAGGGCGTACCCGCCGGTCTGACGGCCGATACCGGCTTCCTGCTGACGGCCGCTCACGACGAGTCGATACGTCCCGCCGGTGGCGGCGAGGAAGGCGAACTCGGCCCGGCGCGCGTGCCCCGCACCCCGTGCCGGCGCCGTGCTGATCACCGATCCGTCCGGGGCGTGAACGGTGAGACGCGGGGAGAAGTCCCGAGCGGCCCGCCCCGTGCGGCCCGTGGCCCGCACGTCGATCGCCAGCCGCGCACCCGCATCGGCCGTGAACGAGAACGAATCGACGTCTGCGATACTCGCCACGCGGCCCGTGACGCGATAGTGCTCGAAACCGCGCAGTTCCTGCGACGTGGCGGCCGTGTCATTGCTCTCCAGCTCTCGCATGGCGAGCACCGGCGCGAGCATGTCGCGGCGTGCGAGTCGCTCGACCGACGCCTTGAACGGCAACCGACGTCCACGGCGGGACGAAGCGGGCTGAAACATGCACGACCAGATCATGGAAGGCACTCTCGGTGTCAGGTGGGCGGTGTCAGGCCATATGGTGCGAACAGCCTATGCCCTCTCCGAGCCCTTCGCCATGAACCGGTCGTGGCGCCCCAGGTACGGCCCTCACCCCCGGTGGATCGTCCGGCCCGGCATGGACGCGGACCGTGGCGGCACCGCATGCGGGCATGCCGCTCACGCGTCGGGAAAATCGATCACCGTGATGCCGGCATGCGGGAACCGATCGAAACGGGGCAGCAGTCCGGCACCCTCCGCCAAGGTCACCACGTCGCTCACGAGTCGGCGCGGGTCGACGCCGCCGGCGCGAAGGAGCTCGAAGAGGCGCGGGTAGGCGGGTGCCTGGAGGCCATGGCTGCCGAGAATCTCGAGTTCCCGCCCGATCACCAGGTCCATCGGCAGCGGGGGGGCCGCCTCGTCCCCCAGGAGCAATCCGATCTGCACGTGCCGGCCGCGTTTGGCGAGGCTGCGGATGGAGGCGGTGCTCGTGACCCGGCTTCCGAGCGCGTCGATCGACACGTGCGCACCGCGACCCGTGATGGCATGGATGCGACGCGCCGGATCGACGCCGGAGGCGTTGATCGTCTCCTCCGCGCCGGCGGCGCGGGCGGCTTCGAGGCGATCGCCCCGCATGTCCACGGCGACGACCCGCGCGCCTGCCGCCCGGGCGATCATCACCGCCGACAAGCCGACGCCACCGCAGCCGTACACGGCGACCCACTCGCCCGCGGCGGTGCGGGCACGGTCGACGACCGCACGAAACGCGGTCGCGAAGCGGCAGCCGAGACTCGCTGCGGCGACGAAATCGAGGCCGTCTGGCAAGGCGACGAGGTTCGTGTCGGCGTGACGGACTTCGACGAACTCGGCGAAGGCGCCCCAATGCGTGAATCCCGGCTGGGTGTATGCGTCGCACACCTGATGGTTGCCGGAGCGGCACTCGGGGCAGTCGCCGCAGCCGCACGAAAAGGGCGCCGTGACGCGGGCGCCGATCCGCCATCCGCGCACCGCCTCGCCGAGCGCTGCGACCACGCCGGCGAACTCGTGGCCGGGGACGTGGGGCGGGTGCACGTCCGCGTCGTGTCCCATCCAGCCGTGCCAGTCGCTGCGACAGATGCCGCACGCCCGCACGGCCACCACCGCGGCGTCCGGACGTGGCTGCGGCACGGGCACGTCACGCACGACGAGCGGCGTGCGGAAGGTCGTGAAGACGGCGGCCTGCATGCCGTGACTCGTCGCGTGGGGTGATGATGCCGACCGGCGCCATGGAGCGCGTCCTCGGACGAGTCTGACGGCTCGCCCGCGTCACCGCCAGTGACGCGTTGTCACGGGTGGCGATGGTCGTCCGTGCCATGGCGGGGGGCGCACGCGTCACTCGCTGCCCCCGCTCGATTCGGCCGCTTGTGGAGCGGGTGACAGGCGGCGAAGATGCTCGACGTGAGGCGCCGCATGCAGTGGCGTCGTTCCAGCCCGCGGACATGAGCCATGCCGACGAAGGAAGTCGTACTGCCCGCCCCCGCCGAGCGTCCCGCGGCCCTCAAGGCGAGACGGCAGCTGAAGATGGCCCGCTCGGCACACGCGTATGTCCGTGGCAACACGAAGAACTTTTACGACTGGCTCGAGGGCAACCTCGGGGAGTCCGTGCCGGCCGGACCGCCGGTCTGGATCTGTGGCGACTGCCACGCAGGCAACATCGGTCCGATCGCCAGTGCCAAGGGCACGGTCTCGATCCAGATCCGCGACCTCGACCAGACCGTCGTTGGCAACCCGGCGCACGACCTCATCCGGCTGGGGCTGTCGATGGCCAGCGCCGCCAGGGGCTCCGACCTGCCCGGCGTCACCACCGCGCGGATGATGGAGCAGATCATCGAGGGCTACGAGCAGAGCTTCGCGCCGGCCGCCGATGCCGACGACGAGTTGCCCGCGGTCGTGCAGGCGGCGATGAAGGCGGCCCACAAGCGCACCTGGAAGGATCTCGCCCGCGAGCGGATCGAGGGCACGACGCCGACCATTCCCCTCGGACGGAACTTCTGGCCGCTCGCGCCCGAGGAGCGGGAGGCGGTCGTCGCGCTCTTCGCCACCGATGCGGGCCGGAGGCTCGTGACGGCGCTCAAGTCCCGCGAGGACGATGCGGAGATCGAGGTGGTGGACGCGGCCTACTGGGTGAAGGGCTGCAGTTCACTGGGGCTGCTCCGCTGCGCGGTGCTCGTGTCGGTCGGCGGCAAGAAGGGCGAAGTGTGCCTCGTCGATATCAAGGAGGCGGTGCCTCCCTTGGCGCCGCACCCCGCCGACGTGGACATGCCGGCCGACCACGGTCAGCGCGTGGTCACCGGTGCCTGGCACCTCTCGCCGGCTCTCGGCGACCGGATGCTCGCCGCCAAGGTGCTCGATCGACCGGTCTTCGTCCGGGAGCTCCTGCCGCAGGATCTCAAGTTTGACGTGGCCGACCTCACGTGCGCCGAGGCGATGAAGCTCGCCCGCTTCCTCGCGAGCGTCGTCGGCAAGGCGCATGCGCGGCAGATGGACGAGCCCACACGCTCGGCCTGGCAGCAGGAACTCGACGCCCACCACTCGAAGACGCTCGAGGCGCCCTCGTGGCTCTGGGCCAGCGTCGTGGATCTTCTTGCGACGCACGAAAAAGCCTATCTGGAACACTGCCGCGTGTACGCGACCGAGGCCACGCCGTCGTGACACGGCCGGGGCGATCGTCGCACGATCGAGCGACCACAGCCGATGAATTCCCTTGGAAGTGGAGTGGTCCATTCGGGATTGCCGTGGGTCGGGGCTGCCCGAGCCCCGTTGCCGGACGATGGCTGCGGCCTTCCCGGCCTCCGCTCTCTCGAGGCTGCCTGCGCTTCGGCATCCCTGCCTGCGCTTAGCAGCCACGCCGGCTCCCGGGGCACCGGCACCCCCTCCTGAATCCTCTCACCCACGAAGTTGTCGAAAGGACCAGTGGAGCAGCCATGCGACGAAGCATCTGGACGTCGATCGCCTTGGCCGTCGGCCAGATTGCGGTCGCCCCGCCGATCGTCGGCGCCGAGGAGCCGCATCCTTTCGTCGCGGCACGGGACGCGTACGCCACGCGGCTGCTCGTCGTCGGAGGCTCGAGCGCCGGCACGGCCGCCGCGATCACGGCGGGTCGGCTCGGCATGCCCACGATCTGGGTGGTGCGCGCCCCTCGCGACATCGGCGGCCTGTCGACCAATGCGATCAATCCCGACAGCGACCTGCCGATGCGGTATCTGGGCGGGCTCGCGCTGGAGTACGACGTCGTCGCGCGCTTCACCACCGGGTTCGGCCGGCACGGCCGCAACAACGGCGAGGGTTATTTCGCTCCCTTTCATGTGTTCTTCGCCGAGACGCGACGGCAGGCGGA
>Ga0129333_10007217_pt1 | contig 10504 bp, 12 predicted proteins | sample CPB6_08_DNA_FD_94474 | JGI IMG/M metagenome (GOLD analysis project Ga0129333, IMG submission 94474) | Freshwater to marine salinity gradient microbial communities from Chesapeake Bay, USA - CPBay_Sum_0.6_0.8_DNA | ecosystem: Environmental > Aquatic > Marine > Coastal | place: USA: Chesapeake...
GGCATAATTTAATAAATTTAGGTAAATACATACATGGCAATAGATTACAATACAGTTGCAGATAGAATATTTGACCAGCTCAAGGGTTTTGGTCATACCATTGCTGTGTTTGATAAAGACGGTAAACGTACACTGAATGCCAAGGAAGGCAGATCATTCTATAGTGTAGATTCAAAATTTATCGTTGAGATCGTAGAAGAGTCCAGCGATGACAAGGCTGCTATAAAAATAAAATATGGTTCAACTGGCTATGCTCCTATAAGAAAACTACATGAAACTATAAGAGATGGCATAGCCAAAAAGTTTAACTTAGGAGTAGACCTGAGGCCATATACAGGTAAAGAAATAGAACTGAAAGACGCGGAGATCAATATGAAAGTTCAAGAAAGTTTGAGCCCAATGGGCGGTTCGATGAAAACTAGTTATCAGGGCACTGAAGGTGCTAAACTAATTATACGTCACAGTAAACCTGTTAACGAAGAAATTCATGGCAGTAGAAGCCGCAACATCAAGGCTTTGTTTATCGAAAACAGTCACGGCGAACGTTTTCGTTATCCACACATTCATCTAAGTGCTGCTAGGACTATGACTAGACATGTAGCTGAAGGCGGTACACCTTATGACGAAATTGGACAAAAGATTATTGGTCTAAGCGAAGAACGTGGGCAACTCATGCAGGTTGCTCGTTATATCAAACACAATGGTCTCAATGAACAGGCCAGCGATGTACAGTTTGCTGTGCAGCAGCGTCTAAATGAAATAAAAGACCTATTAGGTCGTTATAATACAGACAGACTGATGGCTGATGTTCATGAAACCGACGAAACGGATCTGGAAGCACTGAAAGAGAAACTAACCAAAAATGTATTTGATGAAACTATTGGCACAATGTTACCTCGTTTAAATGGCTATCTAAAAGAATATCAGGCACAATTGGCAGCAGAACAGGCATTCGATGCTCTTAAGCAACAGGTAGAAGAATCTTCTACCATCGCTGTCAGTGCTATTCCAGACCTAGAACTGAGTGGTATAATTGTCTATGAGAGTCCAACTATCAATACCACAGAATTAATCAACATGGTTCTACCAGTACTTGAAGATCAGGCTATCAAAGATTCATTGGTAAAAATTAGTGAGTATGTAGCCGAAGGAAACCTAGATCCAATAGCAGTGGAAAACCTTACCAGAGGAATAATCACTAAGGCAAGTCTACAAGCACCAGTGAGTGATAGTCAATTTGAAATCGGTCGTATGTTCGAAGCAGCACTCAAGCGATTTACTGTAGAAGAAATTCTGAAGTAAATTGCTAAATAAAATCAAGAGCAAGATTGTTTGGCAAACTTGCTCTTGACCTAGCAGGTATTAATCTGCTATAATCGTTCATGAAACAGTTGTTTCATGATCCAGGCACATTAACTGGCATTTTATGGAGAAAATATGGCAACATTAGCTGAAATCAGAGCTCGTCTATTAGAGCAAGATGCAAAAAGTAATACCAACCGCGTTGGTGACAACGCAATCTTTCCGTTCTGGAATATCCCCGAAAATTCAACTGCTGTACTGCGTTTCTTACCAGACGGAGACGATACCAATACCTTTCCTTGGCGTGAACGTCAAATCATTAATTTGGAATTTGCAGGTGTCAAAGGAGGCGATGAAAACCGTCGTGTCACTGTCAAGGTTCCCTGTGTGGAAATGTGGAAAGAAACCTGCCCAGTACATGCTGAAATTCGTCCCTGGTACAAAGATGCCAGCTTAAAAGAAGAAGCCAACAAGTATTGGAAGAAACGTAGTTATATCTTTCAGGGCTTTGTTGTGCAAAGCACTTTGGCAGAAGAAACAGTACCTGAAAATCCTATTCGTAGGTTAATTATTAATCCCAGCATCTTTAACATTGTTAAGAGTGCCTTAATGGATCCTGACATGGAAAGTCTATTCACTGACTATGAAAATGGCACAGACTTTCGTCTTACCAAGACTACCAAAGGTCAGTATGCTGACTATAGTACCAGCAGCTTTGCTCGTCGTGAGCGTGCTCTGTCTGAAGCAGAACTACAGGCTATCAGTACATTTGGCCTGTTTAATCTAAATGATTTTATGCCCAAAAAGCCAACCAAAGAAGAAGTTGACATCATTTATGATATGTTTAAGGCCAGTGTAGATGGTGAACTCTACGATCCTAATCGTTGGGGACAATACTTCAAACCAGCAGGTGCAAACTTTAATGCTCAAGACACTGACACTACTGGCAGTGAACCTGCAATTGCTAAACCCGCAGTGGTAGCAGCCAAACCCGAAGTGGTAGAGCATGATGAGGATGATCCACCATTTGAGCCGGATGCTCCAACTCCAGAAGGTAAAAAGAATGTCAACGACATTCTTGCGATGATTCGTAATCGTCAGCAGGCCAAATAATTACAGGGGCTTCGGCCCCTCACTCCTATGTTTAAAAAACGCAGATTAAGCCAATCGAGGTATTTAGGTATGACTCTTCCTGACGAAAGATATCGTAGTTTGTTAGAAGTTCGAAAGTTTTTAGGTCGATTGACCAGCCCCACTATGACTCCACGAATTCCTAAATCTGTCAGGGATCAGGCCTTTGCGTTACTTAGACATTTTCCAGATAGTTACGTATTGGAAATGATGACTGAGAACATGCCCGATTACTTTGCCAAAGAAATAGAACCCGTGACTAGGATGATCATGGAATACCAAAGGGACAATTACAATGACACGCCCGTTTGATGTTAGTAAATTTAGAAAAGATTTGACCAAGGCTATTGATGGTCTTAGTATTGGTTTTAATGATCCAACAGATTGGATCAGCACAGGTAACTATACCCTAAATTATCTTGTCAGTGGAGACTTTTTCAAAGGTGTTCCCCTAGGCAAGGTCACTGTGTTTGCTGGTGAATCAGGTGCTGGCAAAAGTTATATCTGTAGTGGTAACCTAGTGCGTCATGCTCAGGAACAAGGAATATTTGTTGTCTTGATTGACAGTGAAAATGCCCTAGATGAAGCATGGTTGCATGCCTTGGGTGTCAGCACTACTGAGGATAAATTATTAAAGTTGAATATGGCCATGATTGATGATGTGGCCAAGACTATCAGTAAGTTTGTTGCTGACTACAAAGAGCTGCCAGCGGATGATAGACCCAAGGTCCTCTTTGTTATAGATAGTCTAGGCATGTTGCTAACACCCACTGACGTTAACCAGTTTGATGCAGGTGACCTTAAAGGTGATATGGGCCGTAAACCCAAAGCACTAACCGCACTGGTACGCAACTGTGTAAATATGTTTGGGAGTCATAATGTAGGTTTGGTTGCTACTAATCATACCTATGCTAGCCAAGATATGTTTGACCCAGATGATAAGATCAGCGGTGGTCAAGGATTTATCTATGCAAGTAGTATTGTAGTTGCCATGCGTAAGTTGAAATTAAAAGAGGACGAAGACGGTAATAAAACCAGCGAAATTAATGGTATTCGTGCTGCCTGTAAAGTTATGAAAACTCGTTATGCAAAACCTTTCGAAAGTGTGCAGGTCAAAATTCCCTATGCTACTGGCATGGATCCTTATAGTGGATTATTTGACATGCTAGAAGAAAGAGGTCTAATGAAACGGGAAGGTAACAGTTACATTTACTCTTTTAAAGATGGTAAAACTGACAAGGCATTTCGTAAAAATTGGAATCATGAAATGCTTGATCGTGTAATGGCAGACATAATGCTGCGTGATTTGACTTCTGAATTAAATAAAGCAGACACAGAAAAGGAGTCAGAAGATGTTACATGACGATGAAGTAAATCTCATTGCCGATGTTTGGGCCAGTGTAAAAAGTTATATTGATAAAAAAGAAAGATACGATGCTGCTAGTGCTCTACTACGCTCGTTGGAAAACCATTATGACATGGACAGTGTCAGTGAAGAACTTCTAGGAACCGATGCTGTATTAGATACTGTGATCAAGGACCTATATACAGTGGAAGATTTCGAAGAAGATGAAGCCTATGAAGAAGACTACGACTACGACGACGAATGAGTGATTGGTACAGGAAGGTAACAGGCAGTATAGAGCATCTGCCTGCTGCTATTGTTCATTATGAAACCGAATTAGAATCAGCTCGTCGAGAGACCAGTCTAAAAGGTAACTTAGAAATGAACGCCAGGCTCATGCCAGGCATTGTTGAGCACAGATTTAATCAACTACAAGAAGTCGAAGCCATACTGGAATATCTTAACATTCAACTGAGACGACGTCGTAGCGAAGCCTTTCGCAAGTATACTGAAAATTATAACAGAGCACTGGCCAGCCGAGATGCTGATCGTTATGTTGATGGGGATGCCGAAGTCTATGAATGGCAGTTACTGATCAATGAATTTGCCATGGTTAGAAACAAGTATCTAGGACTGATGAAAGCCATTGATGCAAAACAATTCCAAATTAATAATATTACCAAGCTAAGGGTAGCAGGCATGGAAGATACTACCCTGGGTTAATTGACATAAAATGGGTTTAGCCGTATACTAGCATTATCGTAACTAAAACGGAGCAGATGATGGCTTATGTTAGTCAAGAACGCAAGGCAAAGTTAGCACCAAAAATCAAAGCAGTTTTGAAGAAATACGGTGTAAAAGGTTCACTGTCAATTCACAATCACTCAACACTTATGCTGAAAATTAAAAGCGGCAAGATTGACTTTGTGGAAAACTTTATTGCTACCAACACTACCAAGCTCTATGGTGTGCCCATGGAGCCCGAGCGTGTAAAATATATCCGCGAAAAGCGGGCTATTGACGTCAATCCCTACTGGTATCGTGATCATTTCAGCGGTCGTGCCCTTAAGTTTCTCGAAGAGCTCATGCCCGCTATGAACGATGGAAATCACGATAACTCGGACATTCGAACGGACTATTTTGACGTGGGTTGGTACGTTGACGTCAATATTGGTGCTTGGAATCGCCCCTATATTTTGGAATAATTGACACAAATTGGGCTCGGTTATATACTATAGGTATAGTGAAAAACAAGGAGCAGATGATGAAAGTAGTATACACCAGCCCGTTCTTCAACACTTCTTCAGTCATTCCAGCTGTGGCACTGAAAACCTATCAAAAGCGTGATGCTGCACTCATCAAGATTCGCGAGCTTGGCGGTATATCGGCCAGTTACAAGGATCCTCAAGTGATCAAGTTGCGTGCCAGGATGCTAGCAGCCAAACGCAAAATTGAGCGTGAAGGCTGGCACTGCGTGGCAGTTTAATTGACACAAATTGAGTCCTGCTGTATACTGTAGGTATAGTAAATAACAAGGAGCACAAGATGGGTTGGATCAAAGACGGTGAACAAGTTACTGCTAACTACCACGGCCTGACAGTGTCAGGTGTAGTAGAATCCAGCCGTGTAAAATACGGCGGCCGAGTTCAATATACTGTGAATCTCAACGCTCCTGTGCAGTTGCGTTGGAGATCAGAACCCACAACTCGTGTGCTCGTTGACAGCGACGAACTGGTAGTTTAATTGACACAAATTGTCTAGAGTAGTATAATAGCTCTATAGTTAAACAAAACAGGAGTTTTGCAAATGGCTCAAGTTACAGTTCTTCGTGGCAGCTATCGTAATATAGATGTTCGTGGTCAAACCTTTCGCTTAATTGGCGACGTCAAGGACAGTGCAAAAGGTGGCTTTGTCATCAAGGTAGCTAACGAAGGAAACTTTCCTGGCTTCCCAGCAGAAGTCAAAATCAAAATTAATTCACGTGAGGACATTACGTTGAGTGCTCAAAACATCGCAGACATGACAGATGGTGAACGCAGTCGTGCTAGCAAAGAGGACAATAGTGTATTTGAAATGCTCAAAGCAGTAGAGCCCCAAACTTATACTGAAACTGAAGAACAGGCTATTGCTCGTATTCGCGAGCGTTTTGACATTCTTGATGAAATGGCAGAAGGCACTACAACTGGTGCCGTTCGTGCAATGATTGTGTCAGGTCCCCCAGGTGTGGGCAAGAGCTTTGGTGTTGAAGCAGTGCTTGAAAAAGCCAGTTTGTTTGACAAAATGGCTCAGCGTAAGAATCGCTTTGAAGTAGTCAAAGGTGCTATGAGTGCTATTGGACTCTACTGCAAACTGTTTCAATATGCAGACAAGAACAATGTTCTAGTGTTTGATGACTGTGACAGTATCTTACTTGATGACGTATCACTTAACATTCTCAAGGCAGCACTGGACACTAGCAAGAAACGTACCATTAGCTGGAACACAGACGCCAGCATGTTGCGTCGTGAAGGTGTGCCCGACAAGTTTGAATTCAAAGGTAGTGTGATTTTTATTACCAACATCAAGTTTGAGCATGTTCGTAGTAAAAAGCTCAAGGACCATTTGGATGCTTTAGAGTCACGTTGCCACTATTTAGACTTGACTCTGGACACAATGCGTGACAAATTCCTGCGTATCAAGCAGATTGTGCGTGACGGCATGTTGATGTCATATAACTTTGAAGGTGGTGCTTCGGAGGAGATTGTAGACTTTGTTTGGACAGAGCGTGCTCGTTTGCGTGAGCTGAGCCTGCGGACTGTGCTTAAAATTGCAGACCTGCGTAAACTTAGCCCCAACAACTGGCGTCGTCTTGCAGAGACTACTATTCTTAAGCGAGTAGTAGCATAAAGTAGAAAAGGGAAGGAGAAATCCTTCCTTAAATACTGACAAAGGATAAAGCTATGAAAACAAAAATGACAGTTCTCGCTCTTGCGGTTTCGGCAGCATTTTCTGGAAGTGTGCAGAGTCAGACTACCACAGAAAAATACATGGAGAATAAGTTTGCCAAAGCAGGCATACCTTTGGCATGGTCGCGAGGCTATACAGGAACTGGCATTCGAGTTGCTGTCTTAGACAGCGGCTTTGACATTAAACATTCCGATATCCTAGGACAGGTTGTAGGACTAGCTAATTTCAATGAAATTGTTACCTATAATACTAATACTAACCCAAATAACTTCAAGGCTAATCTAACCTTAACCACTACTTGGAGTTCTCATGGAACTCAGATGGCCAGTGTGATTGCAGGACGTAGGGACGGCAATGGCACTGTTGGTGTAGCCCCGGACAGTAAATTATTATTGGCTCAGGTTGGACAGGGTATTGTATGGAATAGTACTCAAAAGAAATGGGTTGACAATGGTGGAGGCATCAGCACTGTTGGTATTATCAAAGCCCTTACTTGGGCAGAAACCATGGGTGCCACAGTGGCCAATATGAGCCTGGGCAGTAACTATGATACGACCTTTCAAAAAGGTGTGACACTGCTGGCACCAGGAGTATACAAGTCTCCTACGGCATACGGAACCATGTATGGAAACAGTCAGGCTACCTTACTGAGCTATGCTAATGCCACCAAAAACATAGTTATGGTAGCGGCTGCTGGTAACCAAGGCCTACCTTATGCACAGTTTCCAGGTGCATTTGCCACACAGGTAGACAAAGACGGCAAGTTGCTTCTTGGTGGCAGAATGTTGATTGTAGGAAGTGTGAATGATCAGAATACCATCAGCAGTTTTAGCAATCGTGCAGGAAGCCTATGTTCCAATGTTGTAGGTACTGTCTGCAAAGACAGCTACTATGTCAAAGACTTTTATGTAGTAGCTCCAGGTGAGAGTCTATATGGTGCATTACCCAATCAGATCACAGCAGGTAACAAGTTGACATTTACAACTGGAACCAGTCCAGCCGCTGCCTATGTCAGCGGAGGTGTTGCCCTAATTAAACAGGCTTGGCCACAACTGACAGGAGCACAGATTGTAGCCCTGGTCAAAGAAACTGCCACTGACCTTGGTGCCAAGGGTGTGGATGAAATTTATGGATACGGTCTGGTTAATTTTGATAAGGCTACACAGCCCAAAGGAACCTTACGCATGGCTATGCCTACTCCAGGTGTAACAGCCAGTTCAACCACAGTGTCAAGCACTGGTACAGTACTAAGCGGCAGTGCTGGAGGCATCACTACCAGCACAGTATTGTCCACTGCACAGGCAGTGGACGATATTGGCAGACACTATACAGCAAACCTAAACAAGGCAACAATGGCTAACCGTGTGCAGACCTATCAATTCAGCAATGCTTGGCTAGCCCTTGCACCCAATGGTTATAGGGAAGTCAGCCTGCCTCTAAACGCCGACTACAGTGTCAAGGTCATGCAGACAGAAACTGGTATGGCTAATGAACTTAGCTTGTACTATGGCAATACCACTTATACATTCCAACTGGGTTCAATGACTGAACGAAATGGATTCCTGGGTAATTATGGTGGTGGTGCGCTGTCGTTGGGCGACAGCAATACTAGCTATGCACAGATTGGTCTCAGTCAACGCTTTGACAATACTGAAGTTTTTGCCAGTTATGGTTCAGCTGTGACTCAGCCAAACAGTCTAGCTAGTAGCATGATTCAGTTTAATGGAAGCATCATAAGCCAAACTTGGAAAATGGGTATGGCACAGAACAATGTCATATTTAAAGATACTGTACGTGATCAGGTCAGCTTGAGCATAGTCAATCCTGTAACGGTACGTCGTGGTTCAGCAACTATCACCGGCGTTACCGACTACAAGTTTGCTGAACTAGCAGATGGTACAGTAGAAGCCACTCCGGTGGTTAGTAGTGAAACAGTTAGCCTACGTCCTACGGCTCGTCCCGTTGATCTAGTTCTAGGCTACACTGTAATGGACCGCCAAGGTAGTCGCCTGGCAGTAAATCTAGCACGCCAGTTTAACGTAGCAGGACAAGCAGGAGAAACCGCTATTGGTGCCGGTGTATTGTTCACTAAAATATTTTAGTTTTTATTGACATAAAAGTCCCATTTTGCTATAGTTATGAATGGCCAAGTGAAGGCCGTAACCCAAGGGCAAGTGAAGCCCACAACTTTGGAGAAAATTATGGAAAAGACCCATGCTCAAATTATCAACGAGCAATATCTAAAATCGGATAGCCATTTTGTTACCTTGCGAGAACGTTTAACGGAGGCACTAAAACATGCTCCATTATTTGAAGGACTTTTGATCGCAATGATCCAAGAGTTTAAACGTAGACACAAGGATTGGCAAACTTTTACAGATTTACACCTTTGTCGAGCCATTGATGTGGCAATGGATCGTATCTTAATTGATACAACCATGCAACGTAGTTTGAATCTACGACATGTGCTTAATATTCTTCAGCATTTTCGTAGCACAATGATTATGGCCATACAGGTCTACGAAGACGAAAACAAGCCCGGCTATTACATTGCATGGGACGGGCAGCATACCGCGATCACACTGTATATTCTACTGACTAAGGTCTTCGGAGAACAAGCTGCTAAAACATTAGTACCAGTTGTAGTTTATAATGTCAAACACAAATTAGAAATCCGTCGTAACTTTATTCTGCTCAACGGTGATGCCAAAGAAGAATTAGACTTCATTGACAAGTACAAGCAAATGGTTCATGGTGCTAAGATTGACAGCGCCGACGATCCAGAATGGGTAGACACAGCTCTCAAGAATGATTATCTTGCAGCAGCCGGCCTGTTTGCTACACACAGCAAGTTCGGAGATGAAGACAAGCCAGGTGCATTTAGCCTGCTGGCTGATACGCTTATGAGTAAAAGCCTAAAGACTCGAAAGCATCCCGAAGTCACTCGTATGTTTGCCCGCTATTGGACATTTCTTAATCAGGAACGTGCAGTTGAAGCTAAGGAAGCTAGGCAGTTGTATGAATACTTTAACCTATGCTATGAGCAAGGTATTACTGTAGACGATGCATATCTTCTTGAGTTTGTACAATTCACTAAAGATAACTTTGAAGCAGACTTTAGTCCCAGCGGCCCATTCTGGGATAAGGTTCGAATGGCCTACGAGTCATGGTATCGCAATGCTAATGAACATAGCAGCGATGTTGATAAAGATGGTAACGTTATTGTACGAGGATTTACTTCAGAAATGCGTACAGGTATTCCGTTCCTTATTGCACAACTTAAAAAGAGTACCAAGCTGAAGGTCCCTGGATTTACACCTAATAACGGTTTTACTGTTGCTAAGACGGACTTGTGGTAAAATGAACAAGCTACGAGATCCTAATAAAGATAAACTCAAGAGCTCATCTATTCTCAAAGAACAGTATAATCTGAGGTGCAGGTGTAAGTTGGAAGACTGTGTTAATGATTTGACAATCTTTGATGGGCCAGGTAGTGACAGTTATTGCAGAGAACATCAGCTAGAGCTTGCCGAATACGGAGGTATGGGTAAGGCAGACCGCCCGCATACATTTTACAGAGGATGGGTTTGCGAGAAGTGTGGATATGATCCTCGAGAAGACAGTCAGTTCGATGACATTGAAGATCCCTTCCATAAGCTAAGATGTATGCGTGGTGTAATGCATGGAGATCATCTGGATCGTCGATCAGATGGTGGTAAAGATATAGCAGAAAATATTCAAACTCTTTGTTGTCGATGCCATATGATAAAGACCTACAAA
>Ga0129333_10007218_pt1 | contig 10504 bp, 9 predicted proteins | sample CPB6_08_DNA_FD_94474 | JGI IMG/M metagenome (GOLD analysis project Ga0129333, IMG submission 94474) | Freshwater to marine salinity gradient microbial communities from Chesapeake Bay, USA - CPBay_Sum_0.6_0.8_DNA | ecosystem: Environmental > Aquatic > Marine > Coastal | place: USA: Chesapeake Bay...
GCCCCCGATGCCATCCCTGCCGGTGCTCTGAATACACGCCTGCGGTGCCATCCATGGCCACCGCAGGCTGACATCCGGTCGAGGCGTCCTGCCTTGATACACGCCTGTGGTGCCATCCATGGCCACCGCAGGCTGACATCCGATCGAGGCGTCCTGCCTCGATGCACGCCTGTGGTGCCATCCATGGCCACCCGTAGCACAGGTTGGCAACCTGTGTGCAACTCCAATGAACGAGCCGCGAGGGGCTGCCCATGCCCCGTCGCCGGACGTTCACGTCGGCCTTCCAGGCCTCCGTTCACTGCATGTCCGCGGCGATTCGGCATCCTGGCTCCGCTTGCTCCCATAGCCCGGCTCCCAGGGCACGGGCAGCCCCTCGCTCGCCGATTCATGGCCGCAGGTTTTTCACCTGCCGTCTCCGTGTCCTGGCTGGTCACGCGCGTCACCGTGGTTGCCCACGACGCCCACGGACGCGTAGGCTGATGCCGTCGAAAGTGCCCGTTTCACCACTGGAGAGCGTGTCATGAAAAGTCGTCTGGTTCTCGGCCTCGCAATCATCGCCCTTGCCACCTCGGCTGCCGTCGTGACGGCCGCCATCAAGGAGGCGAAGGATGCCACCTGCCCCGTCTCGGGCCATGGCTGCGACCCGGCGGCTTCCGCCGACTTCGACGGCGGCACCGTCTACTTCTGCTGCGAGAAGTGCGTCGGCGCTTTCAAGGGAGATTCGGCGAAGTTCGCCGCCAAGGCCCACCAGCAGATGGTCAGCACCGGTCAACTCGTGCAGAAGGGCTGCCCGTTCAGCGGCGGACCCGTGAAGCCCGGCACGCAGATCTCGATCGGCGATGCCGAAGTCGGCTTCTGCTGCCCCAACTGCAAGGGCAAGGTCGAGAAGGCCTCTCCCGAGGATCGGGTGACGATGGTCTTCGGCACGATCGACAAGGGCTTCAAGCCCGCGGCGAAGTAAGGATCATCCGCGGGGGCCGCGCCGCCGCCTTCGGCGGCGCGGCCTGCCGAGCGGTAGGCTGCGTGATCCGGTCGAGTTCCTCGGCGAGACGCCGGACAATGTCGGGGTGGTCGCCACTCACGTCGGTCGCCTCGCCGGGATCGATGTCGAGGTCGTAGAGGGCGTCGCGGGGTGCCACTCCTCCCCGGGCTGGCCGCGGCTGGCGAACGAGTTTCCATCGACCCTCGCGAAAGCCGAACCGGCCCGAGTTGTTCTCCTGCGAGTTGTTCTCCTGTTGGAGGAGAGCTGCGCGGCCTTGACCCTGGCCGAGAAGCGCCGCCGACACGTCGACTGCGTCGGGAAACGCCTCCTTCGGCACCGCCGCACCGACGAGCGCCGCCACGCTCCGGCCGAGATCGAGCGTGCAGACGATCTCGGCGGACGTTCCGGCCGCGATCCGCCGCGGCCACCAGGCGATAAACGGTGTCCGCGTGCCCCCCTCGTACACGCTGTACTTCCCGTCGCGAAACGGCCCCGAGGGCCGGTGGTCACCGAGTTTCTCCACTGCATCGTCTCGATAGCCGTCGTCGAGCACCGGCCCGTTGTCGCTGCAGATCACCACCAGCGTGTCGGCGGCGATGCCCAGCCGCTCGAGGGCCCCGACCACCGCGCCGACGGTCCAGTCGAACTCCACGATGCAGTCGCCGCGGGGCCCCAGGCCGGTCGCCCCGCGAAACCGCTCGTGCGGCACCCGCGGCACGTGGATGTCGTGCGGAGCGAGGAACAGGAAAAATGGCCGGTCGCGTCGGGCCTCGATCCACGCCACGCTCTCCCGCACCCAGGCGTCGGCGAGATCCTCGTCGCGGAATCGGGCCGCAGTGCCTCCGGTGACGAACCCGATGCGGCCGATGCCGTTGTGGATCGAGTCGTGATGCCCCTTCGACCAGTCCATCGTCAGAGTGTCGCGATGGTCGATGCCGGTGGGATGGTCGGCCGACGGTTTCTCACGGCCCACCCAGAGCGGATCGGCGGGGTCGAGGTTCCTGACGCGGTGATCCTCGACGAGGACCGGAGGCACACGGTCGTTGGTCGTCGGCAGGATGAAGCAGTGGTCGAAACCGATCTCGAGCGGGCCGGGAGCGAGGACGCCGTTCCAGTCGGGTCCCCTGCCCTCAGCGCCAAGGCCGAGATGCCACTTGCCCACGACCGCTGTGGCGTAGCCGGCAGCGGCGAGGACCGAGGCGATGGTGGGCGTACCCGGTGGGATCACGGCGGCGGCGTTCGGCGGCGCGATGCCAGTGCCCTTTCTGCGAAAGGCATACTCGCCGGTGAGGAAGGAGTAGCGGGTGGGCGTGCAGGTCGAGGCGGAGCAGTAGCCGTTCGTGAAGCGGAGCCCTTCGCGTGCCAGACGATCGATGTGCGGCGTCTGGACCGCCGTGGCGCCGTTGCACGACACGTCGCCCCAGCCGAGGTCGTCGGCCATGATCACGACGATGTTCGGAGGCCGATCGGCGGCCGCAGCACGGCCGACGAGAAGTCCGATGCCGAGCCAGCAGGCGAGAGTGATGCATCTCATCGGGACGATTCCAGAGCGGGCTCCAGAGCCGAGGAGCGGGCCGGAAAGCCGCGACGCGACTCCCCTCTCGGCCACCGGCGATCGGGTCGAGTGTAGCGTGATCCAACGGGAATCGCGGCCCTCCGGCCGGTTCCGCGGCGGCGAACTGGTCTAGGGCCGTCGGGCCGAGCGCGGGATACTCCGCCCCCCGGCGTCCGCCGGTTGGAGCATCCCATGCGTGTCTTCGTTTCAGCCGGCGAGCCTTCGGGCGACCATCACGCGGCGCTGCTCGTTCGCGCGATCCGGGAGCGTCGACCCGACATCGAGTTCGCCGGCCTCGGCGGCCCGCACATGGCGGCCGAGGGCGTCGAACTCGTCGCCGACCTGACGCAACTGGCCGTCATGTGGTTCCTGCGGGCGATCCTCAACATCCACCGGTTCGTCGACCTGGCCCGCCGCGCCGAGCGGAACTTTCTCGACTCGAAACCCGACGTCTGCGTGCTCGTCGACTTTCCCGGCTTCCACTGGTGGCTGGCGTGGCGGGCGAAGCGGCACGGCGTGCCGGTCGTCTTCTACTGCCCGCCGCAGATCTGGGCCTGGGCGAGTTGGCGGGTGGGAAAGATGCGGCGACTCGTCGACCACGTCCTCTCGGCGCTGCCCTTCGAACACGATTGGTTCACGGCCAACGGAATCCGAAGCACGCTGGTGGGCCATCCCTTCTTCGACGAGCTCGACACGTCCCTCTCGGTACGGGTGTCGGGCCCAACCGCCGCAGAGCCTCTCGTGCTGCTCCTGCCGGGCTCCCGTGGCCAGGAGATCGAGGGTGTGCTCGGCTCGCTCCTGCAGGCGGCCGCCATCATCCGGCGAAGCGTGCCTGACGCCCGCTTCGCGATCGGCGCCCTGCACGACCGGCACGCCCGTCGGATCGACGAGGTGCTCCGCTCGACTGCCGGAGCGACGGGGCTCGGCATCGAGATTCACGCGGGCCGCACGCGGAGCCTGATCAGCGAGGCGACCGCCGCGATCGCCTGCTCCGGCTCGGTGTCGCTCGAACTGCTCGCGGCAAGAGTGCCGACCGCGATCGTGTATCGCGTCAGCGGCTTCGCCTACGTCGTGCAGAGTTGGTTCCGCCGCGCGCGGTTCATCACGCTGGTCAATCTGCTCGCCTGCCGGGAGCCGATCGGGCCGGTGCAGCCGGTGCTCGTGCCGCCGCTCGCCGTGCCGCCGGCCGACCCGGAGGCGGTCTACCCCGAATACCTCTCCGTCGGCGACCCTGCCGAGCGCTCCGCCGCGCATGTGATCGAGTGGCTTACGGAACCCGCCTCGCGGCGGCAGGCCGTGGCGCGGATCGAGGCCGTGGCTGCCAGCGTTGCACGGCCGGGCTCAGCCGCCCGGGCCGCCGACGCCGTGCTCGCGATCGCCGGTGGCGGCAGCGTGGCCATCGCGGCAGACCGCCGGGCGGCGTGACTTCCGGGACGGACGTGTACCATAGGCCGCACGATGCTCTCCGAACCCCAGGCCACCTCCGCCGACCTGCTCTTCGACCTCGCCGGGATCCGCGTGCGCGTGTCGGCCTGGTTCTGGCTGGCCGCGGGCCTGCTCGGCTGGAACGTCTGCCAGTCGTTCTCGCTCGGTGACCAGCGACTGCTACTGCAGATGCTGGTGATGTGGATCGGTGTCGTGTTCGTATCGATCCTCGTCCACGAGATGGGGCATGCCCTGGCCTACCGTAACTTCGGGCAGGCGGCGCACATCGTGCTCTACCACTTCGGCGGCCTGGCGATCCCCGAGATCTGGGGCCGCCGCCACCTCCGGCCCGTCCAGCGGCTCCTCGTTTCCGCGGCCGGTCCACTCGCGCAGCTCGTTCTCGCCGCGGCGATTATCGGGCTGCTGAAGGTGAGCGGCTACCAGGTGCCGTTCCCGATCCCTGCGGTCGGTTCCCTACTCGGCTTCAACGAGGGCCGCGGCTACACGTCGCCGCTGGCCTATGCCTTCTTCGACTTCATGCTCTACGTCAACATCTTCTGGCCGCTGCTCAACCTGATCCCGGTGCCTCCGCTCGATGGCGGACAGATCGTCCGCGAGGGTCTGCTCGCTGTCGGCGTGGCGGACGGGGCCCGGATCGCCGCCGTCCTGGGCGTCGTGGCCGGAGGCCTCGTGGCCTGGTGGGGTTATGCGCGGGGCGATCACTTCCTTGGGATCATGTTCGCGATGCTCGCCGCATCGTGCTTCCAGAGCATCTCCGCGGGCAACACCCCGTGGAGGCGGTGGAACTGACCGCCGTGGCGACCACCCGCATGGTGGTGCTCGGCGCGAGCAACGTCTCCCGCGGCCTCGCGCGACTGGCGGCGATCGCCCGCCGCCGATCGACGGAGCCGATCGACCTGTTCGTCACCGCCGGCCACGGGCGATCGTACGGCGTCAACAGCCGCGTGGCGGCACGTCGGCTCCCGTCGATCCTCGGCAGCGGAGTGTGGCGGGCACTCGAGCGCGAGCAGCCCCCGACAGCTTCGTGCGGGCCGCTCGCTCTCGTCACCGACATCGGCAACGATCTGCTCTACGGTTTCTCCGCAAGGCAGGTCGCGGGTTGGGTGCGGGAGGCGGTGCGACGGCTGACCGAGCGGGGCGGGCGAATCGCGATCACGCGATTACCGCTCGCCAGCCTCGAGACCGTAGGCCCGGCCCGCTACCGTATGCTGCGGACGTGCTACGTTCCGGGCTGCCGGCTGCCGCTCACGGCGCTCAAGCAGGCCGCCGCCGACCTCGACGCGGAGATTGCCGCCGTGGCAGCCGACCACGCAGCCACCCTGATCGAGCAGCCGGGCGACTGGTACGGCCTCGACGCGATCCACCTCCGCCGGCGGCATCTCGACGCCCTCTGGCACACTGCCTGCGACGCCTGGCACCTGCCTGCCGCTTCGGCCCGGACCGCCTGGCGTGACTGGGCGATGCTCGGCTCGCACGCCGCCGAGGTCCGCTCGCTCGCCCGCAGGATCCGCTACACACCCCAGCCGGTCGTCAGCCGCGACAAGCTGCGGCTGTGGTTGTATTGAGTGCGGGTCGTCGGGAGCGCGGTTCAGCGGGTCTGGTGCCTTGGCTCCGGCAGGCCGGCGGCGATCACCGCGCCGGCCAGGATGGCCGCGGCACCGGTCACGAACACGTGCCGAAACCCGAAGCGGTCGACCGCGAGCCCCACCAGCGGCGAGAGCACGAAGGGCGCCGCCAGCGCCGCCCCCACGATGCTCACATACCGCGGGTGCTCGGCGACCGACGGGGCCAGCTCGAGGGCGTAGTTGGTGAACAGCTTCAACGAGATGGGATTGAGGCCCAGTGGCACGTACACGATCCAGAACCAGTTGACCGCGGTCGAGTGCGGGAGGAGCGAGAGCGCCGTCACCACCAGCGGCGTGAGGGCGGAGAGCGCGACCAGCCAGACGAGCACGATCCGCGTGCCGCGGCGGTCCGACACGGGACCCGCGACGAGGCTTGCGAGACCCGTGGCAGCGTTCTGCGTACAAACCCAGGCGAGCAGGCTGCCCGCACCGCTCCCCAGTCGATCCCGGGCGAAGGCCTGGTAGTGCGGAAACATCATCAAGACGGCGGAGAAGCAGGCGGCCACGAATGAGAGCCGCACCAGCGCGCGGTCGGCCGCGATCGTTGCCCGCCAGGCGGCGAGGCCCGCAGACACCACCGCCCACGGCGACCGCCCGCCCATCGTCGACGGAGCATGAACCACATCGGCCGGCTCATCGAGAAAAATCGGTGCGATGGCGGCAATCGCGAAGAACGTGGCCGTGGCGGCGAAGATCTTCGGAAACCCCGCGGTCTCCTTCAACCATGGCCCCAGGAGCACCAGCGCCGCGGCGATCGCCAGCACACTGCCCACCGTCACGCTTACCACCATCGCCCGGCCCCGATGCCCCGGGGAGATCAGCTTTCCCTGGAGTGCCGCAAAGACGAGTTGATTGACGCCGACCACCGAAGAGAACGCGGCATAGACGACGAGAAACACGATCGCGAGCAGATCGGGACGGGAAGCCTGGAGCGGCCCCCAGGCGACGGCGAGCGCCGCGAAGCAGCCGGCCATCGCCAGACTCGTGGACACGAGCGACCACTTCTTTCGCGGCCGTCGCGCCAAGGCGCCGGCGACCAGCAGCGGCGGCACGCTCTGACCGCCGCGATTGAGCACCGGCAGGAGGCCGCGGAGGAAGCCCGAGTCGACGATGGCGTCGAGCACCGCCGGCATGATGATCGTCTCGGTCTTGAAGATCCAGCCGACGCGAACCGCGATCTGGTAGCACTCGATCCAGAAGGTGTTTCTTGCCTCGCGTCCCGTGTCACGGTCAGCCGGAATGGAAGGGTGACCCGGCGGCGGGATAGGCTGAATGTCGGTCGTGTCGTCGCCCATCGTCACCGCAGCATGAGGGTTTTTCACGATGCCGTCCATCCGCACCGCCTGTGTCGCCGCCGCGCTCGTTCCCGCCGCCGCTCTTGCCGGTGAGGTGCCCGTCTGGTTCGGCACCTACACCAACGCGAGGACCGGATCGGAGGGCATCTACGTCGCGAGGTTCAACACCGACACCGGCGCGCTCACGCCGCCGGTCCTCGCCGGTGCGGCGACGAACCCATCATTCCTCGCCTTCCACCCCCGGCTCCCGATGCTCTACGCGGTCTCTGAGGTTGCGGGGGCCGACGGCAAGCCGGGCGGCGCCGTGGAGGCCTTCGCCATCGACGAGACGACGGGAAGAATCGAGTCACGGGGCGCCGAATCGACCGGTGGTGCCGGGCCCTGTGCCGTGACGGTCGATCCTCGGGGCAAGGTCGTGCTCGCGGCCAGCTACGGCGGCGGCAGCGTGGCCTGCCTGGGGCTCACCGACGAAGGCCGGCTCAAGGCCCTGGTCTCAGGCACTGGCGGGAGCGGTTTCCTGCAGCATGAGTGGCACCGCAGCGACGAGAAGGGCATCGATCCAAAGCGTCAGGACAAGCCCCACGCCCACTCGGTCGATGTCATCGGCGACAGTGATCAGGTGGTCGTCTGTGATCTCGGCCTCGACAGCGTTTTCGCGCATCGGTTCGATCCCGAGCGGGCCACGATCGTCCCCTCTCAGGTGGCGAAACTCAGGCCGGGCGCCGGCCCCAGGCACATCGCGGTGCATCCAGACCGCAGCCGATGCTGGTGCGTCAACGAGCTCGACCTGACGGTGACCGGCCTGCGGCTCAATGGTCAGGGCGGATTCACCGTCGAGGGCACGTGCTCGACGCTGCCGCCCGACGTGACCGACCGCAGCGGCTTTTCCGGCGCCGAGATCGCAGTCCATCCGAATGGGCGATTCGTCTACACATCGAACCGGGGCCACGACTCGATCGCGATGTTTCGGGTCGTGGGCGACACCAGCGCCCTCGAGTTCCTCGGCGCCGAGCCGTGCCGGGCGAAGACACCACGGCACTTCGCGATCGCCCCAGGAGGCAGGTTCCTGCTGGTGGGCGGACAGGCGTCGAACACCGTCGCCGTGTTCAGGATCGACGGGGAGGCGGGCCGGCTCACGTTCACCGCGACGTCCGTCGACGTGCCGAGCCCCGTGTGCATCGCGTTCCGGCGGTGAGGCGGCGAGGCCTCTCGCCATCGGGGCTGCTGCCGCCCAGCACTGGCAAAACGACCTTTTCAGGCTATTCTCTCACGTGTCCTGGGCCACGGATGACGGCTGCGGAGGGCCGCATGGGTTTTTCCTCTCGCTTCGGTGCCAGGAGGCGACGGGCGGCCTACGATAGGCTCCTGTGATCGGCGGATTGAACCCTCAGACGAGGTGTGCGATGTGTGATGAACTCGGGCGAAAAGGCTCGTCCGCTCCCTGGACAAACGCCGTCATGATGGTTGCCATCGTGACGATTCTGGTTCCTTTGGTCTGGCCCGCGACTGCGCACTGCCAGGAACGCCCCGTCGTCGGAGCCGATGCGACAGCCCCCGCCGTTGTCGAATCGATCAGAGCCGCCGCGAAGGCCTATCGCGAGGCGGTCAGCAAGGGAGACGCCGAAGCGATCCGCGCCGCGTGGACGGCGGATGGCGACATCGTCGACGGCTGGGGAAACCGCCTCGAGGCCCAGGCAGCCGGCGTGCTCGCCGGCAACCCTGCCACCGGTCCGCGGCCCGAGTTTCACGTGGGCGAGACGCGGCTCCGACTGATCTCGGCCGACGTCGCTCTGGAGGATGGGTCGGTCGACGTCACCCTGCCTGGCATGACGAACCCGATCGAGGGTTGGTTCTCGGCGATCTGGGTTCGCCGTGGCGACTCCTGGAAACTCGCCGGCCTGCGGGAGTCGGAGCGGCCCGTTTCCACCGACGGCAGCATGCTGGACGATCTCGACTGGATGGTCGGTGACTGGAGCGTCGTCGCCGACGCGGACAACCAGAACGCTCCGGCGGCGACCGCTGACGTGAAGGTCCGCTGGGATGCCGGCCACACCTTTCTGATCCGCGACGCTCGGATTCCAAACCTGACCGGGGGTGACGACTCGCCGGAGATGATCGACGTGCACCAGCGGATCGGCTGGGATCCGGTCGTCAGGCGAGTTCGTTCCTGGAGTTTCGCCAGTGACGGCAGCCGCGGCGAGGCGACGTGGTTTCGCGACGGCGACTCCTGGGTCGCCCTGCTGACCACGATCCTGCCCGACGGTCGCCAGCGGACCTCGGTCAACATCTATTCGTATGACGGAAAAGAGCGGTGCGTCTGGCGAACCCTGCCCGAGGGGCTGGAGTTGGATTCAGGCCTGCCGACGAGCGTGACGTGGATCCGCAAGCCCCGGAGCAGCACCCCATGAGCCGCGCATTTTCAGTTTTCACCCGGACGAAACCTGGGCGGGCTCTCGCGCGACCTGCATGGGTCGCTCTGGCCCTGACCGGCTTCATCGGCGGCGTTTTCCCGCCGTCGCATGGCTCTGCCAGTCATGCCGCGGCACCCAGCATCAACGATGACGACGGCGACATGGCTCGCAAGGCCGACATCATGCACGGTGCCCAGTGGCAGCGGGCGGTCGCAGAACTGGGCGCATGGCTGTCCACGCAGAACGTGTATTCGCCGACCGAAGTCCGGCGGATCAAGATGCAGTTCAACGATCGCGTGGACGGCATGACATCGTACGAACTCGAGTATTTGCTCGAATCGATGACGGCGAAACTGAAACTGCTCGACACCCCGGAGGCCCGGGATGCCAAGGCGTGGCTCGGTGAGTACCTTTCGGCGATGTCCGATGCACGACGGGCCCAGGCCCTGCGCGATGTGCCCAACCTGCTCGAGATGAACGCAGCCCAACTCTGGCAGGAGATCCAAAGGATCGATGCCAAGCGATCGGCCTTGCGGCAGCGGCAGCAGGGCGTCGAGGCCCGTCAGCAAGTGATGGCAGACCGTGCCGCGACCGCCCGGCGGGCGACGTCGTCGGCGTCCCGTGAGGCTGCGGCTCGCGCCCGGGTGGCGCCGTCCCATTCACCCTATCGTTCCGGTGGTGGATCGCCTCCCTTCTCCGACATCGCTCCGCGGAGAGCAACGATCAACGTCGGGCCTTTCGGGGCATGCGTGTCGTTCTGACGAAGGCTTTCGTACCCCGCGGCGTCGCCGCAGGTTGGTAACCTGCGGTGTGAATAATTCCCGCGTGATTCATGTGCAGGTTGACAACCTGCACCTACGGGTTCGCGAGCAGCATCTCGAGATAACTCCGCCGCTCGGGATTCGTGCAGCCCAGTTCCCGTGCAAGGGATTCGACGCGGGCTGCTGCGGCCGCGATTCCCGGGGCGTCGGCCAGGAGTTCGAGTTCCACGAAGTCGCCGAGACCCGCGACCTGGTCGATCGCCACCTCGATCGCCATGCCCTGCCAGGCAACCGTCGCCAGCCGCCGCCGCTTCGCTACCTCGCGGACCTGCCGAAACCCAAGTGCCTCGAGCAGTTCGGTCCAGCGGTCGAGCGAGGCTGGGACCGCTGCCTCGACGAGCGCAGCGGCTGGGACCGCTGCCTCAACGA
>Ga0129333_10007219_pt1 | contig 10502 bp, 7 predicted proteins | sample CPB6_08_DNA_FD_94474 | JGI IMG/M metagenome (GOLD analysis project Ga0129333, IMG submission 94474) | Freshwater to marine salinity gradient microbial communities from Chesapeake Bay, USA - CPBay_Sum_0.6_0.8_DNA | ecosystem: Environmental > Aquatic > Marine > Coastal | place: USA: Chesapeake Bay...
ACGGCGGTAATGGCGGTGGAGGTGCCGGAAATAGCGGTACCGGTTCAGTGAACACAGGTGGCGGAGGAGGAGGCGGAAACGGGTCTCCTGCAGGTGGTCCAGGTGGAGGCGGAGCCGGCGGCTCAGGGATTATTATACTAAAATATTAATGTATTGTAGGATATAAACTAAATTGTTCTTCTGAACTTAGTTTTCTATTTTCTGAACCCATACCCAACAAAGGTCGAGTATCATATTTTAGTTCACGTTTATGACCGTTAGCCATAACATAAAACATAAAAGCACTAATATGTTCAAATCCTGTATATTTTTGGCGCCAATGATATAGATTATTGCCCTTGTAAATTACTAAATCTCCAGGCTTCTGTATAACTTTTATAATTTTCTTATCTTTAGTTTCTATTTCTAATGGCCATGGGTCAATGCGTGTGTCGGTATCAATACACAAACTAACGCTAAATTCACTACTTGAACGGTCAACGTGTCTAAACATTTGACTTCCCTTATAATAAATTCTAGCATATGAATATGTTGGATATACTTCTTGCCCTATAGTATTTTGTACAATATCTTTTATTAATGTATCACTCAATGATTCAAAACATAATGGACTATACCAACTGAAAGAATTACGTACCATTTCATCTTCAAATGGATAATCTATTTGTTTAGCACTAGGGTGTTTTATATTAGGATTATTCTTGTTAGCAGACATTGCTAAATCTCTACTCATTCTAAATTCTCTAGCCAACAGTCTGCACACATCAGGCGATATAGCATTGTTAATGATAGTAAAATCGTCAGTAAAAAAGTTATACATGTTCAATTAAGTATCCTAATTCTGGTAAATACAGATAATCTATATTGGACTTTTCAAATGTTTCAATTGCATCTTCTACAGTTTCAACAATGCAATCACCTGCAAGATTGAAACTAGTATTCAATAAAATAGGAACGCCCGTAAGTTTATAAAATTCATTTAACAAATTGTAGTAATTAACGTTCTGTTCTTTTTTAAGTGTTTGTACTCTGCAAGTATCATCTACATGACATATTCCAGGTACAATAGATGTTTTTGTTACAGGCACAGCGTACATCATAAATGGACTTTCATTAAGTAAACCCATGTCAAAATATTCATTACAATGTTCATGTAATACTGTACCTGCAAATGGTCTGAACCACTCTCTTTGCTTAACCGTATTTACAATATCTTTTGCATTTGTAACCCTAGGATCAAATAAAATACTACGATTGCCTAATGCTCTAGGTCCAGACTCACTACGTCCTTGATAAATTGCTATAATCTTTTGTTTGGTTAATAGTTCAGCAACGATAGTGTCGTTAACCGTTGTTACTTTTGATTTCTTACACAATTGGTCAATATTTGCATACTTGTGATGTAATCCTAAGTATAAACTTGTTTGAGGTTTTTTATTGTAATCTTGCGTAATATGCCTATAACTTAGTTGGGCAGCACCCATACTAGTACCTGCATCACTACTTATTGGCTCTATATAAATATTCACATCTTTGGGTAGGTGTTTTCTATAATAATTATTAGCAACGCAGTTTAAAAAGAATCCACCTGCTAAACAAATATTTTTACACCCTGTTTTATCAATGATACGATATATTTCTTCTAGTACATTTCTTTGACAGGCTTCTTGTAATGCATATGCAAAATTGGCTCTTATTTGAAAATCATCAGTATTTAAATAAGGAAATCTATCTACAGCCAATCTATATGTTCTTAAATCGTCATTGTCGTATGTAAAAAGAATTGGATTTATTTTACCATCGATGACTATTTGCGGTATATTTTTATCGTGCTTACCATAAGCACTCATACCCATTACTTTTCCTGCATCTAATTCATGGAAACCAAAATACTTAGATGTTTTTTGAAATGCTAATGCTTCACTGGCACAATTAGTCAAATAAATCTTATCTGTTAACTGAAATTCGGCAGCAAAAGGAACATTGACCTTTTGTTCTACTAGTTCAATTCTATCGGGATATGATGCATGATAGACGCTAGATTGCTCACGACCATACGATCCTTCTTGCAATTTATGGTTATCAAAATGAACTTCACTGCCCATACCATCTTTAATAATACATACAGCAGTATCAAAACCGCTGTTATAAAATGACTGTGCGGCATGTAGTTTATGATGGCTAGCCCAATAATCATGTACTGTTATTGGGCTAGTATTAAACTTCTTATTAAGATGTTTTACAAAGGTACTATAAGTGTCATCGTTAGAGAATGAATCGACTGTTGTAAGTGGACCTACTCCAGCGACACTTAAATATTCACAACTATCTATATAGTTTGGTAGTCTATTGAGTACTTGAAATGGGTATGCATCATACTTTATATTAGACAATCGTTCATTTTCTAAATGCAATACCGTTTCTCCATTACTTATAATAGTAACAGATGCATTGTGTACTCTATTAACCCCCACTACTGTTGTCATTGTGCATTACTTCATGTAATTTATTAAGTTTTCTTATATCTTCGCATAGTGTTATCATTGGATATTCTATACCATTTTCTACTGTATATCCTTGAATAACAAAATGTAGTCCTGCTTTCTTGCAAAAGTCAATAAAAGGACTATCATTGAGATTATACTTAGGCCGTTCAACAACTTCAAACCTTAGTTTTACCAATTCACTAAGCATGGGTTGTCCACTATCTGCAAGTATATTGGCTATTTCTTCTGCTGCCTTTTTATGGTCATCGTTAATATTTCTATAATCAAATACTGGTATCATTTTATAACTCCTTGATATTTTTTTGGAATACCGATCATTGGTCTTCCGTCATATATATTACGGTATTCACCGTTTTCATCATTATAATGTATGAATAATTGAGCATGATTTAAGCCTAAGAATTTCTCACGCCAATGGTCAACTTCACACCCCTTATAGATAATCATATCACCAGGGTTTAGACTTATCGGCATTCCTTCTTCTCTATCTTTTGATTCTACTACCATAGGCCATTTATAATCTGGATAAACTTTAGTATCTACATTAGATGTATCATAGCCTAAACATATCGTAGCAGATATTTCACAACTATCACGGTCTCTATGACGTTTAAGTTCCTGATCATATTGATATAGTCTCCAATAACTGTAATTTGGTTTTAATTTCAAATTAGTATATTGTTCTACTTCTCCATTTAGCATCATAAGCAATGCGTCCATTAATGGGTCACCGTATTTAGAATATGCTCCATATGCTTGTGGATCTTCGAAATTTCCATCCCAATCGGGATCGTAAAATGCTTTCTCGTGGAAATATTTAAAGTCTATTGCCCTAGCCTTGTTAATACAATAAAAATATAGTATTTGGCATGTGTCAGGAGATAATACGTTTCTAATGACTACATACTTGTTTTCATTAAAATATGTTTGTATGTTTTCAATATCACTCATTTAAATGGTTCTCCTAACACCCACATTACAAGACTGTATCTTTTTCCACTAGTTACGGGGGTAACACAATGAGGTATAAAACTCGGGAACACTATAATACTACCCTGAGGACGTATCTCTGTACATTCATGTAATCTGTTACCGTCATAGTGCGGACCAAAATCAAACTTTAAGTTTCCGCCCTCATATGTATCCGGCACATTTAAGTTAAGGGTCATAGATATTTTTCTAACCTTACCTACAAATTTTGGCTCTGTAACATAACCTTCTGGTAATCTGTCTTTATTAAATGACTGTTCTGTTACCCCGTAAATGTATCGTTTATAGGCAGCAAAATGGTCACTACTACCATCACTATGCCAGCCATAAAAATGGTTATTTTCATACACGCTAAACTGTAAATTTTCTGATAAGTCAAATTGCCAGTTCCACCCTGCTTGACGATTAGCAGTGTGTATATATGGAAACAATAAATCATACACCCATTGGTCTTGTATCCAGGATATTTTACTATCTCTGATGTATGGTCTATCTAAATTTTTTTCACGTATTTCTTCAAGGGTCATTTCATTTTGAGGTAAAGCATTAGGCATACTTTGCTTTTCATAACTGCCACCTGTTTTGCCGTATATGTTTTCCCCTTTGGATTCTAATACAGACATGTTTTTAAGACCCAAATCTATAATTTTCTGACAATCCTCAGGGGAAATTACAGATTTGAAGTAATAGTAATTGTATTTGAGGTTCATAAAGTACTTATATTATTGCTTTAACGGCTCAAGAAAAGTTTTAAGATAAATACTAGACTATGGCTTTAACGCAACTTCAACCCTTTAACTTAAGCAATACAGGTAATTATCAATTTGGTAATGTAGCCGTATCCAACAATATTACGGTTGGAAATGTAGAAATTTCTACAAACGGGAACACAGTAACAGTTGCGGGAAATATCAATCCATCTGCAAACGTAACTTATAATTTAGGTAATGCTACATATCGCTGGAACAATATATTCTTAGCAGGCAATACTATTGATTTAGGCGGGGCATTAATTCAAGCAACCGCTAGCTCTATTGTTTTTACAAATCCTGAAGGTGGAAACTTTGTAGTTGAGGGTAACACATCAACCAATACTGCATCGATAGTAAATGGTACAAGTAGTATAGAAATTAACATAGCAAATGGAAACATAACGTTTAATGTTAACGGGTCAAGCAATGTTGTTACAATTAGTGATACTACACTTACTGGCCCAAATAATGTATCCGCTAATTACTTTACAGGAAGATTATACGGGTCTGCAAATACAGTTGCCAATGCAAATCAATCAAACATTACAAGTGTAGGTACACTAACAAGTTTAGATGTATCAGGAAATGTTACTGCTCCTAATTTTGTAGCAAACACCGGTACATTTGTAGGGAATGGTGTAGGTTTAACATATATTGCAGGTGGCAATGTTGGTGGCGCAGTAAACTATGCAAGCACTGCAAATAGTGTTGCCGGCGCCAATGTAACCGGCGCAGTAGCATATGCTACCGTGGCAAATAGCGTTGCGGCTGCAAATATTGTGGGTACCGTAAGTAATAGTGCTAACGCAAACGTTGCAAATACTGCCAGCACAGTCACTACTAATGCACAACCAAATATTACAAGTGTTGGTACACTAACAAGTCTAGCAGTCACCGGCAATGTGACAGCAGGTAATGTTTATGCAAATAGTGGTACGATAGGTGCAGGATCTCTTGCAGGTACACTTACAACTGCAAGTCAACCAAATATTACAAGTTTAGGTACACTGACTAGTTTAACTATAACAGGAAACATCAATGCAGGAAATGTTAGTGCCGGCAACACATTAACAGCAAATTTTATAGCAGGTACACTTACAACTGCAAGTCAACCAAATATTACAAGTTTAGGTACATTATCAAGTTTAACAGTATCAGCAAACATAACGTCAGGTAATGTAAGTGCCGGCAATTTATTGACCGCTAATTATATAACAGGTACACTTACAACAGCCGCACAACCAAACATTACAAGTTTGGGGACAATTACTAATGCAGTTGTCAGTGGAAATATACAAGTCAACGGTAACGTTATAAGTGATAATTTAATTTCTAGAACCGGCTTATTAACGTTAAGTGCCAGCGGTGTAGACCAAGATGTTGATATTAAGCCTACAGGAAATGGTACCGTAGATGTATGGGGCGCAAGAGTAAGTAATATAGGAACTCCTAGTAGCGGCACAGATGCGGCAACCAAAGATTACGTTGATAATGTAGCACAGGGATTGCATGTACATGCACCATGTAGTGCGGCTACACCAAATACATTGGCTACAATAACAAGTGGCACAATTACTTATAATAATGGTAGTAGCGGTGTTGGCGCCACACTAACTACTACGGGAACGTATACCACAATTGATGGCATTAATATTGCAACCATCGGTACACGTGTTCTTGTTAAAAATGAAGCAAATGCCGCACATAATGGTATCTACACATATACAAGCAGTACAGTACTAACACGTGCAGTTGATTTTAACACATCTGCTGAAATGGCAGGCGGTGACTTTACGTTTGTAACAGGTGGTACATTATATAATGATACTGGTTGGGTACTAACCGACCCAGTTACAACCGTAGGCACAACAGCAGTAATATTTGCACAATTTAGTGGGTCAGGAACATATAGTGCTGGCACAGGATTAACACTAACTGGTAGTCAATTTAGCATAACTGATACAACTGTTACTGCCGCAAGTTATGGAAATGGCGACAGAGTTGCTAGTTTTACCGTAAATCAACAGGGACAACTAACAGCAGCCAGTAATGTTGTTATCGCAGCCAATGCAGCCAACTTAACTGGTGCAACATTATCATCTAACATTATTAATTCTAGTTTGACAAGCGTAGGAACATTATCAAGTTTGTCGGTGACTGGAAATGTCAGTGGTGGCAATGTAAACACATCCGGTAAAGTTGTAGCAAGTTCATTAGAAAGTAATGTAGCAACTGGAACTTCCCCATTAGTTGTGGCCAGCACAACAAAAGTTACTAATTTAAACGCCGATTTAGTAGACGGGTATGACGCATCTACCACTGCTACAGCCAATACATTAGTAGTACGTGATACAAATGGTAGTATTACTGCTAATATAATAACAGGCACGCTTGCTACGGCAAGTCAACCAAACATTACGACAATCGGCACATTAAGTTCATTAACTGTAACAGGCAATGGTACTTTTGGAAATATATTAGGACCACATGCTAATGGCAATAGCAATGTTAATATACCAAATGCTAATGGAAATGTAAATATTAGTGCTGCCGGCAATGCCAATATAGCAGTAATAACAGGAACAGGTGTCAATGTTGCAGGTACATTAAACGCAACAGGAAATATTACTGGAAATTTCTTTATAGGAAATGGTTCTCAACTTACAGGAGTGAACACTAATAATCCAATTGCATATTCTTGGTTCTTATCTTGAGGAAATACAATGTCATTCTTTATTCTTGATTCAACAACAAAAACTATTAAGGCAGTAATGTCGGGATCTGCCGCTACAACCAATCCCAGTTTTACGGCATCATATGCAGATAACACAGGTACAACATTTACCGAAGGATCTAATGACGGGGCATTAAACGGTACAAGCGATGTAACACTAGTATCCGCTCCTGCAAGTAGTACTCGCAGAGTTATTAAGGGTATTACTATTACAAACATTGATACTGCCGCAGTTACTATTACAATCAAATATGACAATAACGGTACACAAAGAACTATAGCAAAAGTCACGTTACAAGTAAACGATACTTGGACAACAGATGGCACTTTTGATAGTAGTGGTAGTTTGAAACAAACATTCAGTCAGTTAAATCTTACCTCTCAAGTAACAGGAACATTAGGAGTACCCAGTGGTGGTACAGGAAATGTAGCATTTACTAGTGGATCATTGTTAAAAGGTGCAGGTACAAGTGCGATAACTGTAGCGACTGCAAATACAGATTATCTTGTTCCTCCACCGGGAACAAGTTTATTAAAAGCAAACAATAGCGGTGGATTAGCAAATGCTACAGCAGGAACTGATTATCTTGCACCCCCGTTAGGTACAGCAATATTAAAGGCTAACGGTGGTGGAGCATTGGCAAACGCAGTTGCCGGTACTGACTATGTAGCACCTGGCACTGCAACAACTTTTACGGGAACACAGACATTTAATGGCACATCGTCAACATTGGCTATGGTGTTATCTGATTCTGCTGAAACAACGACCGTATCCGCAACTGCTTCTACCGGCACAATAAACTTTGATATTACTACACAATCAATATTATATTATACGAGTAATGCTACAGCAAATTGGACATTAAACTTTAGAGCAAGTAGTGGAACATCATTGAATACATTGATGAGTACAGGTCAAACTGTTACTGCTACATTCTTAGCAACACAGGGTACTACTGCATATTTTGCTAACGTTATACAAGTTGATGGTAGTAACGTAACTCCTAAATATCAAGGCGGTAGTGCATGGTCAAGTGGAAATGCTAGTGGTATTGATGCATACTCATTTAGTATTATTAAAACAGGCAGTGCCGCGTTCACTGTATTTGCTTCACAGACAAGGTTTGCATAATGCCTATAGTTTCAAGACTTGGTAGCGCGGCTGCTAGAGCATGGGGATTTTTGAGTTCCTCAATTCGTGATATTTACTTTAGATATGTTACCTTTTTAGGCAATAGCCCAACTACCAATACTGCGATTACTGATGCCAGTACAAATAATTTTACTATTACAGCAATAGGAGATACTAGAGCAAGTAATTTCAATCCTTACCTAAGCACATATAGTGGTTACTTAGATGGGTCTGGTGATTATTTAACCGTACCAGCAAATGCGGCATTCCAATTAGGAACTGGTGATTTTACTATTGAATTTTGGGCTTGGTTAGAACCTTATGTTGCAAACGGCGCATCAAGTTATTGGGCTTCAATTGTAGATATTGGAGTAGGCACTAGCGACTCTAATTCTGTAACAGGTACATTAGGAATATGGCAAGGTGATGGTACCGGTACAAGTTCAGTTGCCGGAGAATATTGTGTAATTATTTCCGGATCAACAACGAACCAGCAACGTATGCACTCTGGAGTAACAGGATATAGAAAATGGACTCATGTTGCTTTAACTAGAAGTTCAGGTACATTTAATTTATGGCAAGACGGTGTGTTAAGACAGACTGCAACGGTATCTGCTAACATAAATCGTAATGATTATCAAGTAATAGGCAAAAGTATTAATTCTAATATTAAAGGAACATTGTCTAACATGCGTATTGTTAAAGGTCAAGCGTTATATACCACAGCGTTTACACCTAGTACAACTCCATTAACAACAACAAGTCAAGGAGCAACCGCATCTAATGTTTCTCTATTAACACTACAAAGCAATCGATTGATTGATAATAGCACAAATAATTTTACAATAACAAAATACGGCGATGTTTCAATACAGGCTTTTAATCCTTTTAACTTAACAAATACTGGTACTACAGGATCAGTATATTTTGATGGGAGTGGGGATTATTTAACCTCATCACAAACATCTGCATTTACATTTGATGCTGATTTTACTATAGAATTTTGGTGGTACCCAACAACGTTATCACCTGCTTATCAAGACCTAATAGGTACTGCAAATAATGCTACCTTTATGGGTGCAAATGTGGGTGGTTGGGTAGTCGGCGTCAGTTCTAATAATGTTCTTAGATTTGGCTATCAGTATAGCAGTAGTTGGGTAGTTGACAATAGTTTTGGTACATCAAATATAGTTGCAAATGCTTGGAATCATATTGCAATTACTAGATCAGGATCTACTATTAGAGCATTTGTGAACGGAAACGTTGGCTCGTCAACCGTAACATACGGATCAACTATAAACTCAACTACGTATGGTCCCTATATAGGTATAGGCGCCCCAAGTAGCGTTAGTACAAATGGATATATTACTGATGTTAGAATAAACAAAGGTACTGCATTATACACTGCTAGTTTTACACCACCTACTAGTCCATTAACCGCAGTTGCAAATACACAATTATTAACTTGCCAAACAAGTCAAGGTTGGAATAATAATTCGTTTTTAGATACTTCTACAAATAACTTTTTAGTAACTAGAAATGGAAATGTTGAGCAAGGAAGTTTTAGTCCTTTTAGTCCTACTGGATGGAGTGTTTACACAGGTGGTACCGGAAATTACATCACAGCAGCCTCAAACACTGACTTTGCTATAGGCACAACAGGAACGGTTGAGGGATGGTGGTATTGGCCAGTAGAAAGCGAACTTACCGGAACTGCCAATAAACGTCTTTGGAGTGTTACAAATAATACTAGTAATCTAGATGCGTATTTAACCGGCAGAAATGTTTATCTGCATGGAAGTGTGGTTGGGACTACATCTGCAAATTTACAGGTAAATACATGGTACCATATTGCGGTAGTATATAACTCAGGAACAATAAAAATATTTATAAATGGTGTAGAACAAACACTGACCGGTACCACAACAGGATATAATATTACGGGATCAGGTGCATTTGGTATTAACACATTACCAGGACAATCTCCTTATGAAGCCACGGGATACGTAAGTAATGTTAGGGTGGTTAAAGGAACTGCGTTATACACTAGTAATTTTACACCGTCTATTACACCATTGACCTATGTTGCAGGCACAGTGTTGCTAACATGTCAGTCTCCTAATTTTATTGATAAGGGACCAAAACAGTTAACGATTACTCCTACAGGTTCTCCTATTACGATTGCATTTGCTCCATTTGCACCAAATGCTATCACTCCTAACAGTTATAGTTTTTTTTCAGATGGTAGTGGGGATAACTTAGTAGCACCAACAACATCAGTTAGTAGTATGAGTACAAACGACTTTACTATTGAAGGTTGGTTTTTTCCATTATCATTTTCTCAAGACACATTATTTAGAAGGTTGTGGGGATTCGGCGCAGGATTA
>Ga0129333_10007220_pt1 | contig 10502 bp, 2 predicted proteins | sample CPB6_08_DNA_FD_94474 | JGI IMG/M metagenome (GOLD analysis project Ga0129333, IMG submission 94474) | Freshwater to marine salinity gradient microbial communities from Chesapeake Bay, USA - CPBay_Sum_0.6_0.8_DNA | ecosystem: Environmental > Aquatic > Marine > Coastal | place: USA: Chesapeake Bay...
AGCAGCGTGAGATTTCTCAGGCTGCGGCAACTCTCAATTCGTTTAAGCCATTTTTGGGGTGATGTGATGCTAAAGAAAAACAAAACAGTTGTTAAGAAGCCGTCTAGTGCTGCGGATTTCCGCAAGTTTGATATTGCCAGTACGCAGGCTTTCAACAAGGCTGGCGACCAGCCGCAGGCCCCGTCGTTTTCTGCTGGCACGACAACACCTGCTTCTTTGGCTGGTGTTGGTATGAATGATTTGATGTCATTTCTTAAGGGTGTTGGTAGTGGCGGCGGTGGCGGCATGTCTGCTGCTGACCGTGCACAGTTGGAGTTGGAGCGCCGCAAACTGCGCGCATCCAACCGCCAGTTCCAGCAGGAAATGGGTTTGAAGCGTGAACAGATGGGCTTGGACGATGAGATTTCCCGAGCGCAGTTGGGCGTTCAGCAAGGCCAGTTGGGTTTGCAGCGTGAGCAGTTCACTACCGAGCAGCAACGCCTAAAGGATGAACTTGCTCGGCGTGAAGGTGGCTTGGACAAATATATTGCCTCGTTGACTGGAATGATTGACAAGGGTCCTGATGTTTCGGCTTTGACGAATGCTTTGTCCAAGTTGACTATGGGCGCACGCGGAACCGTTGGTTCCGCATACGACCAAATGGCTGCTGCTTTGAGTAACATCACAAACCCGTTTGCTGGTTATCAGGCTCAGGCTGTGTCTAGTCCGACTGCTGGTTTGCAAGAGTTTTTGTCGTCGCAGGGTGCTGGTGGTGACGATTTGGCGCGGTTTGCCCAGTTGCAGCAGGCGCAGTCTCAGCAGCAGGCGCAGGCTGCGAACAATCTGATGGCCCAGTTGGGTGGATTGTTTACTGGTGCGCAGCAGTCACGTCAGGCGGAGATGGCGCAGGGTAAGACTGCGGATTTGGGTACTCTTGGTTTGAACGAGATGTTGTTGGGGACACAGATTCAACAGCAAGGCAAGTCCGATATTGACAAACTGAGGGAGATGCTGTTGGCAGCCCAACTCCAGAGAGCAGGTCTGTGATGTCACAGGATTGGATGGGCCTGTTGGCTTTGTTGAACACGAGTGCTAGTGGCAAGAAGCAGTCTGGGAATATCGAGTCGATGATTGACTATTTGATGGACCCTTGGCTTGGTGTTTTGACTGGCGGCTATGACCCGCTGGCGGGTGTGCAGTCTGGTGCTTCTCGACCGTTGATGGACCAGATTGCGAATGACCCTGAAGCGCCTGAGATTGTTGGTTCTATTGCTAGGGCTGTTGCTGAAGGGCAACCGGGATACAAGATTAACAAAATGATTCGTGATACCACTGACCGTGGTCAGTATACGGAACAGGAATTGAAGTCTCTTGCTTCCGATTTGTTGCAGGAAGACGCTGCTTTTAAGAAGGCGTCAACTAGCGGTACAGATATTTTTACGAAGGCTGGGTTGCCTGCTATAACTGAGCGTTACAGTGACCGACCGGAGTTGGCTCCTCTTAGTTTGGAGACTGGTCAGGCTATTTCTGGTTTGGTTAACCAGTCTGATGAGTTGCGTCGTCAGTATGAGTTGTTGGCTGGTACAGCGAAGCGTAATGCGGCTGGCTACAAGAAGCCCACTAGTTATGAGCAGGCTTTTAAGGATGTTATGGAGGCTGAGGCGGCTTACAAGTTGGCAACCGAAAAGGTGCCAACGAAGGATAAGCCTGCGGCAAACATTACAGAGAATCCTTTTGGTGTGACGTACGGTGATGATGGTGTTTCGATGACGCCGAACACTCCCGAGAATATGAGAAAGTTGGCGACTAAGGAGTTGGCTAGGTTGAAGAGCGCAAGGAAGACTTTGGCTGCTACACCGAAGGACCGTAAGCCTGCGTTTAATGAGAATTGGGGTGACCTGAATGACCCTGCGACGGTGAAGCGTTACCTGCAGGCGCAGGCGACGCTTCAGGAGTCGAATCGTCTTGCTGCTGAGGCTGGTAGAACCCAGTCTAAGGCAATTGCCAAGGGTGAGGCTGAGGGGCGTACGCCGCTTATGGACATGTTGGCGCAGCGTATTCTTGCGTCTCGTCTAATGGGCGCCTAAGTCGCCCCCTAGGTTACAAACCGACCATTAATGTATGTCTAATGTTGACCCACGTCTGGAACTTGCTCGCCAGATAGCGGCCAATCGGCGGCCACAGCCGATGGCCCCTATCGCGCCTACTGGCGGTGGACCCGCGTTGCGTCGTGGCGTATCGGCGGATATTCGGGCAGTCGAAAGCCAAGTGCAGGATGAAACAACACAGTTGTTGGGTCGTTTCCCAAGTCTGCAGGACAAGGTTCAAGCAATTGCCCAGAATAAACCGATTGGTGGCGTGAAGGGTGCTTTGGTTGGGGCTTTGAGTTCGACTCCGGGTCGAATTATTATGAAGCCACTGGAGATTCTTGACGCTGGTCGTCGTGGCGTTATTTCCGGGGCAAGGGAACTTGTCGATGCGCTGGACAGCGACCCGAATACTAAGGCTTCGCTTCAGGATTTCAGAAAACAGGTTTCTGACCCCACGTATGGTTTTGGTAAAGCATTCCCCGTAAAGGGCAAGGCTGGTTATATAACTGGATTCCTCGGGGATGTGCTGCTTGACCCGTTGACTTATGCAACGCTTGGTACTGCTGGCGTTGTTGGTGCTGGTGCTAGGGCTGCTGTTGCTGCCAAATATCTTGATAGGTTTGGTGACGCCGCCAAGGCTGCTCAGATTGCGCAGCGTGGCAAAACAGTTCTTGATGCAGCCGAGATGGCAGAACTCGGCTTGAAGCGTTCTGGCGTCTATTTCTTTGGCGAGAAACTTCGTGTGCCGCTTTCTGGCCCAATTGGCGAGGCAATGCTTAGTGGTGTAACCAAGACTCGTCTTGGTTTCACCAACACCCGCTTGGGCAAAACGTTACAGCGGGGATTCATGGGTATGGGCAGCAATGGTTCTACTGCGCTGCGTGATATCCGTTTGGCTTTGGCGCGCGGTGAACAGTTGCCGAACAATATTTCCGCTGAGGCCGGTATCCGTTTGGTGAACGCTGAAAACATTCGGCGTTCTATTTCCAATGAGGCTGTACAACTTGCACAGCGGCGTATGGCTGAGGAGTTGGAGGGTGTTGGCGAGGACCAAATCAACACCTATGGCAAGGTTGCATATAAGTGGCTTGAGGGTTCTGCAATCCCGCAGAACCCAACAGAGCAGGCTTTTGCTGACCGTTTCAAATCTTTGTTTCAGGAACTGTGGGATAACGTTAACGAAGATTTTAAGCAATTGGTACCGGATGATGACCTTGCAAAAATTACTGAGTATTTTCCGTGGGTGATGACGCGCGAAGCGCGTGACATCACAACCGATTTGCAGACTGATTGGGTTAAGGGTTTGATGTCTTTCCTTGAACCTAATCCGCTAGACAGGACTGGTTCGTTCAAGAGCAGAAACTTGAAGGCTGGCGACGGTTTCCTTTGGACGATTGATGATGCAGGCAAAAAGGTTGATTATATTCTCAAGCCAGAGGATTTGAATATTGAACGCCTGAACGAGATTTCTAGAGGTGCTTTGGGTGTCGACTTTTTTGAGACAGACCTTCGTGTTGTTTTGCAGGATTACTCTACGAGTTTTGCTCGCCAAAAGGGATTGTTGGCGATGTACAAGGAACTGCAAGACAAGGGAATTATTCAGTCGCTGACTGAACGAAATGTTGTTGACGAGGAGATGGCTGCGGCGTTTGTTGAGTCGGTGAACTCCACAATTCGTAGTTCAATGGCAACATTGGATTCCGCTGCTGTGACGCTAAAAGAAGCCGTATCGACTATTTCCAAGGATGCCCGCGAGCGTGTTGCCGCATTGCCAAAGGCAACTGCGGCTGCGGATGAAGCGCTTACTACTGCTATTGCTGGTGCAATACCCGTTGCTGAGGCTGTTGCAATTAATCGTGTTAATGTCGCAAAGGAAACGATTTCGGCGTTGCGTGACGAAATCGGTGGACTTCAGCAGCGACTTGGCGCATTGTTTGCGGGTGGTGTACCAGACGAGTTGACACCAGTTATCGATAACTATGAGCGAATGAAGATTGCCCTCAAAGAGGTTGAGGATACTATTTCGGCAAAGGAAGCACGTATCGAGCAACTGACTGTTGCTCGTAACTCTGGTTTGCTTGAGGGTGAACTTGCTGGTTTGGACGAAGCAGCCAAAGTGGCCGAGGAAAAACTTCGGGATGTTTCTCGTAGGCATCAGTTGTTCATGTCGTTGAACGATATTGTCGGTGACCGTTACGACGACATTGTTTCTGGCGTTACACCTCGGGATGCCGACCTTGGTCGCACTGTTGGGATTATTCAGGGCAAGACACGTCTGGTTAAACGTCCTGATGCCCCCCTAAGCATTGAGGGGTTTGCGGACAATCCGGAGCCGTTCCAGCGGTGGGCGCAGTCTTTGCAAACTAGATTGGGTAATGAAGAGTGGTTTAAGGTTGTTGCGAATTATGTTTCGCCTCAAAGATTTAATGTTCGTGGAGTTTCCCGAGTCACGTATGATGAGGCAATTGATATTGCGATTGCCGCAACACCAACTTTTGATAATGCTTATGACCTGTTGAATGCTGGCGCCTTTCTCCTTGCGCGCGATTTGAAGTTCCACGGTAGTGGTGGAAACGATTCGTTGTCTGCAGTTAGACAGAAATTGGTTGATTCGATGGATAAGGCATCGAAGGCTATTGCGATTCGTGATGGCGAAGGTGTCAGCACTGAGGCTATTCGGGAACTTAAGAATGTTCGTTCTTCATATGAAAAACTGTATGGATTTATACAGGAGAGAATCTATCAGCGTGAAGTGTTGCAAAAAGCGCTTGATGATACGTTAGCCTCAAACGAAGTTCCCGGCTGGGCGTTTGCTTCAAGTCGTGGCGGCCCATTGTTTAGCCCAGATGATTTTGCTGCTTCTGATGTGCTTGACAATATTGGCATAGACCCATTCAGTTCCCCACAAGAATTTGTCGCAAAAGTTAAGTTTTTTCTTGAGGGAACAAACAGCCCCGTAGGTACTGGACCTGTTCGCCGTGGCAAAGACGGCGCAATGACCAATGCGTATTTTTGGGATGACTTGGATTTTGTTGCCAAAAAATATGACGAAGCATCATCTCGTTACGAACGCGCGTTGAACTCAAAGATTCAACTGCCAGATTCCATCAAGAACGACCCCAAGCAAATGGCGGACTTGCAACGTGGCTTTGAGCAATCACTTAGGGACTTGGGCGACAATGTTCTCGCATACGCCTTAACAAGCGAAGTGGAGCGACGCTTTACCGCACTGGGTAAAGAGTTTGCAACTTACGGTTTGGTTCCCACAAAAGATATGTATGCAACCATTGTTCGTGTTGTTGGTGAAGAGTTTTACCAGCAGAGTGCGTCGCGCGCTGCATCGGTTTCACGAACAATAGATGCTTTGAGTGCATTGCGTGAAAAAGTTATGACCGTCATGGCTCAAAAGGGCAACTGGATTGACGAGTTCAATAAGGGTATTGCAGATATATATACCGGTGATTACGGCGATGATATTCTTCAAGTACTTGGACCAGATGGCGCAATCGCGCCAGCCATTAGGCAGGCGCGTGCACGTAGAGAAACTGTTGCTTCTGCAGCCCGTGAACCATACTATGAGGCCGCCAAGGATTTGATGTCTGAGCCGATTATCGCGGCTGCGGCAAAAGACATGGGTATGACACCAGACTGGCTATCTAAGCACGGTGAACGCGTTGCGTATCGTTCGTTTATGCGCAAAATTATTGGTCAAATTGATAATGGAACTTTTGATTTTGGTCCAGATTTGGCTGACTCTACGCTTGAAAGAATTTTGGGAAAGGTCGCAACCGTTAATGAACTTGGCAGGTCTGCAAAGGATGCAACTGAAGAGTTTGACGATGTGTTACGTGAATGGTTTGCCAAGAACTTTCCGGGCCGCAAATTCAGCCTAAAGGCTCTTGATTCCGCTTTGAAGGAATCGCCAACAAGTAGTGCTAGGGCAATGAAAGTGTGGTTTACGGAACACCTTGGCGGTTATTACCGCCACGGTGCATCCACGCAGGGTTCAAGTGTTGGCACTCGTTTTTCTACACGTGGTGGCAAGAATGCCGCTTTGACCAAGCAGCATGGCGAGGGTGAGTTTGTTGCTGAACTAATTCAGGGGTCATTGAGAAACGAGCAATCAATTCTTGATGCTCGCATGACTGCTTTGAACAACATCACAGACCCGTCTGCAAATGTATCTGATTTCTTGAATGACCCATTTGGTGTTGACGGCGGACCTTTGTCGTATGAGCGTTCACTTCGGTATATTGCCGACCGTATCAAGTCTGATTTGCAGACCGTTTCTCCTAGGGCTGTTCGTAATGTTGAAAAGGCTTTGGGTCAATACAGGACTGCGGCTGCTAGGCGTCGTTATCTTGAACAGTTCATTGATGAACGTCTTGCTATTCAGGAAGAAGATGTCACTCAAATTTTGGGTTTGTCCACATTTAATACTGTTGGAGAGACGGTCGCTAGAAGGACTGGTGAAACAGCACAGGAATATCGTCAACGCATTATCAATGCGCTTGCCGATAATCAACCAAATGGTTTGACCTATCTCCTGACGGACAAGGGTTTCCGCAAGGTTCTCGAGATAAATGAATTGGTCACAGAAACGTCTGCCATCCGCAAGGTTCGTACTGAGATTGCAAAGATTTTGAAGTCCGAGGAATACATCATGGCTAAACATGATGAAGATTTCTATGACTTCATGCGCACCATCGCAGGTTTTGATGGTTGGCGCATGGTGAATGGTAAAACCGGTGAGTCTGGTTGGTTTATTGACGATACTTTGGTTCCCGATTTGAATAAAGCGCGTTCTGCTAGGCGTGCAGTTTTTATTTCTCCAGAGAATCAGCAGCGTCGCGCACAGATTCTTCAACGTCTTGCTGATGACAGAATCATTACATCCGAGGTGTTCAGGGATTTAATGTTTGCTGGCGGAGCGATGCGTCCGGTCGATTCACTGCCGACCGCCCTTAAAGAGCGCATCGGGCCAAACATTATGGCTGGTTTGCGCGACACCGAAGATGTGTTGACTTTTTCAAAACAGGAATGGACGGCACTGTTTGAGCGGCCTTCTGCGCAGCAGATGGCCAGAACCGCAAACCGTCAAGGACTGATTAAGCGGGAAATTGCTTCCCTTAATCAAGCCTTGAAAGATGGCAGGACATTTACAACTGTCAATGGTGTGAGGATTAAAATTTCTAATCGCATTCTGCAATTGAACGAAGAGTCTGCCGCTAACGCTTTCATTCTTGAGTCCGGCAGAGCCGAAGTGCTTGATATTGCTACGCGCAAGGCGCGTTCTTTGTTCCAACAGATGAATGAAACTGCTCCGTTGACTTTGAAGAAGTCAAAGGCTAAGACGCATTTCAATAAAGTAAAGAACTATTCTGGTGCTGATGGTTTTGCAACTAGTGCATCTGTTGTTCGTTCACGTCGAGCAAATTTGCAATCTGGTTGGGAATCATCTGGCAGCGCCAAGGTTATTCGGCGTCTCAAAGGTTTGCAAAACTCAGAAGAGATTAAACGTTTTAATGAGGCTGTTGGTGCGTTGCGCAATGTTAGGTCTGCCGCAAACGACGCTGATGAGGTTCTCAGAACTGCGCTTGAACCCATTGGTGAAGCAACCGAAAGTATTGCTGGGTTGCTTGACAGGACAATACGTGAGATTGAGATTTCATTGTCACGTGGTGGTTCGGCATTCTCACCTGAAGGTCTGCAACTTATTGATGCTGTTAAAAACCATGTTCAAGAATTGCTTGCTGGTTCACCCGAACTTGGTTTGCGTCTCGATATCGCATCATTGCGCACGACTCTCCCCAAGGAGATTCGTGACGCTGCTGAGGTTATTGGCAAAACGTATACGTCTCCAGTTGAACGAGATTTTGCTCAGGCGATTTCTGGTATTAATCCGAATCAGGAACTGGCGAACGCCGCATGGGATTTGGCGCGACTCAAGGGTGCTCGTTCTTATTTAATTCAAAATCAGAAGTCAATGGACGATGAAATAATTGCTCTCACGTCTGAAATTAATGGTCGTGCACTCAAGAAGATTCCGTCGACAAGTACAACAAAGAATGTTGCTTTGCCGCCCGGATATGTTTGGATAAGACAAGAAGGAACTACAACATACAAGCGCGTACCCGTCAAGACACTATTTGATGATGCGGCCAAGGCGATGAACAAGGCTATTGGCGAATGGCATAAGATGACAAAGCAGGAAATTGCTGCAGTAAACAAAACCCTAGGTTTGAAATCTGGAGAATTGGCTGACGCTGTTGTGGAGTTGGATTATGCACAGTCCGCACTTGACAATATTTTGCCCAATCTTATCGATGCAGAAAATACCGTTACGTATTTGAAGACATTTATGGAACCACGTGTCCTCAAGTTGGAGGAACTTCTTAAAAGTATTCCTAAGATGCCAAAGGGTAAGAAAAACATTTTTGCCACACCAGAGGCGTACCGTGATTTGTTGGATGTCATTGAGGACTTCAGGGTCGTTTACAACGACCTTCTGAAAGACCCAGATGACCCCGTGTTCAAAGCATTGGCTGACGTTGCCAACGTTCACGCACAGTACATGGGTGTAATCAGCGGAAACGCTTTGTATCAAGCGGAAGCAAGCAGGCTTGTTGGCAGGGCATCGTTCAACAGGGTTGAGAAATTGTTGAATGAGGGTTTTGCTGCGCTTGAGATTGCCGTTGCAGGCAATCCCAAGTTGCAGTGGGCGCAAGCACCGAAAGAAGTTGTTGACTTCTTTAACAATACTCGACGGTTGAAAGACCCTGAGTTTCAGCGTGGAGTTCTTCGCTTTATGCAGCGTTACACGCGGTTCTTCAAATCGTATGCGACTCTCAGCCCCGGCTTCCACGTTCGCAATGCCATGTCCAATACGTTTGCTTTGGTTGCGGCTGGTGGAGATGTTCGTAACTTCCCGAAGGGTCTGCGCCTGTACATGTCGTTCAGGGATGCAATGAACAATAAACTCAGCGTCGATGATTGGGTTAAAACTCTGCCAGAAGCCGATAGGGAGGCCGCAAATATTGCGGCACGGTCAATGTATGCCAGCGGTGGCGGTCAGGTCAGCGAAGCATTTGTTGGTGTTGCCCGTCGCGCCCCCGGCATCAAAGGTAAGATTCAGGAAAACGCAGTCCTCAGAACGTCGCGTAATGTTGGTGGCAACTTGGAGTCCTCCGCACGTTTTATGTTGGGTTACGATAGCGCACTCAAGGGAATGGATTTCAATACCGCATCGGCTCGTGTACGTAGATACATGGTTGACTATGAAGATGTTGGCACATTTGATGAGAAACTTCGTGTCATTATCCCGTTCTGGATGTGGACTTCTCGAGCGCTGCCCATGCACTTGGCTAATCAATGGCTTAATCCAAGACCCTATGCTATTTACGAATCTTTCAAACGCAACATTGGTCAGGATGACGAGGGTGACATTGTTCCCAGTTGGATTACGGAACAAGGTGGAATCAAAATTGGCGATAACAGTTATTTGATGCCTGACCTCGGCTTCAACAGGCTTGGGCAGCAGGTTGCCGAACTTGGTGACCCAATGCGTCTCATGTCTCAGGCCAACCCTCTGCTCAGGCTTCCTGTCGAGTTGATGGGTGGACGCAAACTATACACAGGGCAAGAGTTCCAAGATAAACCTGTTGAGGTTTCTGGTGGTGTAAGTGCGTTGCTGCAGCCGCTGTTGCAGATTGCCGGTTATGGCGAAACCACACCAGAAGGTAAAAGGTTTGTTGATGAGAAAGCCTTGTATGCCCTGCAGAATCTTGTTCCGTTCCTTGCCCAAGGTGAAAGGTTGTTGCCGTCTACCGAGGGCGGTCTTGAAAAGCAGGCTCAAAGCCTGCGTGGATATTTTGGTATACCGATTCGTGAGGTGACGGAAACACAGCAGCGTGGCGAATTGCTTCGGCAGTTGCGCGCACTTCAGGATTTGGGTTCTAGGCAAGAAGCAATGTACGGAGGATAAATGAAGTATCCAGCAAAAGATGTGACGATTCCGAAACGGTTGCAAAACTTTGGTAACGGACGTTTGCCTGACAACATGTTGAAGCCCGTCAAGTGCGGCGGACGAATGTTCATTCGTGCCGCCGAAGACTTCAACGAACTGTACGAGGCCGCATTGGCGGCTGGTATCAAACTACGAAACGTTGGCGACTACAGGTCGTACGAGGCGCAGAAGCAACTGTTTGAGCAGCGTTACAGCAAGAAGGATGAGGGGCGTAAGCCGCAGGTTACGCGCACCGTCGAAGGTGCGACGTACTTCTTGCGTAAGGGTGCGTCGCCGTCTTCGACCCCGGGTAAGTCGAACCATGGTTTCGGTTTGGCGATTGACCTTGGGGTCGAAGTGAAAGGCGCCCTGAAGGCGCTCGCTTCGGAGACGAAGGCTTTGAAATGGATGTGCGAGAACGCACCATC
>Ga0129333_10007221_pt1 | contig 10501 bp, 17 predicted proteins | sample CPB6_08_DNA_FD_94474 | JGI IMG/M metagenome (GOLD analysis project Ga0129333, IMG submission 94474) | Freshwater to marine salinity gradient microbial communities from Chesapeake Bay, USA - CPBay_Sum_0.6_0.8_DNA | ecosystem: Environmental > Aquatic > Marine > Coastal | place: USA: Chesapeake...
ATTTTTTCTAAAAATCTCATCAAAATTTTCTCGACCTTGAGCAGAAAAAATTTTAGATTGAATCTTATCTCCAGTAATGTCGTTTGTGCTTGCCATCGTTATTCAAAGATTTCATTCTTAACTCTTAGAGTATAATCATCGGCGTTGTCTGATACGCAGTTGAAGATATAGTCATAGAGCCAATCATTGTCTTCACCAATCTCTTCAACGAGGTTGCTATAGATAATAGCTTCTGCTTCTTGAAGTTTACTGATTGCTGACTTTGCTGTCTCTACTTTTAGTTGCTGTGTCTGGTTTAACTTCTTCATAACGTTCATGTGATCGGTTGTATGCAAGAGCAAGATTTAATTGACGAATGATAGATTCACTGCATTCAAAAACCTTGCCACGAAACTTATACCATTTACTTTCATTCTTCATACCATCTGTCATGTTTTTCTCTATATTCTCGGATTAAAATTCTAATGTTTGAAAGCGCATTCGACAGGTCTTGTTCATCGATGATTGCACTTGCAAGTTTAGCTTCCCTTTCAATATTATCTATAAGCTTTTGTTCAGAAGACGGATATTTTTTACGACTTTCTTTAAATTGCTTGTCCCATTCTTCACGATCTGCTGCCCATTCTGCTTGTTTGGCAGCATACTCTTCATCTGTATATTTTTTAGGTGGAGTATGCTTTGTAAGTTGAATGTCTTGAACGAGCATACCGCCCGAAAATAGTGCGCAATACTCAACCCAACCAGATACAAAGCGTCTCCACTCATCGCTATCATAATCAGCATCTGGAGATTTATAGTCGGGATGATTATAGCTTTCATAAAAGTTAATTGCACCTGTAAATTTTTCTTCTTCCCACCATTCGTGTTCAATTACAAAATGACCCATTGCTGCCATCTTTTCGCGGAATGGTGCATCGTCTGCAACTGGTTTACTCTCTGTCCAATGACCTTCAACTTTCTTGACCCACAGCAATCCAGCGCCGTCGATTTTATAATGCGACATTGCTTGATTTGGGGTGTCTTTGGTTTGAAAGACGACGTCACTCGCCTTGCCACCCCAAGCAGAGACAATTGCTTCTGGCAACTCTGGAAGAGTTGTTTCTACTGTTATATTATCAAACATTCCCATATTTTTATTTTGTTATTGATTGTGCGACTATAAGTCCGAGATTGGATACTGCATATCCACCCCATACGACTGCCCATGCATAGTTTTGTTTGTATGCATGAGCAATACAGACACACGCATACAAGATGAATGCCAAAAAGACGACGCTATTTTCAAAGTTAATCATATTGTAATTTTTTCCATCCATCATTCAAACATAAAAAAGATTCATCATCTACCACAACAACATCTCCAGTACAAAGTGAGCGCTTTACACGTGAATAATATTGTCGTCTCAGGTTTATTAGTCTTTCATTTAGAAGCAGATCAGGAGCATTCGTAAGTATATATGCTTCCTCTGCCGCTTCATCTGCTTCCATTGAACTCTGATACTCGAGCACGCTTACTCGATACCCTTCTGGATTTTCCGTAAATGCAGTATGCCCAAGATTTAGGAAAATCTCAACGTTGCTCATATATTATGCTTGTTTGGTACGAGTTGTCTTTTTAGAAGGCATTTTTTTAGACGGCACCTTTTTAGTGGTTGCCTTCTTTTTAACCGGAGCTTTTTTAGCTTGCAGAGCAACTGGCTTTGCCTTTGGCTTTTTTGCCTTTGGAGCAGGTTGCACAACTGGAATGCTACAATGACCAATGCCACCTTGTGGGCATTCGTCGTTTTTGCGAATGTATGAAGCATAGACTCTAGCCAAGACAAAGAGTGTCGAGAAGGCTGCTGCTGTTAGTGCGATATAACCAAGTGTTGACATAATATTCATATTTTTTTATTTTTGTGTTATGTAGTTTGTGTATATTGCACCGCATAGCCATAACAACGCTAACCACACGAGCAATGGGTTTAAATCTGCAATCGTACTTATAATCATCCGGGTCTGGATCCTGAAATTATTTTCGAAGAATATTCGTTGCCGTTAAATTCAAAGGTCATGACGTCTCCATCAAAGCCTTCTTCAATATTGAGAAACTCAGTGTCTTTGACGTTAACCCAACGATATTGGTTGTCGACATAGACCCAAGAATCTTGTGATTCACTCTCTGCGAGTTGCCCGAGAAAGTCATGCTTATTCGCAAAATCTGCAGGCCAGTTCATATTAGTGTTGTATTGGTTTGATTGAGACCAGATAACTTCCTATTGGCAACATTTGAGTAGTCGTTTCAACTAGTGAGTCGAGCTCGAGACCTTCACAGACTTCTTGCATCCATGGAAGCCATATTGCTTGACGCTCTTTAACGTCACGCAAAGTTTCAGTTTTAATCTTGTACATATTCGATTAGGCAATTTTCAATACGTCTTCTACGCCGAGCACATCAACTCGAGTGATGACGCCGACTTTAACTCCATCATGAGCAAAATAGCTTTTATTCACGTAGTAGCGATCTACAAAATCTTGAACAGTGCCAGTCAATAAATTGGGCGAGATGTCAAGGTGAGTAAAGAAAGTCTCGCCGGTATTTAGAATAAGTTGTAGAGTGGTATGGATATAGTCTTTCATGTCAGTGAGATTTGAGTCTGCATGCAAGCTTAGAACTTGCCTTTTTCCGATCAGTGAAAAATTTCGTAGGAGGAGCAATCTTATGACGAGTCAGCGCTCGCAAAGCGATAGGAGAATAGTCAAAAGTTTTTGCTTTAGTCTTTTTCATTAGAGCGAGATAGGATTGAAAGTAGAGGCTTTGCGAACACGATCAAATTCATCTTGAACGAGATTGGAATAGTCACTTGAAACCTTGGTGTTGTCTTCAACTTCAAAGGACTTCAACAATGCTTTTTCGGCAGCATGACGCTGAGCGATTTTGGCGATGAGGGACTTACGGGCTTCGAGTTGCATTTTGGTTTGTGGTGTCATATTGTTGCTTACATGGTTATTATAGCATAAAACGCATAGAAAGTACACAACTTTTTTCATAAAAAGTGAAAAAAGTTCCCGGACGGTGCCCGGGCTTAGAAAAACCACTGTCCCCAGGACTAAATTTTGGTCATTTACAGCCCTCGGGAGGCAAATTCTATGGCTCGGGAAGCTTCAACTTCCATGGGTCGACTCTTATACCAGCCACCAGTCTCAAAATCAATTTCCCGACAAAGAGTCGAAATTTCTTGAGGAGTGATTGGATATCCACGCTTCATCGCATTTGAAGCGATGCTCACCATAATCTGATACATCTTAGAATACCATCCACCGCTTTGAATATTCTTATAGTCGATGACCATAGTTTTGTTTACGAATGGACAGTCATGATAGCTTTTCCAACTATAGGAAAAATTATTCAATTGATCTTTTTTATGACGCTCTATCTTTTCACGAATTTCGTCAGGCAATTTTGCTAAGAAACTATTGTCTTTGTATGGATTGACATATTCATGACGAGCCATAAGCTCATGCGGATTTAAGAGCGGTGCGGCATGATGCGAAAAGATAAAGTGATTTGACTGTGGATATTTTGCAGGCACATAATACATGCGAGACAAGTCTTTTGTTTGCGGATCACCAAGCGAATTATATTCTTTGTTTAGTGCATACCAAAAGTGACGAATATGATCTGTCGACACTTGATGTGTGAGTGGAAAGATCATTCTAAATTTTGGTTTTTCAACTGTGCTGCTCGCTGACGAATAGCAAACATATCTCACGTCTTTAAATGTGTCTATGGCATCATCGAATGATCCACTATAGTCATCAACATCTAGTGCTGCCCATCCTCCCCATGCCAACACGTTTGCATTTTTGCGAGTCTCACCTTCTTTGAATATTGCAGGACTTATGAGTGGTGAGCCCTCGCGAAATTCACCCTTTTTGGGTTTATAACCGGGCTGTGCACTCAAATCATAGAGCAACTTTTCAAAGCCATCAAAAGAATCAAAACTCATGCGACGATGAGTTTTATTGTCAAAGATGTTTTTAAAAATTGTAAGACTGTATTGCATGTGTGTCTAATTATACACAGTCTCTAGTCTTTTGTAAATAGGTTTTTTAATGCACCATGATTGTTAGCGTGTGAGGGAGCCGTCCATCCTTCTGGCTTTACAAGATCTGGGAGTCCGAAAGGATTTGGTCGTCCTTCTTTTATTCCTACCTCTTTGTTCATGTTTGCTCTCCATACTTCATACCATGCACGGTTAAAGTCAACACCAAACAGGTCGAGAGTTCCTACAGCAACGACAACGAGATCGATCAGGCTGTCTACAATCTCTTCGGCGTTACCCTGTTCGATAGCACGTTGTCCTTCATCAAGTTCTTCTTGCAAAAATCTAAATCTAAATTTAAGAAACTCGAGCAATTTTGGCTTGTCTAGTGTTTCTAATGCATCATAGACTTCATAGTACGAATGCATCGTCTCCATGTCGAGTGCGACATCTGAGTCTAGCATTAGTGTAGAGTGGCTTTCGAATGCACGCTTCATTCTTTGGTATCTGTCAATTGCTTTGTCTTTGTTCATAATAATAGTTATATATTTAACCGAAGAAGTCTTCAAGGCTTGCGACTGGCTCTGCTTTCCATTGCACTGCATCGAGCACGAGTTGAAGAGGGTCTAAAAATGTTTTTTCGAAGAGCAGATCACGATCAACCCAACGATGCAAATCAAACTCTTGTGGAAGATGATCGATAAACGCGATTACGTTTTCACCAGTAGGATTACCTTTTTTGAGATAGATGTATTTGATCTTATCACCGCCTTTAATGAGATGATATTGTTGTGTGAGTCCAAGCTTTTTCAGCATATGATTGTACATAATTGACGCGCGACTGTTGATAGGAGTTCCACTCTTGTATGGAACCGTATTTTCATTTTTACTTGTCCGTTGCGTCCACTTTACAATATCCGACACCCCACGAGGAAACGCCATCTTTTCAACGTCATAGACATCAAACTCTGCTCTAAACTTTGCAACTTCAGCTTGAATGTCTTTTTCTTTTGCTGTCACGAGAATCTTAAAGATGCGCTTAAACTCTTCGCGACAAATCTTTGGAGTGCTGCTCTTAATTGCTTCAATGCCCTTCATCACAATCTTAGGCTCAGCATACTGCACACCTTCACTCGAAAGAACATTTAAGATATAACGCTTTTTAGCGGTAAAGATTGCTACACTACTAATCTTTTCAACCTTCATGACCATGGTATTTTTATAGACATTTGTCTTGCGAGCAAGATTGTTGTATGCATTTTTAATTACAGGCTCAAGCACGTCTTTACCAAACTTAATTAAGAATGCATGAGGGTCTTTAGGCTTACACTTTTCAATTACGTCAGCGAGATTGATATAGATCGAATCTGTGTCTGACGCTACAATGCGGTCTTTAGGCGTCTCATCCCCGAGTGCCTTTACAAGATATTCATTTACTGCATTTTCAGCGGTGTGAATTGCGAGTTGGCCGGACAGCGTGATGCCTTCTGCAATGTCAAGGTTGAAATAGCGGAAATATTGGTTTGCAGCAGCGCCATACAGGCTGTTAAGCAAAATCTTAAGACACATCTGACGATTACTCGCACGATCAATTTCGATTTGAAGGTCAGCATAGCGACGCGATGATTTATCAAGCGTCTCTGCCTCTGCTTCATAGTCAAGCATCTTGCGCTTTACTTCGACACGCTGGTTATAGAGCTCTTCAATAATTTCAGGCAGGATGCCTTGCTTATCACGACGAAAGCATGCACCGTTTGCTGCAACTGCAAGATTGTCTTCAGGCGCCCACACCTGTTCTGAATTTAAAATCTTGTCTTCACCACCATTCTGAAGCGCAGCGACTTTCATATGAGGCACGATAGTTTCAGGACTCATGTTGTATTGCACGATAAGATTTGGATACAAGCTGTTAAGGTCAAAGCTCATGACCCATTCGTGACGACCGACTTGTGGCTCTTTAACAAATCCACCAGCATAGTCACTCTTAAACGAACGAGTGTTTGGTGGAATCGCGATATGTCTGCTAGCAAGTTTACGGAAAATGATGCTGTCCCATATTGCGACAGTGCCTAGTGTATCAGCATAGTTTACACCACCAAAATATGAAAGCGTAAAGACGAGATTGATCAAACCAAGCTTTGCTTCGAGTCGTTCAATAAGTTCAATATCAACGATGTTATAGTCGATAAACTTTTGATAGTTTTGTTCATATAGTTCAGTGAGAGTGCCATACTGACTATAGTCAATCTTATTTTGACCGAGCACAACTTCAGCGATAAAGTCTAATCGATATGACTCTTGTGCGCCATATGTGTTTGCCGCGAACTTTTTAAAGAGGTCAAGATAGTCGAGTTGTTGAATGCCATACAAGTTATATAAAAAGTTTTCCTTACCTTTAATCATGACTGCCTTTTGTTCGACATGATTCCAAGGCGACATCTTTTTAGCAGAATCCGGTCCAAGCACTCGCGAGATACGATTTACAAGATATGGAATATCGAATAGACGAATGTTCCAACCTGTCACCACATCAGGAGTGTTTAGTGTATCAAACCACCACTCGATAAAGTCTTCGAGCAATTCTGTTTCGCTGTCAAATTGACGAAATTGCTTTTTAAGATGAGGCACACTCGATTGCGAAGCGTCATATTCTTTTAATCCCCAAACAATATAATAGTCGAGACGACTGCTCTTAAGACCAATTGCTGTTATCTCTTGATCTGCAACCGACGGTTCAGGGAAACCGTTGTCTGAACGACACTCAATATCAAGCGAGACGACATCAATACGTTTAGAATCATACTTAATTTCGTTTGGAAATTCTGCTTGAATAAAAGCAGGTATATGACGATCATTTCCATAAATTTTAAAGTTGTCTATGCCTTCGTAGTTTTTAATAAATGCTCGACAGTCAGACATGCTGTCGAATCTCATAGGCTCAAGTGGGAGTCCATCAAGCGAACGCCATTTTGCGTTGCTGTCTTTACTTTCGAGATACATTACAGGTCGAAACTTGAATGTATCATAAACCTTTACTCCATCGTTATCATACCCGCGATACAGCAAGGTATTCATCTTACGCTCAATGCAAGTGTAGAAACCATTAATCATGTGAGAGTATTATACCATAAACCGGCAAAGATGTAAACAACAACCTTTGCCGGTTTGGTATTTTTATACTATTCCTTTATTATTTAATTTTAATAACGCGTGGCTTTTTCTCTTCAGGAATTTGCCTCTCGAGTGAGATGCTAAGAATTCCATGCTCTAGAGAAGCACCGCTTACGTGCACATGCTCGGCGAGTGAAAAACGTCGAGTAAACTTTCTTGTGCTGATGCCTTTATGGGAATATTCCCTTTCATCCTTACCATCCTTTTCGCCAGTAATTACCAGCGAATTTTCCAACGTTTCGATATTGAGTTCCTTTGTGTCGAAACCTGCTACAGCAAGTTCGATGACAAAATTATCCTCATCGAGTTTTACCACGTTATGTGGTGGATATACGTTGGTATTTTCCTTGTTAATTAGATCGAACTCTCTAAAGAGCTGATCAAACCCAATGCCAAACGGCCTGTATGTTGTACTTATTTTCATTTTCGTTTCTCCTTTTTAAGCGAGTTTTATATGTATTCAACAGACCCATTTCTGGCATCTGCTGGCACCTCCACCATGGAGGTACAAATTTATTTATATTCTGGAAGCGTAAATTCTTTGAAAGAAAGTAATTTTCTGCTAGAAATTATTTCAAAGAATGTCTTTGCCTCTTCAGAGTTTAACTTTTTATAGTCAAATTCTACGGCAGAATATATTGGACGATAATGAAGTGTACGCTCTTTAGCAACGAGTAGTAGTTGACCGGTCGTGACCATTTCGGCTTTTTTGATGTCTCCAGTTCGTATTGGATTCATAAACTTGTCATCATTTGGTTTTTGAGACATAGCTTCAAGAAACTCGTGAGGATCATTAATTGTATTATCGCGAAGATAGTTATTTACGATTTCCCAGCGGGTCTCAGAACTCTTACGAGCTGCCTGAAGGTGAGGATCGGTTGCCTTTGCGCTATAGCCAAGCATCTTTAGATCAATGCCATGATTTGTACGAACGCAATGATCTTCTTCTTGTGTTATCTCTTTAAGGTTATAGACATACTTGCGAGGATTTTCCTTTGTTGCATCCTCTTTTTTAACAGTAAATCCACCTTCAAGAAGATAGCATTTTTCTGGATTAAAGATAAATGTCGCTCCAGCAAGTTCCTTTTCGATTAGAAATTTTGCTGCATCTTTAGGCTCCTTTAAACGAAGTGCATTGCGAATTGCAAGTCCGTCTGGAGAGACGATTGGGGTTTTCTTTTTATTTTTAGAGAGTACTTTTTCTCCTTCTTTCTCATCACTCTTTACACTAAATGATGCAGAAATAATTGACAGGCCAAATTCATTTACGCCTTCAGTCCATCGTGTAGTTTGATCATCAATAAAAAGGCGTTGAATGCCATCACGGTTAGAGTTAACAACTTTGATTTTCGTTGAGTAATTACGGTCTCTATTTTTAGCACCGACCCAACCATATTTTTTGATGTATTTTACGGCTACTACACACATATATTTTTTACCTTATACTATTTATAAAAAACTCGCTTTATTGAGCTAGCTTTCGTAGGCCGTTTATGAGTGCTCCGACAAATTGTATGTGTGTTGGACCTGGCCATGGAAAACTTAAACCAATTACACCAGTTGCAAATAGCATTAACATTCGTGTGCCTTCAGGTCCTCCGAATAGGGTGCCTAAAGAATATTTGCCACCAACTGCTAATAGTATATCCGAGAAATCAAAATCATAGGCAAAGTCTCCGGTAAAGGACATATTTAACCAGATATAGATTAGCAGACCAGCTACAGCAAATCCACCTATACGACGAAGCTTAGGATGATTTTGTAAAAATTTGTCAAGGTCATGCAACGCCGATGTCGTCCATTTTACAACTTTAGTGCTGGCAACATATTCAGCAATCGCTTTTTGTAGATCAATATAGGCAGAGAATCCTGCCTTTATATACTTCCAAAGTATAGCCAAATTAAATTTAATAGCGTTAAAAAATTTAAAGACCCGACTGTCTTTAAAAAGAGACACTATGTCTTCAAGTTTTATCGCCGCATAGTCAGCGAGCGACTTTATAAAGTCTAGTTTAGATTTTACTCCAGCTGATAGTCTGTCTAGTATTCCTTCATTCAGGGCATAACCATATTCAATTATAGAAAGAGCAGAATAATAATCGCGCTCTTCCTGAATAGACTGCTCGGTAAATTCTAGATAGCTCTTCATACTCAACCTTTTTTCTTCACATTGCCTATGCTATACTTAGAACGCAAGTCCCAATTAGCCTTATCACGGTGCGAAATAATCTTTATTTGCTTTAAAGAAGTAGTGCCATGTAATACAGTATGATCTACAATAGACAATAAATTCCAATCTGAAAGTAAGAGTGCTATGGTATTACGACGACATTGGTCTTCATACATAAATGTAGAAGGTTTGCCGTCAAGCATAAAGAGCTCTTTAAAGTGAACTATAAAATAGCGACCTTGCTTATGAAGAATGTGACAACTTTGAAAGAGAACGTTGGTCTCACGCTTTGATGAGACACCAATACGAGAGAGAGTTTCTTTAATCTTTAAAAAGTCATCGGGGTCATGCAAATACACCTCAAGCATTTGAGATGGTGACCATTCAACAATATCCGTGGGGAGGTAAGATTTATTCATAATAACGATATACTATATTTATAATATATCGAGTTTTATGAATTATCGACCCTTTCTGCGCTGTCGTGCTGCTTTGTTTTTAGCGCGGCGTTTTTCAACTCGCTTAGGAGACAAGTTCTTTTTGCCCGTACGAGTTCTCCATCCGCCTTGCATCATGCGACGCAAAAATTTACTAGGATCAATTGATAGCTTTTGACCGCCATCAAGTGTGACTTCTTCTAAGATTTCTGCTTCAACGACTTTTTGATTTTCCTGTTCCTCCGACATCATGTTTGTGTTTTAGTTTTTCTAGTTGTGTTGTTGTAAATAGTGGCAACAACTGACGAGCTTTTTCAGCGCTGCATTCGTATTCAGACATTATATTTTTTATGTCTGCACCGTCATCTGCCTTTTTAGACCATTTGCTAAAGCGTTTGCGTGGACGAATCGCACCTCGTAAAAAATCATATTGCATCTTTGCTGGCAAACTTGCATGCATATTCATCTCATTTGCAAACAAGACAGTGTCATTAAAATACGACAGCCCGCGATTTACGATAAATGGCACATACTGACGATCAGGTCGAGACGGATCAGGCAACGAATCACTGACATCAGCAGTGCAACCTTGCATCAGATTTTTACCGTTTTGACCTTCGTTGATAGAATTGATAAAGTCAAATGGTGATAGCTTTTTCAGTTCTTGTTCCATTCGACACTACTCATAAGTTCTGTTA
>Ga0129333_10007223_pt1 | contig 10500 bp, 10 predicted proteins | sample CPB6_08_DNA_FD_94474 | JGI IMG/M metagenome (GOLD analysis project Ga0129333, IMG submission 94474) | Freshwater to marine salinity gradient microbial communities from Chesapeake Bay, USA - CPBay_Sum_0.6_0.8_DNA | ecosystem: Environmental > Aquatic > Marine > Coastal | place: USA: Chesapeake...
ATAGGGTCGAAAAACGTCGCCAGATTCACAGGGGTGAGGCCGGTGAGGGTGGGGAGGAGGGCGAGTTGCCCGATCGACTCGGGTCGGCTCGTCACCTCGACGGGGATGTCGACCACGTGAGGAACGCCGATCACGCGGCAACCGGCCGCCAAGGCCGACCGCACCCCGGTGGGTGAGTCCTCGATCGCGATGCACTCGCTCGGATCGAGTCCGAGTCGTTCGGCTGCCAACAGGTACGGATCGGGATGCGGCTTGCCGCGGCTCACTTCCTCGCCGGTCACCGACGTGGCGAAGCTTCCGGTCGGAAGACACGCCACCACCTCGTCGGAGAATCGACGCCACGACATGGTGACCAACCCGGTGGGCACATCGAGCGCGCGCAAGGCTCCCAGCAACTCGCGCGCCCCCGGCCGCCACGGCACCTCCTCGCGCACCTTGGCCACCACGACGTCGAGGAGCATCTCGACGATCTCGGCCGGTTCACGGTCGACGCCTCCGTGACGCCGTATGTACGCGCCGGAGTCCAGAAGATCGGATCCCACCAGTGCCTTGGCGTGTTCGTGCGACCAGGTTCCTCCGTGCGCTTCGACCACCGCGTACTCGGCCTCGATCCAATAGGGCTCGGTGTCGACGAGCGTGCCGTCCATGTCCCACAGCACGGCGCGGGGCAGATTCGACCGGTTCATGAACCGAGTCGCTGGAGTCGGGCGCTGATCGACTCGTGACGACGGAGCATCTCGGGGAGGTCGTCGTGCACCGCCCGGCCGTCGCGCACCACGAACCGCCCGTTCACGATCGTGTGCAGCGCTCCGAGCGGACCGCAGCGCAACCACGCCTCGATCGGATCGGCGAGGGCGCCGGCGAACGACGGACCCTCCAGTCTCCACACCGCGACGTCGCCGACCGCACCGACGCTCAACTCACCGATCTCTCCCTCGCGACCGAGGCAGCCCGCCCCACCGCGCGTCGCCATCTCGAGAGCCATCCGCGCGGTTCCGGCGTGGGCGCCGCTGCGCAACTTGGCCACCAGCATCGCGGTGCGCGCCTCCAGCCACATCGACGCCGAGTCGGCCGACGACGAACCGTCGACACCCAGCCCGACCTTCACCCCGGCCGCGCGCAGGTCGACGACCGGCGAGATACCCGACGCGAGAATGAGATTGCTGCTCGGGCAGTGAGCCACGCCGATTCCGGCCGCGCCCAATCGTCGCACCTCTTCGGGGTCGGGCATCACGCAGTGGGCAACCCAAGCGCGGTCGGAGCACCAGCCGGTGCGTTCGAGGTACTCCATCGGTCGGCAACCGAAGGTGGCCAACGAGAACTCGTCGTCCTCGGCGTTCTCGGCGAAGTGGGTGTGCAACCGAACGTCGAGCTTCTCGGCGAGTTCGGCCGAGCGAACCATCAGTTCCTCGGTGACGCTGAACGGCGAGCAGGGCGCCAACGCGATCCGCACCATCGCACCGAACGAACGGTCGTGGTGTCGTTCGACGGCTTCCTGCGACGCGGCGAGGATCTCGTCGTCGTCGGCCACCACGTCGTCGGGGGGAAGGCCACCGTCCTTCTCGCTCAGCGACATCGAACCGCGCGTCGGATGGAAACGGATTCCGAGTTCTCGAGCCGCCGCGATCTCGGCCGTCAGCAGATCGCCACCGTTGCGCGGATGCAGGTAGAGGTGGTCGGTGGAGGTGGTGCAACCCGACAGCGCGAGCTCCACGAGTCCGACGAATGCCGACACGTGCACCGCTTCCTCGTCGATACCGCGCCAGATCGGGTACAGAGACTGCAGCCAACCGAAGAGCGGTTTGTCGGTCATCGGCGGATAGGCCCGGGTGAGGTTCTGGTAGATGTGATGGTGGGTGTTCACCAATCCGGGTGTCACCAGACAACCCGAGGCGTCGATCGTCCGGTCGGCCGGCGGGGTCGGTTCGAGCGAGCCGCCGACTCCCGAGACCAAACCGTCGGTGATCGACACCCAGCCTCCAGCGAGCTCGCGGCGCTCGTCGTCCATCGTCGCCACCAAACGGGCGTTGCGGATCAGGAGGTCGGCGCGCTGGAGTTCCATGGTTCTCGAATCGTCGATCGTCGTGTTGACCGTGTCAGCGTACGGCGGGAGCGGGATCGTCGGCGAGAGAGTCGAGAATGGTCGCTAGATGCTCGCGGGTCGTGCGCGGGTTGACGATGCAGAAACGCAGCACCGTCTCCCCATTCCACGAACTCGGAACCACGAACGAACGGCCCGAGTACAACTGCTCGTCACTCCACCTTCGATACTGCTCGGGTGTCCAGCCCACTCGGCGGAAGACGAGGATGCTGAGATCCGGCTCGAGCAGCAGTTCCAGCCAGGGTCGGCGTCTGATCTCGTCGGCTCCCTGGCGCGTCACCTCGAGGGTGGTCTCCATCGCGTCGGAGTAGGCCCGTGTGCCGTGGGTCGCGAGACTGAACCAGAGAGGGAGACCGCGCGCCCGGCGACTCAGGTGATGGGCGACATCGGCGGGATTCATCTCCAACCACGGACGATCGGGGTCCTCGCCCCCGTGCAGCACGTCGAGATACTCGGCGTGCTGAGTGTGCGCGCGGCGTCCATCGTGGATGTTGCGGTACACGAGCGCACAACTGTCGTAGGGCGCGAACAACCACTTGTGCGGGTCGACGATGAAACTGTCGGCCCGCTCGATGCCGACGAACAGATGTCGCACCGACGGCGCACACAACGCGGCCGCTCCGTACGCGCCGTCGACGTGGAACCAGACGTCGAGTTTGGCCGCGACGTCGGCAGCGGCCGCCAGGTCGTCGATCACGCCAAGGTTGGTGGTTCCACCAGTGGCGACCACCGCGAACACCCGTGCGCGATCGTCGGGGTGCAAAGCGTCGACGGCGACACGCAATCGCTCGCCCACCAGGCGCCCCTTCTCGTCGGCCCCGACGGCCACCACGTCGGCATCCATGGCCCGGGCCGCCTGCTTCACCGACGAGTGCGCTCCCTCCGACGCCACCACGAGTCCGCGCAACCGATCGGCCCGGCCCTCGGCTCGTTCACGCCAACGATGTCGTGCGGCGATCAACGCCGAGAGGTTGCCGGCGGTTCCTCCGCTCACGAAGGCTCCACCGGCCGATGCCGGAAACTCGGCCAGATCGGCGATCCATCGCAGGGCCTCGTTCTCGGCGTACACCGCTCCGGCACCCTCGAGCCACGAGCCGGTGTAGATGCCGCTCGCCGACACCACCATGTCGAAGATCACCGATGCTTCGGTGGGCGCTCCGGGAACGAACGACAGGAATGCCGGATGGTCGACCGAGATGCAGGCCGGAGCGAGAACGTCCATGAAGACTCGTAGAGCCTCGTCGCCCCCGATGCCGGTCGGCGTGATGGTGCGACCCACCCGACGGTGCATCTCGTCGTACGAAATGGGAGCGTCGAGGGGAGGTGGGTCCATGTGGATGCGCTCGAACGAATAGGTGAGCGCGAGTCGCGCGAGACGCGACATGGCGGCGTCGGGGGTGTGCACGAATCACACTCTCGCAGACTCCTCGACGGTCGCCGCGACAGGCGACTGGAGCGACCTCGGGAGCGAACTCAGGTGTTGAGATCGAGCAGTTCGCTGCCCTCGTGGCGCACTTCGGCGTCCTTCCAGAGCAGGTGCCCGAGCAAGGCCGCGATGGCCGCGGTGGAAAGTCCGACCACGATCGGGAACGCGAACAGGATCACGACGAGGACGATGGCACCGGGCACGAGGGGATCCTAACGACGGGCCTTGCGGCTGGTCGCGCCGGTCGACTTCTTCTTGGTGGCGGACTTCTTGGTGGCGGACTTCTTCACGGAGGACTTCTTGACCGCCGGCTTGGCCTCGGCCTGCTTCACAGCCGACTGCGGCTTGTAAGCCCACGCCTCGATCTCCACCGCACCACCGAAGGGCAGAGCCGCCACTCCGATCGTGGAACGAGCCGGTCGAGCCCCTCCGAAACCGGCCACGTAAGCCTCGTTGAAGGTGGCGAAGGTGTCCATGTCGGTGAGAAAGCAGAGAGTCTTGGCGATGTCGTGCACGGTGAGACCGTGCTCGGCCAGGCGGGCTTTCAGGTTCTCCACCGCCTGAGCCGTCTGGCCGGCCACGCCTCCCGGGACCAGTGCCCCGTCGGAGATGCCGAGTTGTCCGGAAACGATCACCCAATCACCGGCGCGCACCGCCGGGGTGTAGGGGCCGACGGGTGCTGCTGCCTTTTTCGATGCCATGGTCGAAATCTACTCGCGTCACCCGTCGCCGTCACCAAGCACGGCTCGCCACACCTCATCGGGGCCGAAACATTCTCCCGACCCTCACCAGTCGATCCAACACCAACCGATCCAACACCAACCGATCCAACACCAACCGAATCAGCGGCCGCAAAGGAACAGGATGAACCTCGATGACCACGCATTCCATCAACTGCACGTGGCGGCCGAGCGCGAACTCGGCGTCGACCAAGCCAACACTCTCATGACGGTCCTACCTCGCGAACCAGCCGGCGAACTGGTGACCAAGTCCTTTTTCCGCAGCGAACTCGACCAACGATTCGCACTGACCGAGGCGAATCTGCGCCTCGAGATGGCCGAGTTACGCAGCGAACTGAAGGGCGAAATGGCCGAACTACGCAGCGAACTGAAAGGCGAAATGGCCGAACTACGCACCGAACTGAAGGGCGAAATGGCCGAACTGCGCAGCGAACTGAAAGCCGAGATCACCGAACTGCGCACCGAACTGAAGGGCGAAATGGCCGAACTACGCAGCGAGCTGAAAGCCGAGATCACCGACGTCAGAAACGAGAGCCGAATCGGACTGGCCGAAGTCCGCGCCGAGATGCATCGACTCGCCTACCGCCAGAACGTCCAGATGTGGACGGCGATGTTCCTCGTTCAAGGTCTGTTCTTCACCGCCGGTCAACTGCTGTCCTGAATCCTCCGCCCGTTCAGCGTCGTGTCGGCCACCGCGGGCCGAATCCCTCGGCGCGCCAGGCGGCGGCTGCCACCGCGGCGAACACCGCGTCACTTCCGTTCACCGGGTCGCCTCCATCGTCCACGATCTGGACATGGACCTTCGGCATGTCGACGGCGCGCAGCACTCCGAACGAGCGAATCGTCAGATCGTGCACCTCGCCCGCCTCGTCCACCGCGATTCCCTCCGAACGCACCCATCCGAATGCCATGTGCGCGGCACCGATCACGTACGAACGCAACACCACCTCGTCCAGCACCCGGCCGGCCCGGACTCTCACCCGCACCGATCCGTCGTCGTCGATGCGCGCCCATGCCTCCCCGCCGTCCGGTGCGCGCACGTGATCTCCCTCTGCATCCGGTTCGGTGACCGACGACCGCAAGATCGCGATCTCGGCCCACACCGCGCCCCGCACCTCGAGGCTGCTGGGTGGTCCCGGCACGTCGACCTCGTGCACCGTCCAATCGGGGGCCCAGCGGGACACCGACTCCACCACGCCCGGAGTCGCACGCACCCAGAGGGTGCCCGAGCCGTCGGAGTTCACTCCGGCCGCCAGCGGCGGGCGCTTCACGCCTCGTCGCACGGAGTCCTCGCGCGACAACAACAAGCGAACCGGACGACCCTCGCGATCGGCCAGACGACGGGCCTCGGTGGCCAACCACGATCCAGACTTGGCCCCGAAGGCTCCCCCGTTGCCAAGCGGCCCCACCGGTTCGCCTCCCGGGCGACACCACGCGGCGTCGGGTTCGAGGGGTGCGGGTTCGACCCAAGTGGTGGCGAGAGTTCGCGACCATCCGGAGGGCTCGGGTGGCGCGATCGGCCATCGCAACCCGACGGTCGACTTGCGACCGGGCACCACCCCCGCGTCGCGGCGCGCAGCGGCCGGATCCTCTCCGGAGACCCACTCGCCGTTCGGAGCGAGCACGAACACTCGCGCCTCGGCCGGCACGGTGTCGTCGGCGAATCCTCCTTCACCACGGGCGATCTCCGGACCCACGCGCTGCGCGGCACCACCCTCCAAGGTCGCGCGGCGACCGGCCGTGTCCATGTCCCGCGCGGGCGACGGTTGCGATCGGCGACGCACCGCCTCCCCGATGGTCTGCCAGCCGGTGCACCGACACAGGTGCGCGAGCAAGGATTTGGCGACATCTTCCTCAAGGGTCGCATCCGGAGGTTCGGCAGCGGCGAGGCGCATGATGATTCCGGGCGTGCAGAATCCGCATTGACTCGCACCGGTGTCGCAGAACGCCCGGGCCCACTCGTCGGCCGACTCGAGCCCCTCGAGCGTGGTCACGTCGCGACCATTCACTCGCGCCACCGGGGTGACACAGGCGACCCGCGGCTGGCCGTCGACCCACACCGTGCAGCATCCGCACTGTCCTTGCGGGGCACAACCGTCCTTGGTCGAAGAGATCCCGAGCCGTTCACGCAACGCCGTGAGCAACGTCCCGTCGGCGGGCACGTCGACCGGTGCACCGTTCAGTTGGAATCGCACCGACGACACGTCGACCTCCTTTGCTTCACGCCTCGGCCCCGAGTGTGACCGCCGCCCGACGGCTTCCGTCGGACCCCGATCGCCTCGTAGCGTCGTGGCGATGACAGTACGCCCTGCCGGGGATGATCGTTCGCTGCCCGCACTGAATCGTCGGACCGTTCTTCGCTGGGGTGCCGGGGCACTGCTCGGAGGGCCGCTCATCGTCTCGGCGTGCGGTGGTTCCGGTTCGTCGACCGGCGGAGCGTCGGCTCTTCCCGACGGTGTGCAGATGGCCACCCGCTGGATTCCCACCGAACTCGGAGCGGGAGTCGTGCGACTTCCGGTGTCGTTCTCGACCTCCGAGGGAATGCTCGATCCGGGTCCGGATCGGGTGTTCGCCGACGTGCTCGACTACGACAGCAGGGCAAAGCTCGCTCGCGTGTCGGCGGATCGCGTCTCCCTCGGAGCGGACACGGTGCCCTTCTGGGTCTTTCGGGTCGAACTCGACCGAACCGGTCTGTACTCGTTGGTGGTGGACGGAGGTCCGGCCGACGGGGCGACTTTCCAACTGCTCGAGCCCAGCGACTTCTTCGTGCCGCGCATCGGCGAATCGATGCCGAGTTTCGACACGCCGACATTCGACGATGCCCGAGGCGTCGATCCGATCTGTTCGCGAGAACCCGGACCATGTCCGTTCCACGAGGTCACTCTCACCGAGGCTCGCGCCAGCGGACGGCCGGTGATCTACATGGTGGGAACGCCCGCGCATTGCAGCACGGGGGTGTGCGGACCGGTGCTCGAGCAGATGATCGCCGCCACCGATCTGGCGGAACGGGCAATCGTGGTGCACGCCGACGTCTACACAGACGAAACGGCCACCGTGGTCGCACCCGCTGTCGAAGCGGCGCGACTCACCTTCGAACCGGTTGCGTTCGTGATCGCCGGCGACGGGACGATCATCGAGAGACTCGACGCGGTGTGGAGCGTCGCCGAATTGAGACGCGCGGTCGACTCGCTCGTCAGCTGAACGACTGGCCGCAGCCGCACGTGCGACTGGCGTTGGGGTTCGTGATGTTGAACCCGGCCTGGTTCAGCCCGTCCTTGTAGTCGAGAGTGGCACCCTGGAGCAGTTGTGCCGAGGCGGGATCGACCACGACGCGGACCTTGTCGCCGTACGTGGCCTCGATGTCGTCGGTGGCGATGTCGCCGTCGAAGAACATCTCGTACGAGAAGCCACTGCAACCACCGGGACGCACGGCGACGCGAAGCGCCAACTCGGATGCCCCTTCGGCTTCCAGCAGTTCCTTCACCTTGACGGCTGCCGAGTCGGTGAGAGTGATCACGTTTGCTCCCTCTTTCTGGGATGTTCGGTTGCGGGTGTTTCGATCGACCGGGCGCGGAAACCAGTCCCGCGTCCGAGGTGACTTTACCCACTGCCCGGCGGGTCAGCCACGGCGAGCCACGGGTACGCTTTTCACATGTCACGGCCGACCTCCGACCGGCCCACCAACGAGCAGATCACTGAACTCCTGAGAGCCGTGGTCGACCCCGAACTCGGTAGTGACATCGTGGAACTCGGCATGGCCACGTGCCGATCGATCTCCGACGACGGTTTCGTGGTGATCGACGTGAAGCTCACCATCGGGGGGTGCCCGCTGCGAGCCCAGATCAAAAAGGACATCGAGACCCGCGTGGCCACCCACCCCGGCGTCCGCGGCGTGAAGATCGAGTGGGGCGAGATGACCTCGGACGAACGTTCGGCGGCCATGGCCAAGGCGCGTTGGAACGCGCGCGAGAACGCTCCCGACACCGAGGTTCCGGTCACGACGCGGGTATTGGCCATCTCGTCGGGCAAGGGTGGTGTGGGCAAGAGTTCGGTCACCGTGAACCTCGCGGCCGCCATCGCCGCCGAGGGTCACGTCGTGGGCGTGCTCGACGCCGACATCTGGGGCTTCTCGGTGCCGCGCATGCTCGGCATCGACCAAAGACTGGAAGCCGAACGAGGCGAAGACGGCCGGCCCCGCATCCGGCCCAACGTTCGGACGGTGGGTCGTGGCTCACTGAAGGTCGTGTCGACCGGATTCCTCGTCGACGACGAGGGCACCGCGTTGATGTGGCGCGGCCTCATGCTCACCAAGGCTCTCGAGCAGTTCCTGCGCGATGTCGCGTGGGGCGAGATGGACTATCTACTCATCGACATGCCTCCCGGCACCGGAGACGTGCAGATGGCTCTGGCTCGACTTCTGCCGCGGACCGACATGGTGATCGTCACCACTCCCGCGGTCAGTGCCCAGAAAGTCGCCATCCGAGCCGCCGACATGGCCCGCCGTTCGTACCTCCGCATCGCCGGTGTGATCGAGAACATGAGCGCGTTCGTGTGCGAGCACGGCGAGTCGTACCCGCTCTTCGGCGTCGGTGGAGGACGCGCGTTGGCCGACGAGATCGGAGTTCCCCTGCTCGGTCAGGTTCCGATCGAGCCGACCGTGGCCGCGGGCGGCGATGCCGGTGAACCGGTGTCGTTGAGAGGCGAAGGTCCGGCGGCCGAAGCCTTCCGTGCCATCGCGCGAACGATCGTCACCGAGACGGTGCCGCCAGTGCGCATGGCCGATTGTTCGGCGCGCCAGGCGGACGTGCCGGTGAGCGTCATCCGGCGCACCTGAAGGAGTTGCCCACGACCCCTTGCGTATATACCCCTAGGGGTATATGATCCCCTCATGCAACTTCCCGAGGACGTCGTCACCGAACTCATCAAGCGCCTGCGCCGTGTCGAAGGTCAGGTCCGAGGCATCCAGCAGATGCTCGACGAAGGTCGCGAATGTCGCGATGTCGTGGCTCAGGTGTCGGCGGCCAGCAAAGCGCTCGATCAGGTGGGTTTCAAGTTGTTGGCCGCCGGATTGAGCAAGTGCCTGGCCGATCCCGCCGAGGCCGCCGCGAACGGATTCGACCTCGCCGAGGTCGAGCAACTGTTCCTGAAACTTGCCTGACGAAGCGACGACGAGGAGAAGACGTGTCCCTGTATCTCAAGCAGTACTACCTCGGTTGTCTGTCTCATGCGTCGTATCTCGTCGGCGACACCGCGAGCGGAGTGGCCGCCGTCGTCGACCCGCAACGTGACGTGTCGCAGTATCTCGATGATGCGCGAACGGCCGGTTTGTCGATCGATTGGGTGATCGAGACCCACTTCCACGCCGACTTCTTGTCCGGACACCTCGAGTTGGCCTCCGCGTGCGACGCGACCATCGTCTTTGGACGCGCCGCCGAGGGTCGCACGGCTTTCCCGATCGAGGCCATGGACCACGGAGATCACATCGTGCTCGGAGATTCCGACGACAACGTGCATCTCGAGATACTCGAGACTCCCGGTCACACTCCCGAGTCGATCTCGGTGGTGGTGCGCGAGACCGCCGGAAGCACACCCCACGCCGTGTTCACCGGCGACACTCTCTTCATCGGCGACGTCGGTCGACCCGACCTCCTGTCGGCGGTCGGTCACACCGCCGACGATCTGGCCCGTCAGTTGTGGTCGTCGTTGCACGACAAGCTGCTCGCGCTCCCCGACGAAACCATCGTGTATCCCGCGCACGGGGCCGGCAGCGCTTGCGGCAAGAACCTGTCGACCGAGACCTCGAGCACGATGGGCGAGCAACGTCGGAACAACTACGCGCTTGCCCCGATGAGCGAGGAGGAGTTCGTCGCCGTCGTCACCGAGGGCCAACCAGCCGCTCCCGAGTACTTCTCGTTCGCCGCCACCACCAATCGAGCCGAGAGGGAGACGTTCGACGAGGACCGTGCGATCCCGACTCTCGATCTCGAGGCGGTTCGTCGCGCCGTCGGCGAAGGCGCCGCGGTGATCGACACTCGGGACGACACCGATTTCGCACTCGGTCACCTTCGCGGCTCGATCAACGTCGGGCTCGGGGGGCGTTTCGCCGAGTACTGCGGCGAGGTGGTGAAGCCCGGTACTCCGATCATCGTGGTGACCGAGCCCGGCCGCGAGCGCGAGGCCGTGACCCGCTTGGCCCGAATCGGATTCGACGATGTCGTCGGGGCCTTGTCCGA
>Ga0129333_10007224_pt1 | contig 10499 bp, 13 predicted proteins | sample CPB6_08_DNA_FD_94474 | JGI IMG/M metagenome (GOLD analysis project Ga0129333, IMG submission 94474) | Freshwater to marine salinity gradient microbial communities from Chesapeake Bay, USA - CPBay_Sum_0.6_0.8_DNA | ecosystem: Environmental > Aquatic > Marine > Coastal | place: USA: Chesapeake...
AATAAGTATAGAATGGTTTGATTGTGGAGGTTCATTCTTCACGCAAACGGTTGGTGCAGGTGGTATAACAATATGTGCAGAAACTGGAACGGTTGTTCAAACTGGTGGTTCTGGAAGCATATCAGATTTGGGCAGTTGTTAGTATATTTGATTTAGAGAAAGTATTATTTTATGAAATTAAAACCAGTGCTGATATGCGTTCAGCCAACAATCAATTATTTTGCTTGGCAGATAGAGGTTATGCTTACCAACTTCAAATCGTTGGGACTTCATAATCATTTTAATATAGATATACTATTTGCCTACAATGATACATTACCCACTTGTAAAACAGATATAAGTTGGGGCAAAGCAGTAGAAGATAAGTTTTTAGATGTAGCTTCTTTTCATTATTACAATGATACAAGGGAAAATATCTCATACATATCATCTATCCGACCTCACATACTTAAAAAGCATTTCAAAGAGTTTCCTGAACTATCCAAGCGAGTTATCTTCTATCACGACTGCGATATATTATTTACAAAATTCCCAGAGTTTATATTAAACTTATCCGATGATGATGATAACTGGTATGTATCAGACACAAAATCATATATAGGTTACAATTATATTAAATCAAAAGGAAATGATGTACTGGAATCTATGTGTAAGATAGTAGGCGTACATCCAGATTTTGTAAAAGAAAGGGAAGAACAATCAGGTGGCGCACAATATATTCTAAAAGGGCTTGATTGGGTGTTTTTTGATAAAATGGAAAGGGATTGCGAAAACCTTTTTAGAAATATAACGCAACTCAATAATCAAAAAAAACAAATAGACCCTACTCATCACGAATTACAGATATGGTGCGCTGATATGTGGGCTATTCTTTGGAATGGATGGCTACGAGGTTACAAAACAAACATAATTTCAGAGATGGACTTTGTTTGGGCTACAGATAGTATTGAAAAGTATCAAGAAAAGTATATATTCCATAATGCAGGAGTAACTGAATCAAATAGAGAACAGATATTCTTTAAGGGTGATTATAGAGATAAGTTACCTTATAGTATTTCTGATACATACGACCAATCAAAAGCCAGTTACAAATACTTTCAGGTATTAAAGTCGGTAACAGATAGTAACCTACCAGTTAAAGAGGTTTATGAAAATCTTGTAGCGTCTTACCCTCCAGATGTTCTCAAAGATGAAATGAAAGAAAAGGCATACGAAAGGTTAAAGATATGTTTGCCTTGTATAGAATTTAATAACATTAATGGACACTATCGTTGTAATAAATGTGGATGCTCTACTAAAGCAAAAGTGTTTATGGGAACACAAAATGACTGCCCAGAATCAAAATGGAAAGTGTAAAAGTTGTAATAAACAATCGTAACCGATTTACTACTACAAAGAAAATGGTTGATAAACTTCTGGAGCTAAATCCAGATGAAGAAATTATCATTATAGATAATGAATCAACATATCCTCCTTTGCTTGAATGGTACACGGAAATATCTGATAAAGTAGAAATCTTATACCATAAAAACGAGGGACACTTGGCTATTTGGTCAACAGGGTTACACCAAAAATTAGGTAGGCACTTTGTATATACCGATTCCGATATTGAGCTGAATGAAAATTTCCCCAAAAAGTGGAAGCAGATTATGTTGAAGTTGTGGGAAAAATATAGAAAGAAAATAGCTTTAGCTATACGAATAGACGACTTACCAAATCACTACAGATATAAAAATCAAGCAATCAGAAATGAAGGCAGGTGGTGGTTGAAAGAAATTGAGAATGATGTTTATGAGGCAGATACTGACACTACATTTTTTTTAATCCAAAACTTCGGAGATAATCAGTACAATTCTGTTAGAATTGCCTATGACAATATGATTTGTCGTCATACCGCTTGGTATTTAGATTTAGATGACCTTTCTGAAGAGGAAAAATACTATTTAGATAATTTGGGTAGCCGTGTTACTACTCAATACTCGAAGCAACATTTAGAACCAGAAAAATATACAGATGTCTAAAAAGATTAGTGCGGTAATGTGTACCTATGGCAGATTTGCCTGTGTTGAAAGAGCTATGAATTGCTATTTAGCTCAAACATATCCAAACAAAGAACTTATTATTTACAACACTGATGTAGATAATCCATATTCTGATAATACTTGTAATCTTTTGCCATACGGCATTATGATTATAAACTGCGCTACTGACTTTGAAACCAAAAAACCTTATACTAATGTTGGGGCTATTCGTAGGGATGCACTAAAGTTTGCTGGGGGAGATTTGGTAGTTACTTGGGATGACGATGATATTTTTTTACCCCATTTTATGCAACAGGCGGTAGATAGGATGGAACAGACAGGGCTACCGAGTTTTAAGCCCGAAATGTCCTTTTTTTATAGCGGGAACTACCTTCGATTGGTCAGAAATACTCTGGAAGCATCAGTAGTTGCTGATATTCAAAAGGTTAGAGAATATGGCTATCTTTTAGAAACAGGAAAAGAGGGGCTTGGTTGGTACACTAAATTGCGGGACAATAGGGAGCTTAATGAACACGACCAGTACTATGTACCATCTTACTGCTTTAACTGGCAGGATGGTCAGGAAATGAACGCTCCGCACAAACAATCTGGTGATATTGACAATCCCAAAAACTTTGAAAATCATAAGGCGGCATCTGTTGACAGGGTAGATGGCAGAGAATTATCCGTTTGGGATAGTAAAAAACTTGCCAAAACTTACCAGATTTACTTTAATTTTATTAAAGAAAATAGGTCTGATTACCCAAAAGAGCTTTTAGAAAAGTATGGATACTAATGTGCAAATTGTTCGTTTGGCTGATGTATTTCTGATTGGCCCTTTTCTGATTTTTGCGGGAACTCGTAAAGAATTACCGCAAAATATTAGATTTGGACTAATTGCGGTAGGGATAGGCACAATAGCATACAACGGGTATAATTACCTCAAAAACGCTCGATAATGGTATGCCTAATACTATCAAATATAGCACCACTGCTCAATCACTGGCTCTAAAAAAGGGAAACTTTTGGGTTGGTACTGGGGATGTCGGAAAGGGAACTACCGCCACTACTGATTATTACAATGGAGTAAATCCTCCGAGTGGTGGATATACAATATATCTTAATAAAGCCAGTGGTGGCCCTCAAATATACACTGCTGCGAATGATACCCAGTTAATTGCGTTAACTAATATAATTGCAGGGTCAAATTATACTACCCGAAATCAGTGCTTGGATTATTTTATGGGTCAATCGGATAAGATAGTTACAAATATGGACTATCCTGCGATTGTAACTGATGGTCTTGTTATGGCCTTTGATTCGGCATATACATTGGGGTATCCATTAAATGGAAGTACGATGTATGATATGTCAACTGGAAATTCATTTTCTGATACGGACTTTGGAAATCCATCTTGGGCAAATAATATTTCAGCTTTCACGGTATGTTTATTAATTACTAAAACTGCTACAGGTACTGGTTATGCTAATCACCCAATAAATAAGTGGAATTCTGGATATAATGTCAATGCCTCTTTTATTCTTTATCATTTTGAAAATTATCTCGGAAATGGTCAAGATGGGGTTCTGGGATGGTATGGTTATGGAAGTGCATCGGGTTGGGCAAACATAGGTACTTACGGATTTGCAGTTATGTCAGTAGGTCAAACATTTTGGGTTGGGTTTCAATTTAACAATGTAAATGGTGGACTTGCTTGGAAAAATGGCGCAGCATCTGGTAGCAGGTCTGGTTATGTTGGAAATCTTGGCCCAACAAATTATGGTGCTTCAAATATGTATATGTATTTGCCATCTCAAATAGGAACTGGTTACATAAGTCATATTTTATATTATAACAGAGAGCTTACGGATGCAGAAATGGTAAGAAACTATAATGCCGTATCATCAAGAGTGGTAATTTAATGTACACAATAGTAGAACCATATTCTAATACACCAGAAGCTAAAGAAGGAAATGTTCCTTTCTTTTATGTAAAAGACGAAAATGGGCAGATAGTTTATTATGCAGTAACGAAAGCAGAATGCGAAAAATGGATATTAGAACATAATGTCTAATGCAATAAAATATAATACTTCTACGGAATCACTTGCTTTGAAGAAAGGCAACTTCTGGTTTGGAACAGGGGATGTAGGTAAAGGAACTACGGCAGCTACAGGATTCTACGATGGAATTACTCCTGCTGCGGGTGGTTATACTATTTATCTGAACAAGGCAAGTGGTGGGCCACAAATACATACCGCAGCAAATGATACTCAACTAATAACTCTAACAAATATAATCGCTGGAACATCCTATACTACCGCAAATGAGTGCTTCAATTACTTTAATGGACAAACCGACAAGGTTATATTCAATAGAGATTACCAACCAATAATAACTAATGGACTGATAATGAATTTAGATGCTGGATTTGTCGCATCTTTTCCTCGTAATGGTAGTACTTGGTATGATTTAAGTGGAAATGGAAACGATGGAACAATTTACAATGGGGAATGGATAACTACAAGTGGTGGAGGATATTTAAGAAATACTAATAATGAATCTAATTTCTTTTATGTTTATGTCGGAAACACAACGCCAATAAGTAACACATTTTCTGTTACATCTGGTGGTTGGACTATTGAAGAAATTATATGGACTAATTCTACAATCTACCCAGAAGCTGATGCTGGTTCAGTAATATCTGATGCCGCATACGGAACAAATAACACTGGATTTGATTGGAATCACGGAATAGGAATCGGTGCTTTTCAATTTGGTCAATCTAATAATGGAGCTGCTGGTACTTATGATGATACCGTTTATATTTCAAGTATTCCTTCCCAATATGCTCAATTTAATACTTGGAGAATAAGAACTATGGTATGGAATAGAGGGACTAACACAAATTCTCTATACATAAATGGTGTTTACATAGGTGGTGGTTCTACTCCTAATACGGCTAATGATAGCTTATACGATGGTGGAGGGTGTTATTTTGGTACTTTATATGGTTGGAAATTTTATGGAAGAAGGGGTGCGATAAAAATATATAATAGAGTACTATCTGCATCTGAAATATTACAAAATTATGATGCACAAAAGACACTTTACGGATTGTAATGCCTAACGCAATTAAATATAACACATCTATCGAAAATCTTGCCCTCAAAAGGGGCAATTTTTGGATTGGCACTGGGGATGTGGGGAAAGGCCCAACTTCTGGTACTGGCTTTTATAATGGTACTACCCCACCCGTAGGTGGCTACACGATATATGTAAACAAAGCATCTGAAGGCCCACAAATATATACTGCTGCAAATGATTCGGGACTAATTACGCTTACTAATATTATTGCAGGTACATCGTATTCGACTGCCGCACAATGTTTGGACTACTTTGCTGGGCAAAGTGATAAAATGGTATTTAATTCAGATTATCCTCCTATTGTTACAAATGGGCTATCTGTAAATTTAGATGCAACATCGGTATTAAGTTACCCGAATACAGGTACAACTTGGTATGATTTGAGTTCATTTAATAACAATGCAGGTTTGGGAATAGGTTCTCCAACATTTACCACATTCGGTGGAAGAAGAACTATACTATTTAATAATCCTAATAAATATGTTTATTCTCCGCCCTATGATGGGTTTGTTTTAGGTTCTAATCCACAAATATCGGCATCTGGAACAAGTTTCACTTTTGAAGCGTGGTTTTATCAATTATCTGGGGGAAGTCAAACTGTTATTTTATCAAATGCAGGTGGATGTGATGGTTATAGGTGGGGGCCGCAAGGAACATCCGCATACTGGTTGCTTGGAAACGCTGATTGTAGTCAATATGCAGAGGGAGGTGTGAGTAATTCAGTCAGTATGGTAGGTAGATGGGTACAGATGATAGGCATATTTGACAGAGCTGGTACTTTGGGTAGTGGTTCTCGTTTTTATCACTATATCAATGCCGAGCTTCAGGGAAGTGTGGGAACATATAATCCAACTATTCAAACAAGTGCTTCTGGAATAGTTGCTTGTTGCGGAGCTTTTGATGGCTATTTGTCGGTAGTTAGGGTTTATACAAGAGCATTATCACAATCAGAGATAACAAGTAATTTCAATGCACAAAAAACATATTTTGGTCTGTAATGTCAAATCCGATAAAATATAACACATCTACCGAAAATCTTGCTCTCAAAAAGGGAAATTTCTGGATTGGTACGGGAGATGTAGGAAAAGGGACTACGGATTCAACTGGATTTTATGATGGAATAACTCCGCCAACAGGGGGATATACTATTTATTTGAATAAGGCAAGTGGTGGGCCACAAATACATACAGCAGCAAATGACGCTCAATTAATCACACTAACTAATATTATTGCTGCTACATCATATTCTACTGCCGCACAATGTTTGGAATACTTCGCTGGGCAAAGTGATAAAATTGTTTTCAATAGAGATTATGAGCAAATAGTTACAGATGGGCTTGTTTTAGATATGGATGCAGGGTTTAGTCCATCTTACCCTACATCAAATACCACTTGGTACGATATATCATCAAGTAGCTACACAGGAACACTTACTAATGGGCCATCTTTCAGTTCAAATAACGGCGGTTATATTACATTTGACGGCTCTAATGATTATGTAACATTAGGCGACCAATCAGGATTAGCTTTTACCAATGGAATATTTACATTAGAATCTTGGATATACATTTCGAGTTTGTGGACTGGAGGAACACAATACCCAAATTTAATAAGCAAGGGTGCTACGGCTGGTTGGGATACTAATGGTTGGTCGCAATTTGTATTTAGGGATTGGCCCAGTGCTGGTCAGTATAGTTGGGGATATGGTGCAAGAAATGGAGGTTCAGTAAATATAATTGGTAGGTATGGATGCTCATCAAACGCTTGGTTAAATATTGTTGTTACGGCAGATGGAAGCACTATAAGATTGTATGAAAACGCATCTGAAATAAATAATGGCTCTCAAACATTAAATCCTGCGTCAAATACTACTCCAGTTTATATAGGAGCTGATGTAAATCTTCAATGTTTTAATGGTAGAGTAGCAATTTGTAGATTGTATAATAAAAAATTATCATCAGCAGAGATTACACAAAATTTCAACGCACAAAAATCAAGATTTGGACTATGAATGATGAACTACTAAATAAGTATAGATACGAAATGACCAACGAAAGAAATGACGGCTGGTGGAAAAAGCATTACGAAGAACTATACAAAAAAAGAATAGAAGAAATTAAGAAAAAAGAAAAAGAACAAAAAGAAACTAATTCAAACGACTAATTCTTTCTTCTCTGAAAATATTTTCATAGTGCGCTACGGCATTACAGATGATATTTGCAAACTGCTCATCATTTTTCATAGCACTATAAATCATTGAAGCAAGTGTTTGTGGACTTCCCATACACTCTACTTCTACTGCAATCTTTTCTCCTATTTCGTGTTTAGAAATGGTTATGTATTCTGGTTGGTTCATTGGATTGAATTTAATGTTCCATAAATATTTCTGAATCGGGTAGGTTTTACGGCAGTACCCTCAATCAGCTTTACTTGGTCGTTGGCATCCAAAGTTAGCACCGCACCTCCTTCAATACGACTATCCAATTCTATTGCCTTTGAGCCATAGAAATCCTTATCCAGAAGTTTTGAAAGTTGCATAAGTACTGACTTCTTTTCCATCCATCTATTTGGGTTTTCTTTATCGTTAAAATACAAATTATTTGGGTATTTAGACCTATCCCGAATAGCAATTATTTCATCCCTCGTAAGAACGGCAAACTGGGGTTTACCTGATTTGTAGTAAGCGATAGCGTAAGCGTGGGTAATCTTATCCGCCGTCCGCTCAATATCGTATTTTGGTGTATGCTCTAACTTGGGGTTAGTTCCCAAAGCTACCTTGAATTTCTCTCCTGCGTAAACTACTTGAGCGTCAATGTTTTCTATCTCTCCGCTCCGTAAAAGTATCTTAACCATTCCCTTATAACCTACTTGGGGCGTTATTGTGAGCTTATACTGACCATTATCTTGCTTTATACTTCTGGGTATAAGGTAGAACTCCCCTAAAAGGTCGGACGGAACAAGTCCTATTTCAGCCCCTGCAAGGATTGAAGCAAACATACTGGCTGGATTTTCCTGAAATGCTTTAAGCAGCTTATCGCTCTTTTTTACCTCATTAATTACTACTTGAACAAACTTTGCAGGGGTCAGGTGAGGGTGAGAATTAAGCAAATTGGGAAGCGTCTGCTTCTCGTACTTATCCATATAAGCTACAAACTTTTGAACGGCGGGAAGCTCATCCTCCTTTCCCATTCTTTCGGTAGCTTTTAGAAAATCTTCATAGGAAGATGTTTTAGCCAGTTCATAAACCTGTTTCCAGTCAATTAGTTTCATATTTCTCTATTTTATTTCTGATTTTATGTTTCTCTATTTCTTCTTGAGAAGTAAAATTATAGTCCTTTATTTTCTTTTCATTTAAGAATATAACAATCTTTTTGACATCTCTTAAATCACCAATATCATCCATTTTCCAAAAGTTTGGATGTATTTCGTAATCAATATTTATACCAGAGTTAATCAATACAGAAACTCTTATAGGGTAATCAAGTGTGTTTTTACCAAAAAATGTAACAATGTTATTCTCCCTGATTAAAATGATACAGGGTACATATTCATATTTACCAGACAATGTGGGCGAAGCACTCTTCAATACACTATTAAGGTCGGATATATCCTTTTTCAAAATATTCTTACCATTAGACATTTTAGAAACTACAAATGATTCAATCAAACCCTCTACTGGTAGTTTCAAAAGCTCTGTAAATTCAGTAAGTAGAATATCTCTGTTCCATTTTAGTTCTTCAAAAGAGTAGGATTTCAAATTATAGCAACAATATGCTCCGTGTGTGTGTTGTCTGTCCTCAATCCAGTAAACCAATCCATCATTATTTTCGAGCAGTTTATTGTTCTCGTTCATAAAATCTACTGAATCAATAACCGAATCGTATTCTATATAGTGTGCAACATCATATCCAAGCATTTTACAAATAGTCATTCCAAAAAAGAAGTTCCGAGTTACAGGAAGCATTTGAAAACCCACTGCGGCAGTGCGAATATCTGCGTCATTATACCAAATATCATTAGACCATATCTTCATATCCCCTGTATCGTGAAACCACCAAAAAGAAGGGTAGTTATCTCTTACATCCAGTAATTCGTTTTCTTCATCGTAAAAGTGATACTTTACATCCTCTAAAATATCTTTCGGAGTAGCAGTATGTGAAATAAGCACAATATCTTTACCTCTGCTTTTCAAAAACCTCGTAAGATTTCGAAGCATATCCTCCCTTTCTTGGTCTGGGGTATAGGCAGCTACTAAACAAACATCTTTCATCCTTTAATTAGATTAGCAGGTGTTCCTACATAAGTTCCAGAAACAGAAATATTCTTAACAACTCCAGACATCATACCAATCGTAACATTTGAGCATATTGTAATCTTTTCCTTTACGCAAGAAGTTGTTCCAAAATATACACAATCCCCAATCCGACAAGTTCCTGATATAGAAACATTTGGCGCAGTGGTAAAATAATCACCAATAATACAATCGTGTCCAATAGTAGTCATCAAATTTAAGTGGCTATGTTTACCGATTTGGCAATTAGTTGTAATAATAGAGTTGGCACAAACAATACTACCCTCACCTATCTCAACATTATGTAACAAGATAGCAGATGGGTGAATAAAAGTAAAGTATTCGGTATCTGAAGGCAGACGCTCAACAATATTACGCCTTGCAGTTCCATCGCCAATCGCTATTAAAACTTGGTATTTACTACTATCAAACTGACTTAAAGGATACACATTATTATCATTTTTAATATAATATGAATCATCTACAAAGCATTTCATATTCATATTACCCATATGACCCTTTACTTCATCAGCAAAGCCCCCTGCTCCTATAAGTGCGTATTCCTTCATCTCTTGTAAATATCATATTTACTTAAATCAGGATAGGGTAGCTCTAAATCCTCATAAACCATAGGTCTGCCTTGCATATCATAGAATTGGCTCATAAGCAAAAGACCTCTGGCAGCAAGTTCAGGCATCATATAAAAGTTCCAACCAAGCATATCAAAGTGGTCATCGTGATAAGAAACCTCTCTACGACCACTATATCTTGCCCTTCTAAACCACAAATAGGCTTCGTGGTTGTCCGTAAGAATAGCACCGCCTTTAGATAGCTTCAATCTTTTGAAAGGGCCAGTAAATGATATGCACATATGAGATTGCGGTACATACATATCATAGGTAAATCGGAGTGCCGAATCCCAGACATTTGAACCCCCAAGTTCATACGCTCCTTTCAAATACTTTGGGGAGTCATAAAAATCCACTTTCAAACCAGCGTGAATAATCTCGCAGGGAACTGAAGGATAGGTGTGTTTTGGT
>Ga0129333_10007227_pt1 | contig 10496 bp, 11 predicted proteins | sample CPB6_08_DNA_FD_94474 | JGI IMG/M metagenome (GOLD analysis project Ga0129333, IMG submission 94474) | Freshwater to marine salinity gradient microbial communities from Chesapeake Bay, USA - CPBay_Sum_0.6_0.8_DNA | ecosystem: Environmental > Aquatic > Marine > Coastal | place: USA: Chesapeake...
AGTCCCATGGCGACACGCATCCAGAAGAACTGCGGAGTCTCGAGGCGGCGCGACGGCTTCTTGGTTTTATCGACGATCAAATACCGGTCATAGAGTGTCTGAATGCCAAGATAATCAAAATCCATGTCGGCCGTGGGATCGATCGCGTCGGCGAGGATATCGAGGTCGTAGCCGAGAAGCTTCGGCGTGAGGCGCTCGATGGAAACACCGGTGCGCAGGTAGGTCTTGAAAGCCTTGCGGTGCGCATCGCGGAGTCCCTCGATGCCATCACGGGCAATGCGCCAGTCGAGGACCTCCTCGTAGATGTAGGAAAGAAGAATGCGGGCGGCGAACTTGGCAAAATCCGCGTCGCGCTCGATGAGAGTGCGGGCATTGAGGATGATCGTGTTTTTAAGGATGTCCTCGGTGACTTCGTTGGCGAGCGAGCGGCGGAGTTCGCGCTCGATCTGGCCGGCATCCAGGTTGAGGTCGAGACCGATCATGGCGAACTGGATCCGCTTTTTCAGCTCCGAGCCGTCCCAAAGGATGTTCTGGCCATCACGCTGGGTGACCATGATGAGGGCGTCCTGCAAATCGTTGGTCGCGGCCTCGGATTCGGTTTTTGCGTTTTCGGCGCGATGGCTGGCACGCTGGGCGCGGTAGAGAATATAGCTCTCGGCAACCTTGTAATAGCCCTGTCTCATGAGTTCCTCCTGGACCAGATCTTGCACATCCTCGATGTGAACAAATGCCGATTCGCGGGCGCGCACGCGCTCGGTGACGGCACGCGCGATGGAGGCGGCGGCGGCCGGATTTTCCTTCATGTCGAGAAACGCGCGGCGGCAGGCGTGCTCGATCTTGGATTCCATCCAGGGAACGACCGAGCCGTTGCGGCGGATCAGGCGGGCGGTCATCGGAACAGCTTCCAGCAAATCCTCGGTGCGGATTCCGGAGCGGACGGAGCGTTTGAAGACGAGGCTCTTCGCGACATCGTGGGCGTCGTTTTCGATGAGGGCCTTTTCGATGAGGAGCGAGAGATCGTTTTCGGAAAGACGGAGGGAACCGGCTTTTTCAGCCTCCTCGGCGAGGCTCAACGCGACGGAGTGGGCGACATTGGCTACGAAGCCGCGATTCTGCTCGTTGAAAATATTTTTCTCCTCGCGAGAGAGGAGGAGGTCCGTAAGCGCTTCGCCGATTTCGTCGGCGACATCGGAGAGGTTGAAGGACTCTTCTTCGCCGTTGTGGCGGGTGACGACGATTCCCTGCAACGGGTGCGCGGGCGCGGAAACCGCCTCGCGCCAGGAGAAGTCGGGCTTCTGGTCGCGGGGCATTGTGACAAGGCGCTTGAGGGCCAAGTCTTCATCAAGTGAGAGCAAGCGGGGCATGTTTTTGGAAAGTGAAATGGGGGTTACAGTTCGTCGTCGGAGACGCCGGCGAGATCCACGCCCCGGCGGTATTCCGTGACGCGGCCTTCAAAGAAGTTGGTTTCCTTTTTGATCTCCATCATCTCGGAGAGCCATGGGAGGGGATTTGCGAGGTTTTTGTGGAGCGGCTCGAGACCCACGCCCACCAGGCGGCGGTCGCCGATGTAGTCGATGTATTGGCAAAACTCGTCGGCAGTGAGGCCCACGGCGGCCACAGGCAGGCAATCGCGGATGAATTGTTTCTCGAGCTCGATCGCCTCGCGCATGGTCGAACGCAAATCCTCGCGGAACGATTCGGTCCAGATCTCGGGATTTTCATCCACGAGGTCCTGGAAGAGTTGGCGGAGAAGCTCGATATGGTTCGATTCGTCGCGCAGCGTGTAGCTGATCATTTGACCCACGCCGGGAAATTTGTTCTGGCGGTAAAGCGCAAGGATCATTCCGAAGAGCCCGTAGAATTGCGTGCCTTCCATGCATTGACCGAAAAGAAACATGTTTTTCGCGAGCGCGGTTTTTGTTTCGGCATCGGTGAAATCCATGTCACCGCGGAGAGCGCGGCTGTTGCTCACCACAAAATCGGTTTTGTTTTTGATCGTTGAGATGTCCTCGAACATCGCTTCGCACTCGTGCGGATTGATGCCCAGCGAGCTGATCATATAGACGAGCGAGTCGGCGTGAATGTTCTCCTCTTGCGCGTGGCGGCCGAGCGCCAGCTTGAGCTCCGGCGCGGTGACGGCTTCGCGGATCACATGCAGGATATTATCGCCCACGATGCCTTCGGCGGCGGAGAAATAGCCGATCGCCATCTTGATAATCCAGCGGTCCACATCGGAGACGAAGCCGGAGGTGTCGCGCCAGTGCTCGCAATCCTTTTGCATCTGGATGTCCTCCGGCTCCCAGTGGTTCGCCTTCATTTTTTTGTAGAGGTCGTAGGCCCAAGTATATTTCAGGGGCAGAATGTTGAAAAACATGGTCTGGCGTCCGTTGATGACGCGCTTGGCAGCGTAGGCGGCTTCGGCCTTGTCGCGATCGAGAACAAAGTTGCGGTCTCCGAGGGTGATGGTGGTGGTGGCCATGGTTGTTGAGTTTTTTTGTTTGTTTTGCGGGATCCGCCGCGTTCCGTGAAACGCCTCCCTGGCGGGTCCGGATTTGCGGGCGGGTTGTTTCTTTATCAGTTGGCTGGCATACGTCAAAAAAATACTACGGATTGGCGTAAAAAAAATGACAACCACCATATATTGTGGTTTTTCAAAAAACCCACCCAAGCACAAATCGGGCCAATTTTTACCTCATTAGTGTTCTGAGGGTTGGAAAAACAAACAACGGAATGGGCGCGTGACAAATCCTTCCCCGGAGGGATAGTCGGGGTATGGAAATCCTGAAAACGCTCGCTGTCGCGCTGAGTCTCGGCACCCTCGCCGGGCTGAATCTCTACCTGACGGTTTTCGTCACCGGATTGGCCTTGCGGATGGATTGGGTGGCCCTTCCAGCGCCGCTTCAAGGACTCGAGGTGCTCGGAGACCCGCTGATTCTGGGCATCGCCGGAGTTTTGTATTTGATCGAGTTTTTCGCCGACAAGATTCCCTGGGTGGATACGGCCTGGGATGCGGTGCACACCTTCATCCGGCCCGTTGGCGCGGCGGCGCTGGCCGTGGCGGCCATGGGCGACGCCCATCCCGCCTTTGAAATCGCGGCGGTGTTGCTCGCCGGAGGCATGGCCTTTTCCGCGCACGCGGCGAAAGCCGGAACGCGCGTGGTGGCGAACGCCTCGCCGGAACCGTTTTCAAACATTGGATTGAGCCTTGCGGAGGACGGCTTGGTTCTCGGCGGGTTGGCCCTGTTGCTCTGGAACCCGCTTGTGGCCTTGGTTTGCGCGGCCCTCGGCGTGACGGCGGCCATTTGGTTCCTGCCAAAAATCGTGCGCGCTGTGCGCGCGAATCTCTGGTTCGCCTGGCGCAAGCTGAAGTCTCCACCGGAATCCGAAAAGCCCGGCGAACCACTTGCCAGGCTGCCTGAGAGATGGGATGCGCTGCTTCGCCGCATGTGTGTGAGCCAATCTCCGATCGAATGGGCGATACCCTGCATCAGCCGAAAAGGCGACAAGCTCCCGGCAAACTTGTCCGGTTGGCTCGCGAGCTTCGCCGACAAGCCGAACGAGGTTCATTTCATCGCGCGCACCTGGCGCGGGGGGGTCCTTGCCGCGCTGGACATCGAGGCGGCGGGAATCGAATTTCGCGACGGATTTTTGGCATCGCGAATCGACATCCGGCATCGCGACGGAAGTCCGTGCCAAGGCTTTTTATTCGAGGCTTCCCTCTCGAAAGCCGCCCGGGAACTGGCTGCGCGGCTGAACGACGATGCGACTCTCGCGAAGCGCGCGCCGGTTTTGAGCCAGCTTGGAAATTAGCGGCGCGGAGGTTGGATGACGATTTTTTGCGTCATCAACGAGACATCTTCATCCTTGTTGGATGCCGAGAGGTGCTGCTCGAAAACAGCAGCCGCCTGGGTGCGGGACATGATCTCCGAGAGATTCAAAAGCTCGAGCCGCTCGGTGTAGTCACGAAAATCCAAGCGGACTTTTCCGAGCGTCAGCAACTGAACAACGACACTCATGACATGGGTGCTCGAATGGCCGACCTTGAGGGTGAATTCGTCGATTTTCGAGGCCAAGGTGACGATCTTCGGCGGCACTGGTTCGCGCGTGCCTTGATCGATGAAGAAAACTTCGTCCCTGACCATGATTTCCTTCGAGGTCTTGGGTGGCTTGACGCCTGAATTGTTGGGAGTGCTCATTGAAATTAGTTAGCGCAGTGTAGGCGGGGAGTTGACAGCCTTTCCTGTCAATTGCTCAACCTGGTGGCCATTCCAGCGGGCGGCCCCCAAGGAGATGGACATGCAGGTGCGGCACTGTTTCTCCGCCATGTAATCCGTTGTTTATGACGATCCGGTATCCCTCGGCAAGCCTTTCGATCCGGGCGATCCCGGCGGCGGTGAAAAGCAAATGCCCGAGAAGCGCGCAGTCCGCGCTGGAAGCTGCTGCGACACGGGGGATCGGTTTTTTTGGAACCACCAGAATATGGGTAGGAGCCTGAGGGGAAATATCGCGGAAGGCGAGGCATTGATCGTCCTCGAAGACGATGTCGGCAGGGATTTGGCGGGCGATGATTTTTTCAAAAAGCGTCATGCGAGACGAAGGCTGAGTTCCTTGGTGCGGCGGGATTGGTCGAGTTCAGATCTGACAAATTGGACGATCTCGCCGGTGAGTTCAGAACAATCGGAGCGCCAGACCTTCGCGCCGCGGAGGAGTTTCACGCAGGCGTGGAGATCGCCGAGTTCCACCTGCTGGGCGGGCGAGTCGGGGATTTCCCGCAGGCGGATGCGGAGCAATTCGAAAAATGCCAACTCGAATCCGTTGCCGGCGCGGCGCGCAAGGTCGGAGAGCGAGATTTTCACGGGAGGCGGGAGGGTTTGGAAACAGCGGGCGACATCCGAATAGCCGATGACCTGGAGCACGGATTGAACGGCTTTTTCGAGCCGGGGAATGGTCACGATGTTCTCGTCGAAGTCCTGTTGGAGGAAGCTCGAGATGCTCTCGGTGACATGGTTTGTGAGCCACCATTTTTTATAGCCGGCGCTCTCGGCGGCTCGAACCACGGCGGAGGAAAGCCAGGCGCGGTCGTAGTTCATCACGCTGCCATCCTGGAAACGCACCAGCGGGAAGTTGTCGCGGATCGCGATCACGCCTTGAAAAGCTCCCGTTGATCCGGAGTGCGGGCGACGCGTTTTTCGAGTGACTCGATTTCGTCGATAAAATCCCCGACTTCCTGGAACTCCCGGTAAACCGAGGCGTAGCGGACATAGGCGACCGGGTCGATCGCATGAAGGCGGTTCATCACATGGGCGCCGAGTTTTTTCGAACTGATCTCACTGTCCTGCTGCGCCTCGAGTTCCTGCAGGATGTCCTCCACGGCGAGCTCCATTTGTTCGCGGCCGATGGGGCGTTTTTCACAGGCTTTGACAATGCTCGAGAGGAGTTTTTGACGGTCGAGCGTTTCACGGCGCCCGTCGCGCTTCACCACCCTCATTTCATTGTGCTCGAGAACCTCGTAGGTCGTAAAACGCGTTTCGCAACCAAGACATTCCCGGCGGCGACGGATGCTCACCCCATCTTTCGAGAGCCGGGAGTCGATCACTTTGTCGTCAATTGTTCCACACTTCGGGCAGCGCATATATGTTGTGTCGAATTCCGGATGACAGGAAAATCGACACTACATCTTGTGAGGTCAATTTTATTTTCAGAAATACAAAATCCCCTCCAAAAAGCATGGCGCCGCGGCATGCAAAAGGAGTTGCAGCCCACGGTTTTTTTCCCGAGCATATGTGTAACCTCTCAACGCCATGAACATCTCCAGTGCCAGTTCCGCTTCCGCCCTAGCTCTCGCCGCGATGGAGCGTTCGCGAGCGAGTTCCACCGCCGCCGAAACTAGGCGCTCGGCCGAACAAGCCACGGCAGCGCAGGTGCAAACCAAGCGCGCCATCCAACAAGCGGCCGCGGCTCCTAGGGGAGAAAACAAAATCTCCCCGGACATCCGTCAAATCACAGCCCGCGAAGTGCGACGCGAGTCGGAGGAGAACCGCTCCGAGAATGTGCGGCGCATCGGTGAGCAAATGGCGGCAAAGTTTCGAGAAGTCGCGCGGCGCTCGGAAAGCGTTCGAGCGGCAGGAAACGGCGAGCGTGAGAGTTTTTCGGCGGTTGCCTGAAGATACTGTTCGAAGGGATTGACCACAGGGGACACAGAGAGCACGGAGATTTAAAAATCTGCGACGGGTGTGGACTTCGACTGGACGGATGTTTTTTTCAGAAGCTCCGAGATTTTTTTGAGTTGGCCGGGGAGGATTCGGTCAGGAGCAATATCGGCGAGCGGAGTTAGCACAAAGCCTCGCTCGGCGATTCGCGGGTGCGGAAGGGTCAACTCGGGGAGAGTGAAGGCGAGGTTGTCGTAGTAGAGAATGTCGAGGTCGATCGTGCGCGGGGCGTGGTGGGCGTGGTTCGCAGGGCGGCCGAGGATTTGCTCGAGGCGCTGGAGTTTTTCCAACAGGTCGAGCGGCGGGATCGTGCAGGCGAGTTCGATGGCGGCGTTGAAAAATGAGGGCGAGCCGGCAGGGCAATCAACGGGTTCGGTTTCGTAAATGCGGGAGCAGAGGAAAGGGCCGCGGTCCTCGTGCAGGTCGAAGAGATAGCGGCGGGCGGCGCGGAGGTTTTCGAGTCGGTCGGCGAGGTTGGAGCCGAGGGCGATGCCAACCCTCATTTCAAGCCCAGCACATCCTGCATGTCGTAAAGGCCGGGCTTTTGGCCCTGCGCCCAGCGCGCGGCGCGGAGAGCGCCCTTCGCGAAGGTGTCGCGACTGGAAGCCTTGTGGGTCAACTCCACACGCTCGCCGACATTCGCGTAGATCACCGTATGGTCGCCGACGACATCGCCGCCGCGAACGGCGTGCATGCCGATCTCGGTTTTCTGGCGTTCACCGACCATGCCCTCGCGGCCGTGCATGACATTTTTGTCGTAATCCAACTCTCGGACCTCGGCGAGAATCTCGGCGAGACGGCGAGCGGTGCCGCTCGGGGAGTCCTTCTTGAGGCGGTGGTGCATTTCCACAACCTCAAGATCGAAGTCCGGCCCGAGGATTTCGGTGGCCTTGCGGGTGAGCCAGAAGAGGGTGTTCACGCCCACGCTGAAATTCGGCGCGAAGACGACGGGGATTTTTTTTGAGATTTCGGAAATCCGGGCGCGGTCGGCGTCATGGTGGCCAGTCGTTCCGATGACAAGAATTTTCCCGGCGGCGGCGCAGGCTTCGGCAACGACCACCGTGGAATCCGCATGGGTGAAATCGATCACGGCATCGCACGCAGCCAGCGCGGCGGCGAGGTCGTCGCCGACATCAAGTCCGGCAGAGAGTTCGAACGAGGCGGGATCGGCTTTGGCACAGGCGATGAGGGCTTGGCCCATGCGGCCCCTGGCGCCGTTGATAAGAACGCGGGTCGGTTTCACAGGCCGAGGGTTTCGAGGGTTTCGACGAGGCGTTTGCGGTTGGCCTCGCTCATTTCGCACAGCGGGAGGCGGACATCGGCCGACATTTTGCCAAGCCGGGCGAGGGCGAATTTGGCAGGCACGGGATTCGGCTCGATGAACAGATCCTTGAAGAGCGGATAATATTTCAAATGAATGCCGAGAGCCTTGGCGGAGTCGCCTGCGAGATAGTGGCGGACAAGGTTGGCGACCTCGGCCGGGACTAGGTTTGATGCCACGCTGATCACGCCGACGGCGCCGACCGAAAGGAATGGCAGGGTGAGCGAGTCGTCACCCGAGAGGATTTCGAATTCGGGCGGGAGCGCGGCTCGGAGTTGATTGACGCGCTCGACGCTGCCGCCGGCTTCCTTGATGGCGACGATGTTTTTGAAATCGCGGGCGAGGCGGACGGTCGTCTCGACGGAAATCTCGATGCCACAACGGCCGGGGATGCTGTAGAGGACGAGAGGGATTTTCACCGACTGGGCGATGGCGGCGAAGTGGCGGTAGAGGCCCTCGGCGCTCGGCTTGTTGTAGTAGGGGGCCACGAGCAAGGCGGCATCGGCCCCGGCTTTTTCGGCGGCTTGGGTCAGATCGATCGCCTCGGCAGTGGAGTTCGATCCGGTTCCGGCGATGACTTTGCAACGGCCGGCGGCGGATTCGATGGCAACCTTGATGACGCTCAGGTGCTCGTCGTGGTCGAGCGTGGGCGATTCGCCGGTCGTTCCGACGGGAATTATTCCGGAGATGCCGCCTGCGATTTGTTCCTCAATGAGGGCCTTGAAGGCGGGAATGTCGAATTGGCCGTCACGAAATGGAGTGACAAGCGCTGTGTGGGCTCCTGCGAATGACATGATGCGGGAATGGTTATAGGGAAATGACTCCGTCGAAAACAAAATCCGCTGGGCCCGTGAGTTTGGCCGAGGCGAACGAGCCATCGGGGTCTTGGGTGAAATCGACCCGCATCGTGTCGCCTCCTCGAACGGTCACATGAACCGGTGACGCGGCGCCTGATGCCAGGGCATGGAGCAGCGCGGCGGCACAAACTCCGGTGCCGCAGGCGAGCGTTTCGCCTTCGACGCCGCGCTCGTAGGTGCGGAGGACGAGGTGGTTTTGATCGAGGGCTTGGGCGAAGTTGGCGTTGGTTCCCTTCGGCGCGAAAGCCTCATGACGGCGGATGGTGCGGCCGAGGTTGTGGACATCCACTTTTTCGACATCTTCGACAAAAACCACCGCATGCGGAACGCCGGTGTTCAGGTAATGAATTTCGTGGCTGGAACCGCCAATTTCGAAAACCTGCGGGGCGCGATGGTCGGTGGGGCGACCCATGTCGAGGGTTACGAGTTCACCCTCGAGCTTCGCCACGATCACGCCGGCCTGGGTTTCGAAACTCACCGAGGCGGGTTTTTCCGGCATAAGACGGGCGGAGAACCGAGCGAAGCATCGGGCGCCGTTGCCGCACATCTCGGCCTCGCCGCCATCGGCGTTGTAATAGCGCATGCGGAAGTCGGCCTGGCCCTCAGCGGGCTCGACCGCAAGCAACCCGTCAGCCCCCACGCCGCGGTGGCGGTCGCAGAGCGCAGCAATCGTTTTTCCATCCAGTGAAAATTGGCGCGAGCGGTTGTCAATCACGACGAAGTCATTCCCCGCGCCGTTCATTTTGGTGAAGCGAAGTTCCATGGAAGCGGTGATATTTAGCGGCCCTTCAGGCGACGCGCAATCCGCCTTCTCAATGGAAATCGATGCCCAGGCCGTTGAGACCCTCTTGCAAAATTCGGCCACCGATCTCGGACTCGCAATCAACATACTTGCGGTCGGGCACGGCGTTTTCCGAGGCCGCCAAAACCCGCGCGGTTCCCGCGAACGCGCCGAGTTTTTGGCGGATTGCCGAAGCTTGCAGGCGGCGAAGCCCGTCCTTGAATGACTTCGCGCGCGTGGCGCTGGGGTAATCAGCCGTCATGCCGTAGGCGCGGGCATGGCCAGACCGAGCGAGCTCCTCGGCGAGGTTTTTATTGCCTATATAAATAACGGCGTAGTGGCGGGGTTGGCTGGAACTCCCCCGGGCGTTCTCCCATTTCGTCAGGACCGTGAACCGGCCGTCGAGCATCTTTTGGGTGAATTCCTTGGCCTTCCCGCCCGCCTCAATCACGGCGGCGGCATTCGCTAAACCGAAGTCCTCCATTTGCTCGGCGATGCGATCGGGAAACGAAGTATCCGTCTCCGGACAATCGACGAAATAAAGGCGGAAGATGTGGTTTTTCCCCTGATGGAGGACATGAAAACTATCGCCATCCATATATTGGTCAGAGGCCAAGCGGCAGTTTTCGAGCTTTTCCCACGGCCCGGACCAGGCGTTTCCAAGAAGGAGAAAAAAACAAGCGACAGCTGTGCGGGGAGCTTTTGCAAACATCGGTGGGACGAAAACCTGCGGAAAATAACCGATGAAATCAACGCGCGAAACCATTCTGCAACCCGAGTGCCATCCCGCAAAAATCATTTACTTATCCGTGGCAGGTGCAAAACATCTCCCAACATTCATGTCGAAAGCTCCGAAAGACATCTTTCAGAAGTGTCGCGATTACCGTGACACCGCCGATGCGCGGGCACAGGGTTTCTACCCCTACTTCCGATCCATCGAGGAACCGCACGGCAACTATGTGATCTGCGATGGCGAGCGGAAGATCATGATCGGCTCGAACAACTACCTCGGTCTGGCCCAGGATCCCCGGGTGGTCGAGGCGGCTTGCGAGGCGACGAGAAAATACGGCGCCGGCTGCACCGGGTCGCGATTGCTGAACGGCACGATCAAGCTCCATGTGGAACTCGAGGAGGCTCTGGCGGACTTCCTCGGACGCGATGCGGCGATTCTTTTTTCAACCGGATTTTTTGCGAACCAAGGCGCGCTCATCGCCCTGACCGAGGATGGCGATGCCATTCTGTGCGACCGCGAAAACCACGCGAGCATCATCGACGGATGCAACTTTGCCCCGGGAAAGCTGATTCCCTTCCGTCACAATTCCGCCACT
>Ga0129333_10007228_pt1 | contig 10496 bp, 9 predicted proteins | sample CPB6_08_DNA_FD_94474 | JGI IMG/M metagenome (GOLD analysis project Ga0129333, IMG submission 94474) | Freshwater to marine salinity gradient microbial communities from Chesapeake Bay, USA - CPBay_Sum_0.6_0.8_DNA | ecosystem: Environmental > Aquatic > Marine > Coastal | place: USA: Chesapeake Bay...
AACGCTGGAGCTGGATCGAAACGGTCCCCTCACCGATCGACATTGACGGCGTCAGCCTCGGGGCCTTCCTCGCGTGGTACGAGCGAGAAACGGGTCACCGCGTCATCCTCCAAAACGCAGACCCCGATATTCGCTTAAATGGGAGCGTTTCCGGTCTTACGCCCGACGATGCGCTCGCGGCGATAGCGATTGCCGTCGAACTCGATGTGACGCATCTAGACAGCGAGGTTCTTATCAGCAAACCGTAAGCTGCATTCCCGATATCTTTATAATGATTCGAGTGAAAGTTCGGCCCGTCATATGGTCTTTGCTCATCTGGCCTTTACTCGTATCGACGTTCGGTCTGCGCCCTCACGTCGCTCTCGCGTCGACACCGGCCACGTTCATTCCAGCCGGAACGAGCTTGGCCACCGCATTAAGCCAATTGCGCTCGCGCGACTTCACCATCTTGTTCAGCGATCAACTGGTCACCACCGAATTGAGAGTCACGCAAGACTCGGTCATCGATAATCCACGCGACACGGCGCTACGCCTGCTCGCAAAACATGGCCTGACTCTGCGCAATGTTCGTCCTGGTCTCTTCGTCGTCACCCGATCATCCGCACCAGAGCCCGCAACAACAGACTCCTCCTCCGATCTCGAACCACTCGCGGAGATAGCTATTTATGCGAGTCGATACTCCAGCGGTTCGCCGCTCATGACGACGGCACAGCTCGAACGTTCTGAAATCGAGAAGCTTGCGGGGCTCAATGAGGACGCGCTCCGTGTAACGCGTACGCTCCCTGGCACCGCCAGTAGCCCGCTCAGCGCCAAAACTCATGTGCGCGGTGGCAGTGACGATGAAATGCTCGTGCGGTTCGATGGCATACCGCAACTTGCGCCATTCCATTTCAAAGATTATGGAGCAATCCTAAGCAGCATCGAACCCGCGACGATCGATACACTCGATTTTTTCAGCGGCGTTTTCCCTGTTCGTCATGGTGATCGTCTTTCTGCCGTAATGGACATATATCCGCGCAGGCCCGATAACGGCAACCATCACGAAATCGGGCTGTCATTGCTAGCCGCTCACGCCATGTCGGTCGGTGAAACGCGTATCAACGACTCGACAAGCCGTTGGCTAATCGCCGGAAGAAGCAGCAGCGCAGGTTGGGTCGCGCGCGCAGTAGATATCGATAACGTCGAAATCGAATTTTCTGATCTGCTCGTCCGGGGCGAGCATATTGTCGATGACTGGACGTTAGTGGCCGGGCTTTCGATCCTGCAAGATGAGCTCGATTATCAAAATGACGATTCGCGAAAAGATCGCGATCAATCAACCGCCGGTTATCGTGACAACACGCTGTGGCTCAAAGCGGCACGCGATACAACCGCCGATCGTAGGTTGACCGTAGCTTTTGCAAAATTTGACTCGCACGCCGTGCGCCGCGGTGAATGGTCAGGCGAGCAAGTCTCCCTCGGCCGAGTTTCTGATAATCGACAGACCGATGGATATTATTTTGACCTTGCTTGGCAAAAGCTTGGCTCCTGGTCGATCGGCACTGAAGTATTGAACTTGAAAACTCAGTACGATCACTCGATACAAGCGAACTTTGATACCTCGCTATCGATTGCTTTCGATCGCGCGCCTAACCTTGATCGACAGACCCTCGTTCATGCCGAGACTCGTTCGGTTTCAGCTTACGCCTCGAAGCTCATCACACTCTCGTCTGCGTGGCGTCTCGATCTTGGCATTCGCGCTGATCAGCGCGACCAACCGCGCAGCGCTATCGACTGGTCGCCTCGATTGGCCATGGAATACGAACTCGCCGACGGTCGCTTCCTACGAGCCAGTGCCGGCCGCACATCCCAAGGCCAACGCGCCGATGAACTGCAGGTTGCCGACGGTGACACGATCTTCCATCCGGTGCAGAAAGCGGATCAGTGGGTACTCGGCTACGAGCAGCTTCTAGCAGACCACGGCGCATGGCGAGTCGAGACGTACCGTAAGCGAGTCCACAACCCTTCACCACGATACGAGAATCTGCTGAACCCCGTGTCACTCATTCCGGAGATGGAAATCGATCGTCGTCGTATCGCGCCGAATGGCGCACTCGCCTACGGCGTCGAATTCGCGGGTCGCTATACGCTCGATGTGCACTGGTCCGGCTTCTTGAATTACGCTTGGTCAGAAGTCGAGGACGACATCGGTAAGATCGATGTACCGCGCAACTGGAACCAGCAGCATGCGCTGCTGCTGGGGTTGCTGTGGCGCAGCGGCCCGTGGAGCCTTTCGGGACAAAGCTCGTGGCGCACGGGCTGGAGTCGTACCGAGTTTCAGACTGGCGACGCAGGCACTCTTTTGCCGCTGGTGGGTGAGCGCAACCGAGCCCGATGGCCGGCGCAATGGAACCTCGATATTCGAGCCTCCTGGCGCAAACCGCTCGAGTTCGGGTTGTTGGAAGTCGCGATTGACGTAAATAACGTCACCAACCGTAGCAACCCTTGCTGCACTGATCTACGAATAGTACCGACGGGTCTCGAGACTCGAACCCGATCGTGGCTGCCGAGATATCTCAACGTCGGCGCCGTATGGAGCCTGCCTTAAACACGATGACTGTTTGATAGCGCACAGAAGTCCAGTATCGTGACGTTATGCGCGCATGGTACTCGATCATTGTCATTTCCTTGGCCGGATTGCTCGTCAGCTGTGGCGGCGGTGGCGGCCCGCCGCCAGCGCCGACCGTCACCTTCTCGGCGGCGATAGCAGACGCTCGCATTGGCGCCACCGTCACTCTGACCTGGTCGTCCACCAATGCTGACAACTGCACGGCTGCAGGCGATTGGACAGGCTCCCTCGCCAGCTCGGGAAATCAGTCCGTCAATATCACCAAAGAATTATCGAATTTTTCTCTGACATGTACCGGTCGCGGTGGCAGCGCCAACGGCAGTGCAGCGGTCACCGGATGGAATGCGCCAACTTTATCGCTGACGGCATCAGATTCAGACCTTCTCGCCGGTAATACCGCCAAGATTGATTGGGCGGCTGCAAACATCAAAAATTGTCGTGGTACGGCGGGCTTTCCGGAAGCGCTCGCGACCGCCGGCACTTTGACCACGCCAGCATTGACGCAGACCGTGACCTACTCACTCGAGTGCTCTAACCCCGCATATCCGGCCGTCAACTCCAGCGTGACGATTGTCGTCGCAGACACGTTCGAACTGGTTGTCACCGCCAAATACGAACGCCCGGGGCCAAGCAAGGTTAATTCAGTGGGTCGCCTCGAAGCGGATATGGATAACCCGGTTACTACCGGAATTCGTAACGTTTATATCGAGCTTCAGGACGGCGCCGGCAACAAAGTGGCCGGAACGCATGCGTCTGAGGCTGGTAGCGTACGTTTCACCGGTCTCGATCCGAAGAAAAAATATACTCCGGTCATCAAGTCGGTTGGCAAGAACAGCAGTGGTTTCGAGATTCACGTGCTCGACAACATGCGCCCGGTATCGACCGTGGCCAGCACGATTCGAACGCGCTATGAGCCCTATCTCAACCGGGCTGCCGAATACACCCCTGATCCCAAGCGACTCAAGCAGGCGACGGAACTGACCGCAAAACTGGGGTGGGACTCCGCACTCAAAATTCTACGAGATGATCAGCGCATCTCCGCACCTTACATCGTTCTCGCCGATGCGATGGAGCAGCAAGCATACGTCGCTCAAAACGGCGCGGTGAATTCGGTCGATAGCATCTCGATCCTTTGGAGCGCACAAAACAAAGGTGGCTCGACCGAGGACAACAACTACGATCGTGGCTTCGTACGCAGCTCGGGCGCTTTTTATTCTCGTAGTGCCATCACGATCGCTGCGGACGGGCGGGTTAACAGCGGCGGTAGCGAAAATATTCCGCATATTTTTCTCTCGGGCGCGCCTGCATTCGAGTTGCAGGAGCTCTCGACAGCGATCACAGCGCACGAGATGACGCACTTCACGCAGGACAAATCGCAGCGTAACTATTCACCCGGCGGCCCACACTCCGAACGCGGCGAACACCAGGATATTGCGCTGGTACAACACGAGGGGCTCGCCACGGGAACGGCCCTGATGATCGCGAGGGCCCCCACGCTCGATCGGTTCATCTTTCGTGATGGCTCCGTGCGTGCGGTGCGCAGCGACTATCGCAGTAACGACACACCGCTCGGATGGTTTCAGGAGCGAACAGTGATCCAATTCATTTGGCGCCTGTTCGATCCAGCCGGTGCAGTCAAACTCTCAGGCCCGCAAATTCTGGCACCGTTCTACTCGCAAGATTGGCGCACCGGTACATTCGGGCCCAATATTTGGGCTTACGCTGGGATCTTGAAGAAACAGCATCCAAGCCTAGCCGGAAACATTGATGCCGTCGGCTCGTCACTCAATATAACCCTCGCGGGTAACGACGAGTGGGGGTCGACAGAATCGATTCTAGGGAATCGATCTTCCACTCAAACCTTCCCGATATTTACGCGTGTACCACTGAGCGGCTCGGTAACGGTATGCGCCGCCGGCAGCGCCAACGAATACAACAAGCTTTCGAACCGTCGTTATCTGCGATTCGACGGTGACGGAACCACGCGCCGATACACTGTGAGCGCGCCGACCAACAGTATTCCGGTATTTGTCGTCGCGAGAACCAATGGCTCACTCGCTGGCGGTTACGCCAAAGGCGTGCGTAATATTTTCGTCGACCAAGCGATTCCACCTGAAGGTAGTTGGGGCTGGGTCGGCGAATGCAGCGTTGTACTGAGCTCCATCGCCGAAACCACCCGTAGCGAATGCTCAGCGACAACCTATACAGCGCCCGCCGAACAATGCTTCACCATCACGGCTGCGCCCGCGCCAGCGCCTACGCCATAACTCGAGGCTTACCATGAAGTCGCGTTTTTTCTTTGGCCTTTGCATGCTATCGATGATGTATATCGTGCAGCACACTGCTCAAGCGCATGAAATCGATGAAGGATTAGAACTTGGCGCGACGATCGCCGTGACCAGCGCCGACCCGGTGCGGGCCACCATCAACTTGCAACCTCGCATCGCCTTCAAAGCAGTGACCATCGAATTGCCCAACGCGGCGGGCGGAGCCGTCAGAGCTTGCGATTTCGGCAGCCTCGTCGCAGGTCAAACGTATCGTTGCTCCGTCTCGGGCAACGTGGCCGATGATGACACCGGTCTCGTCATCGCGATCAGCGGCACTCGGGCGGTGTCCGTACCTGGGCACGACGACGTGTCGTACAAGGCCTTCACGGTTCCGAACCCTCGTTACAACGCACTCGCACAAGCGCAGCGCAAGACGGAGCAACTGAGAAAACGAGCGACGACGCTCGAGTCAAAGCCCGCGAGCGTACGTCAGTAGCCATTTGGTGACGCGTGTCACGAAACCCGTGATCGCGCTAGGAGCCCATCGGGCGTTACCTTTCTCGGAGAAGGTGCGTCCATGCTCGACTATTCACAATTTGCCATCAGCGATACGCATGCCCGCGGGCTGCGACGCGAATCCGATCGTCGAGTGGCGAGCCGCTTGGCGACCTACCGTTTGTCTCGTAAACCAGATCGATTCGGGCCGCGGGTCCGATCGACCCACGAGGCGCTATTTTCCACCCTCGGGCCTGAGCGAGTCGTGCTGATCGAACGAACCAAGAAGCTCGCTATGTGGGCTTATTGCGAACTGAACGCTGCCGGTCTCTACCAGTTACGCGGCGAGTCGGTGCAGCGCCGCGACGGATGCCTCAAGACGGACGTGCAGAACTACCCGCTGCTGGCGACGCCACACTTCTACGAGCGCGTGATCCAGGGCTTCAAGTTTGAGGGCCACACGCTGATCACGACCTTGATCGATGTCGTAAGACTGTTGATTGCGCAAGTGGGGTGGGCAGAAGATGTGCCGTCCGACCAGTGGCCAACCTGGGAGCGGCACGGCAATGCCTGGTTTGCCCTGGAATACGGCCTCGCCGCCGGCGATATTCCGGCTTACGGAGAAGTGGTTCTGCGTACCATCATGCCAACGGCAAGCCTCCACAGCGCCCGACGGGCTGACTGGGAGAGCATGCGTGAGAGCGGTAATCTCGTGTCGGTGTTGGAGCCGCTGACGACCAACGGCTATAATCCAGCGGTTTTCAACACCCGCCGGACACCCACGTGAGCAATCAGGACTCCAAGTTTTTCAATATCTTCAGTCTCGTACTCGGCATCCTGATCGTGATTGCGATCCTGCTGTTTGCCTTGGCCCGCGGCGTCGGTAACAACACTCAGAAGGCGCACTTGCTGACTGAGCCCAAATATGTGGCCGACGTCGAGCGCAATCTGACTTCAGGTCGTGTCGCCGTCGCGGGCGCCGACAACTCAGCCCTCGCGATTGCGCCGGGCGCCGGTGCCATGACCACTGCCATGGCGGTGCTCACTGATGGCCCGGGCGTCTACGAGCAAGTCTGCGGCGCTTGCCACACCGGCGGCATCGCCGGTGCGCCAAAGACTGGTGATGCCGCTGTTTGGGCGCCGCGCATCGCTCAAGGTAAGGCTACGCTCTACAAGCACGCGATCGAAGGCTATACGGGTAAGGCAGGTGTGATGCCCGCCAAGGGCGGACGCACGGATCTATCGGATGAACTGATTCAGGCCGCCGTCGATCACATGCTCGCGCAGTAAGCGCTCAAGCCCCTAAAGATCGTCTCAACTGAAATGCCTCGGCGAGGTGCTCCTCGCCGAGGCATTTTTTTTGATCGAGGTCAGCCAAGGTTCGTGCAACGCGCAACGTGCGGTCGTAACCACGCATGCTGAGCCCCAGTTTGCTGCGCATCGCTGCGAGCAATCGACGACCCGCCGCGTCAGGCTCTGCAAAGGCCGCTAGTTGCGCACCCTCGAGTCGCGCGTTCGAGCAAGCCTGTCGATCGTGCTGCTGCCTTAGCGCGCAGCGGATTCGGGACCGAATCGCCGTCTCGTCGGCCTCGCGCAGCGCACGACTGTCATCACTGAGGTCGGCATCACTGACCGCCTCGAGTGCGATACGCAGGTCGATCCGATCTAATAGCGGACCGGATAAGCGCGCTGCATAGCGCTCGATCTGCGACTCGGAGCAGCGGCAAAGCCCGTGGCTTGAGCCACGTTGTCCGCAAGGACACGGATTCATCGCGGCAACTAACTGGAATCTCGCGGGATAGTCAGCTGCGGCCTCAGCTCGAACGACGGAAATGTGGCCAGTCTCCAGTGGCTCGCGCAGCGCCTCAAGGACGCGCCGATCGAACTCCGGCAACTCATCCAAGAAAAGTACGCCGCGATGCGCGAGAGTGATTTCTCCCGCGCGAGCAGCCGCACCACCACCGATGATCGCACTCGCCGATGCACCATGATGCGGCGAACGAAACGGACGAGATACCCGCCCTTGCGAACTCACGGACAAACGCCCGCCGGTGATCGAGGCGATCATCGCGACCTCGAGCTCTTCTTCGGGCGACAGTGGCGGCAGCAACCCTGGCAGACGCGCTGCGAGCATGCTCTTGCCGCAGCCCGGTGGACCCATCAGCAGCAAACTATGCTCGCCGGCAGCTGCAACCTCGAGGGCACGCTTACCCAACGATTGACCGCGAACATCGGCTAACGCGGCCATCGGCCGTGCGACGATCGATTCGTCGCGCAGTGAAACGCTATCTCGCGCCGGGGTCAGCTCGCGCCGACCCTCGAGGTAATCGCATACGTCCTGCAAGGTACCCGCCACCACGACCTGAGCTCCTACCAGATGGCATAGCTCAGGCGCATTGTCGCGCGCGACGATGACGTCATGACCAACCGCTTGTGCTGCTGCCGCCGCGGGTAGCGCGCCTCGAACGGCGCGCAATTCCCCTGACAAACCGAGCTCGGCGAAACACTCTATTCTCTCGAGATTGCGGGTCGGCCGTAACTGGCCGGAGGCGACAAGGATGCCAAGCGCAATGGCCAAATCGAATCGACCGCCATCTTTGGGCAGATCAGCCGGCGCGAGATTGACGGTGATACGACCCGCGGGCAATTCGAAACCCGTCGTACTGATCGCTGCCCTGACTCGCTCCCGACTCTCTTTGACCTCGGTCGAGAGCAAACCGACGATATGGAAACAGGGCAGCCCGTTACCGAGATAAACCTCGATCTGCACCGGCGGCGACGCCAAGCCCACCTGCCCTCGGCAAGCTACCCGGGCAATGCTCACGGAAGATCATCCCCGGGGCGCGGCAGATGACTTTGCCTCCAGCGCCGCAAGGCGCCGCTCCAACTCGTCAAGCTGAGCTCGAGTGCGCTCGAGTACTTTTGCCTGAGCGAGGAATTCGTCGCGCGAGAGCAAGTCGAGTTTAGTCAAATTAGCCTGCAGCACGGCGCGGAAATTATCTTCGATGTCGCGGCGGAGACCTTGCGCAGAATCGTGTAGAGAAGCCGGCAGTGAACCGAGCAGGCGGCTGACGATGTCGTCGATTTTCTGGTCCATGACATTAATCTCCGGGCCTTACTGCCCTCTTATGACGCAGCGCCGGATAAGCCGGTGCCAAAACGGTGCGGCACGACAGTTGAATTTGCACCAAGACGCGACAAACCGACCGCTCAGGCGGTGATCCAGCGTGGCACGGATTCTGCAAATCCCTGTTCATCGAACCGTCGATGCGAAGGATACCGCGCCGACGGTCGGGACGCCGAATCGCATTCCTAATGTGAGTAAGCGGTTATTCGTTCGATGCCAAAGGGATGGTCCGTGCGATGAAGATGATCACCGCCATCATCCGCCCCTTCAAGTTGGACGATCTCGAGTTAGCTGTCGCGCAGCTGGATGTGCAAGGCATGACGATTCTAGAGGTACGCGGATATGGCGCCGAACTCGGACATCTCGAGATTTATCGCGCCGCCGAGTACCAGGTCGATTTCGTTTCGCGCATCCAAGTGCAGATTGCCGTCGACGAAAGCATCGTCGAACCAGTAGTCGAAGCGATAGCTAATGTGACCCGTACCGGCAAAGTAGGTGATGGGCGAATTTTTGTATCCGGGATCGAACAGGCGATTCGCATACGCACAGGCGAAACCGGCGTAGCGGCCACCTGAAGTCAATGGCGAGCAGGGAGAATCAACAATGCTGAATAGACAAGGGCTGAGTAAAAAAGGATGGCTCGGCGGCTTTTTCGCCGCATTGGCTGCAGCGGCTCCGCTGTTGGCTCTCGCACAGGACGCGCCGGTGCCCGATAAGGGCGACACCACGTTCATGATGTTGGCGACCGTTCTGGTCATTTTGATGATCGTGCCAGGTTTGGCCTTGTTCTACGGCGGACTCGTCCGATCAAAAAATATCCTCTCTGTTCTGACACAAGTTTTCACCATTTTTTGTTTGATCTCGTTACTGTGGGTTTTCTACGGATACAGCCTCGCGTTTGGCGACGGTGGCTCGTGGAACTGGATGATCGGGGATACCACCAAACTATTCTTGGCGGGAATCACACCGGATAGCACGGCAGCCACATTCTCCGATGGAGTCGTCATTCCAGAGTATGTATTCGTGGCTTTCCAGTTGACGTTCGCTGCCATCACCACGGCACTCATCGTGGGCGGCCTTGCCGAACGTATCAAGTTCAGCGCACTGCTCGTGTTCTCGGCGCTGTGGTTCACGCTCTCGTATTTGCCGATGGCGCACATGGTGTGGGCAACCGGTGGTTTGCTATTCGAGAAAGGCGATCTCGATTTCGCCGGCGGCACTGTCGTGCATATCAACTCCGGTATTGCTGCGCTGGTTGGCGCACTCGTGCTCGGCAAGCGTATCGGCTACGGCCGCGATGCCATGCCACCACATAACCTCCCCTTTACCATGATCGGTGCAGCACTGCTGTGGGTCGGTTGGTTCGGCTTCAATGCCGGTTCAAACCTCGAGGCAACCGGCATCGCGGTGCTCGCCCTGCTCAACACGATACTCGCAACCGCCGCCGCTGCACTGGCGTGGATGCTCATCGAAACCCTAGTCACCAAGAAGCCTTCGATGTTGGGTATCGCCTCGGGCGCCATCGCAGGCCTTGTGGCCGTCACGCCAGCGGCGGGCCTCATCGGTCCGATGGGCTCGATCATCTTGGGCGCGATCGGTGGCATCGCCTGCTTCTTCGCGGTCACGAGCTTGAAGAAAGCGCTTGGTTACGATGAATCACTCGATGTGTTCGGTATCCACGGTGTTGGTGGCATCGTCGGGGCCATCGGTACCGGTATCTTCGTCTCGCCCGCTCTGGGCGGCGTCGGTGTCGACGGCTACGACATGGGTAGCCAAGTTACGACTCAAACGCTCGGTGTTCTCGTGGCCATCGGCTGGTCGGGTACAGTCAGCTTCGTCCTTTTCAAGCTGATCGATCTGACGATCGGGCTGCGCGTAAAAGAAGAAGATGAACGCGAAGGTCTCGATACGACGAGCCACGGCGAGCGCGCCTATACGAACTGAGTTTTCGATTTACAGTTGTCCCCTGTAAAGCCTAGGGGCGGTGGTCGAGAGATCA
>Ga0129333_10007229_pt1 | contig 10496 bp, 3 predicted proteins | sample CPB6_08_DNA_FD_94474 | JGI IMG/M metagenome (GOLD analysis project Ga0129333, IMG submission 94474) | Freshwater to marine salinity gradient microbial communities from Chesapeake Bay, USA - CPBay_Sum_0.6_0.8_DNA | ecosystem: Environmental > Aquatic > Marine > Coastal | place: USA: Chesapeake Bay...
AATGTTTCATTCGGTACTTTGATAGGTAATACCACTCTTGCAACTGCAAAAATTAAAGAGCTGAGAGAATTTGCTGCTGCAACGCCATTTACCACAGATGACGTTTTCCAAGCATCAAGAACACTTCTTGGTTATGGACTTGTTGTTGGAGACTTGATACCAACTATTAAAAGACTTGGTGATATTGCGGGTGGTGTTGGTGTTCCTCTTGAACGTGTTGCACTTGTGTTTGGGCAGATTAGAGCAGCTGGTCGTTTATATGGACAAGATTTGCTTCAGCTTGTTACACTTGGTTTTAACCCGCTTAGCGAGATAGCAAGAACAACAGGTGAGTCTTTTGATTCACTCAAAGACAAGATGCGCAAAGGTCAAATAACATTTGATGATGTAAATAGAGCATTTGTTACAGCTACAAGTGAAGGTGGTAAGTTTTATAACCTTACAAACGCACTTGCAAATACTACAACTGCTCAGCTTGCTCGTTTAAATGAAGAATGGACAATCTTGCTTACTCAAGTAGGTCAAGGATTATTACCCGCGTTCAATGGGCTTATTGATTTTGGTAGAGCATTAGTTGAGTTCTTTAGCAATCTACCAAAGACTATTAGGGAAAACGCAGGTGTTTTTACAATTTTAACAGCTGCAACTACCGCATTAACCGCTGCTTTATTTGCAAACTCACTAAATTTAGTATCAAACAGCGTTAAGACTGTATTTAATACAGGTGCAAAAGTTGCTAATAGAACGGCAACAGCTTTGATGGCTGGCGCAAATGTTCTTGCGACAAATGGTATTAGAGCACAAACTATTGCCCAGGCAGGGCTTACAACAGGAACAAAGTTAGCTACTTCTGCAATGAATGCTTTTAAGTTTGCAGTTAGTACAAATCCGCTCGGATTACTTATTACTCTTTTAGGAACAGCTGCCGCAGCATGGTATGCTTATGGAGATGCTGTTGATACAGCAAATGATAATTTTATTGATGCTAATGAAGCCTTAGCTGAATTAAAGGCAACATCTTCAAAAGAAACTGAACAAGAACTTGCTCAATTAAGAGCTTCAATAGCTGCTGCAAAGGATATAACCAAACCATTGAGTGAAAGGCAAAAAATTATTGATGAGGTTAATAAAAAATATGAAACTCAAATAAAATTAACAGGCGATGAGAAAAAAGATGTTGCTGCATTAAAAGGTTTATATGCTGATTTACAAATTGCTATCGCTAATGTAAATAAAGAAAAAGCTTCTCAACCAATTAGAGAAAAATTACAAACACAACAAAAAGACGAACTTCAAGCATTATTAGACCAAGCGGGAGCACTTGGTATAGAAATACCTATTGGTCTTTTAACTGATGAGGCTCAAATTCAATCAGGATTTAAAGATGCTGAAGCTTTTATTCAGCAACAAATTGATAAAGCTAATTTTCAAGTTCCAAATGTGTTAGAAAGAGCTGGTGATGAAATTTTTGGCTTTTTATTTCCTGGAAAACTTGCTGAAGGATATGCTAATGATGCTATTATTAATAAAGCTCTTTTGAATAGAGCCAATGCCGTTGAGCAATTAGCTATTCAACTTGAAAGACTTAAAACAAGCTATGGAGTTGAGGGAGCGATAGGCAAAGAAGTAGAGGGGCTTCAATCAGGATTTGCTCCTGGTGGAAAAGTTAAAACTCAGGAAGAAATAGACGCTGAGAATAAGGAGAGACTTAGGAAGCTTCAAGAATATCAAAAAGAATTAGCTTCACTTCAAGATAGGATTAAAAAGAATAATGAAGAGTTAAGAAAAGAGCGCATTGAATTTAGATTCGTTGACGCGGCTGACTTTGAAGAGGAAATTGAAAAGCTAAAACTTCTTGACAAAGTTGAACAAGAAAGAGTTGATAGAGAGATTGATAGGGAAATAGCATCTGTTCGCGCAAGAGATATAACCGAGAAGCAAAAGACAGAGCTTATTGGCAATTTAGAAGTAATCAGATTCCAAGAACAAGAAAAACGTGCTCTTAATTTGCAAACTCGTCTTTATGAGATTGAACGTGATGGAGTTATTGAAAGACGTAAGCTGGCATTAGAACTTGGTGCTTTGTACGATGAACTTATTAGTGAACGGGCACAAAGAGAAGTTGAGGCTCTTGATGAGTTAAGAGAGCAGCTTGATGATTTTTATAATGATATTTATGAAGATGACCCATTCAGCAAAGGAAGATTTATAACTGCACCTCGTATTGAGTTTGGTGGTACTGAGTTTCAATTTGAAGATATTATTCAACCTTCAATTGAAGCAATAAATGAGATTATAAATTCAATTAACGAACTAAATACAACAAGTGATAAAATTAAATTGATAGACGAGTTTAACGCTAAATACGGAACCACACTTGCCTATGTAAATAATGAGTTTGAACTTCAGGCTGAATTAAGTAAAGAATACGAAAAACGTGTAAAACAGGCTAAAGACCTTTACAATGAGCAAAACAAAGCGCCAAGAAGACAAAACATCTTCCAATTCGCTCGTGGTGTTCAGGAAAGAGGTCAAGAAGACCCATTTGTAAAAGCTATTGAGGAACAACAAAGAGAGTTTATTACAGCAACTAATGCGGAAGAAAAGGCAGAGTTAGATAGAATTACTAATGTTAGAAATGCTCGAGTACAACTTATACAACAAACAGCAACAGAAGCAAATAAGGAATTAGAAATCAAAATTGCTAATGCTGAATTTGAAAAAGAAGAAGAAGAAGTAAAAACACGTTTCTTTAAAAAGAGACAAGAAAGGTTTAAAAAAGATTCAGATGCTCTAAAGGCAAATGATGAAGAGCAAAAGAGAATTATTAAAGAAGAACGTGATGCTCGAATACAAGCTCTTCAAGACATTTCACAAGCAGTTTTAGACTTTACTGCGACTTTTATTGATGCTCAGATACAACAAACAGAAGCAGCCATCAATGCTCAGCAAAGAAGAGTTGATGCTGCAAAAGAGATTGCAGATAAGGGCAATGCTGAGCTTTTGGAACTTGAACAGCAAAGACTTGATAAGCTTAATCGCCAAAGAGCAAATTACGTGCGTCAACAGCAATCATTAGCTGCCGTTGAAATAGCCGTTAATAGTGCCATAGCCGTTGCTCAAGCAGCAGGTCAACCAGGTGCTCCATTTACTATTGCTGCAATCATAGCTGCTATGGCAGTTGGTTTTGCTCAAGCAAGAGCGCAGGCACAAGCAGCTACAACATTCGCCAAGGGTGGTTATACGGGTGATGGTCATCAGTTCCAAGCAGCGGGTACAGTTCACAAGGGTGAGTTCGTTATGAATGCACAGCGCACTCGTCAGTATCGTCCGCTTTTGGAAGCTATTCACTCAGGTAGACACCCTGAACTTGCTAAATCTGTAAATGATAAAGTGTTTGTTGTAAATAGCAAATCAACTGATGAAAGACTTGACCGAATAGAAAAAGCAATTATTGGTCAAAAAGGGTTACAACTTTCTATTGATGAAAATGGAATCAATGGCATAGTTTCGCGAATCAGTTACAAGCAACAACGCATAAACAATAGAACACGATGAAATCACCCGTAGTAATAAAGCTAAATAATGTAGAGATTACTGGTCAGATTGATGGCATTGACAGGTTTGAAGTAACCTTTCGCGAAAGTGATGACGAGGGTGTTTTAGTCAAGTCTTATAGCAATGAACTGACTTTTTATGAAGATGGGTATAACATTTTAAAGACCGCTTTGATTGATGACCCAAACGGATATATCAATGAGGTCAATGCTGAAGTTTATGATGAGTGCTGTGGAAGATTAGTATTTAGCGGAGTTATAAGAGGCGATTCTATTGATTGGTGTGAACCCGAGTGCTGGGTTACTTGTCAGTTGGTTGAGAAAGAGCCTGAACTTGATTGTGTAAAGTCTACTATAATCACAGATAATCACAATGGATTTTTAAATAAGCAGCAAAAAAAGGTCAGATATTGTGTTGAGATGAAGCCTGAGTTTATAACCGAGGTTTTGCTTTTTATTTATGCAATTTTAAGCACAATTCTTACTATTGTTTTAATACCTATTGCGGCAGCTGTTTTTGTAATTCAAACGGTTGCTTTTCTTATTTGTCAATTTGTTTGCGCTATACCAGGAACACCATGCAATAGTGATACGTGTAAAGGAGGTACTTGGACAAATCCCGAAGATACTTGGGATGAAATAACGGGATGGCTTAATGACTTGCAAAATAGGCTTATTCAATGTCAATGGTATCATCCAACAGCACTTGTTCGTGATTATATTCAAAATGTTTGTGATAAATGTGGTCTTCAATTTCAAAGCTCTATACTTAATGACCCTTCTTCTCCTTATTACAACTTATTGCTTTTTTCAGCACCTGTTCGAAAAGGTTATAAGCCAAGCGAGTCAAATGGTTTGTTAATGACTGAGAATCTTCCAATAGAAACACTTGATACACTGATGCAAAGGCATTTAAAGCCGTTGTTTAATGCGAGATACTGGATTATTGATGGGGTGTTTATTTTCGAGCGTAAAGACTATTTTGAGAATACAAATACTTGGATAGATTCTGAACAACTTTTAAATGATGGCAAAATCCTAAATAATCGCATTTGCTTTTCTTGGATTGATGAAAAGAAATATGCTTATTCCACATATACCTATCTTCAAGATGGCTCTGATTTGATTAGCTACGAAGCTGCTGATAGATATAACGAAATAGTGGAATGGAATAATCCTCCATCACCCGCTCAGGAAGGCTTTATGGAGAATCAATTTTTATCAGGAATTGCTCGTTTTAGAGATGACTATGCTGGAATTGATACTTTTGCAACATATAATGTAGGATTTTTTAATGCTGTATTTGGCAATGCTATTGATGATTCAAGAAACTTGCTTTTGATGTCTCAGCATACCGCTTTCAATTATAAGTTTTTGATTTGGGATTCCACATCACCAATTGATAATGCTTTGATTAAAAGAGATTATTCAAATGGTTTTACAGACGGCCCTGTTGGCCCAGTAACAAATTGGTATCCTTTAAACAATGATTATTCCGTAGCGGAAAATCAATCTGTTCCACCAAATAAGTTATTCAATTACCCGATGTGGTTTAATGAGGGAAGCACAAATAATCTTTATACTTTATTTCATTATATTAATAACCCAAGAGTGCCTGGTAATAAGGTTTATGATTTTAGCTTCACCTTTGAGTTTGATTGCGCTCAATTCGATGCAATAAGTTTTACAAAAAATGTTCGCATTAAGATGGGTTCAAACATTAAATTTGGGGAGATTAAGGAGTTGAAGGTGGATTTCGTGAAGAGAACTATTGACGTAAAGGGTATAGTTTAATAAAAAAGCAAGAAAATGGCAATACATAGGTTTGAAATAGTTAGCGGTATTCAGGCAGATACAGGTGATAATCCAATTGCTTGTTGTTTAGGTTGTCAAAGACAATTAGTCACCTTTAAAAACATACATAATTCAGACCTAAACATAACAGACTTTACTATTGACTTAACGGGATGGTCTGCTGGTACTGTGACTATTGTGGAAATAAATGGGGCAACACCCTCTTTTCCATTTTTAGTTGCCGAAGGAGATACGTTTACAATAGATTTTCTATTTTGTCCTGGCCCTCCACTTCCAACTCCTGTTTCTTGGGAAGGAACTATTGTTACGGATGAACATGGCGATGACCTTTCTTGGACTTTTAATCATAGTTGTGTAGATGTAGTGGATATGTTTTCATCTACAACTTTTGACTTTACAGGAACTCAAGTTGGCTCAACCAATGTTCAATGTGTAACAGTAACAAATACATCTTTTACTGATATAGCAATAGAAGTTCTTACAACTGGTTGTGGTTCGCCTGAGCCAATTCAAACTCCGTCTGCAATAACTATTATTCCCGCATATGGAAGTGGGCAGGTATGTTTAGAATGGACACCTACTTCTGTTTCTGAAACTCCTGATTGCACAACTACAATTAGAGCATGTTTAAGCGTTATAATTGATATTGTAGGAACGGCTGTTGAAGAACCTTGCGATTGCCTTTGTTGCTTAGACATTGAAATTCAGACAGATGGAGGATATTTAACTCCAAGCTCAGGATTTTGTTCGCCCGATGTATTGTATAACAAAGCCTCTTTTTTAGACAAAAAGACTGTTGTTTACAGCATGCAATATCAACCTGGACTTGTTACAGGCTTTAGACTGCAATTTAATCCTGCTCTTTTTGTAATAGAATGTGAATCGCCATTTGAGATAAATCAGCAACTGCCAACAGGTTACTACATTCAGTATTTGTCAGGGGCACATCCTGATGGTGTTGCTCAACCAATGATTTTGAATGGAGCAGGAATAAATGCCTTAAATCTGAAAAATTGGGAAGTTTACTTTAGACCAGTTGATGCTGTAAATGGTTATTTCAATGTAGAGTTTACATTCTATCTAATCCAAGATTATGAAAATTTCATAACTAACCTAACCTGGAACAATAATCTAAAACTGAAGCGCAGCACTTTATCGGCATCAACTGACTTCTCAAATAACTTCACATCTGTTTACAATACTGATAAGAAGTATTTGTCGGCAGGTTTTTATATGAGTGACCCTGCAACTCTTGTTGGTGACTCTCCTTTTGCTTGCAATCAGATTACTTGTTCAAACTTTGCTGCAAGATTTTATAATAAAGGAATCAATAATGCAGCGTCTGAGTTTTTACTTCCGCAGTTTACATTGTCAAGAGCAAATGGAGTTGTAAATAACTTTTCTGTTCTTGAACCAACAAGAATAACCTTTAAAGTAATTGTGCCTCCTATTCATGGGGCTACTGCACCTGTAATAGTTTATCACTTGTTTGATACATCTGCAAGCGATGACACTGTTGACTTTTTAACCGCTACTGATTCATCTCGTTATAGGGTTCTTACTTATCCAGGTACTGCTGTATTAGATAATCATCTTGTTGCTCCTGGAATTGCGCCTTATCTAAGTACAAATGGATGGGAATGCTCTCTTTATGTAGGCACAAGCGTAAATCCAACATCGGTTTATCGTGTCGCCGCAATCGTTTATGGTTCTAACGGAGAAATGGTAAACACATTCTTGTCGGATGAAATTCGGGTTACTCGTTTTCCTGATATGGATTGTGATTGCAAGCCTGATTTTGATTCAAACTTTATTCAGTATTGGCAAAAAACAAAAACTGATTGTTTTCAGCCTGTTGCTAAAGAAAGAATTGGTCATGAATTGACTTTATCTGAAGGTGACTTTTCTACTTGTCTTGAAGACATAGGTATAAGTGGTTTAGTTTGGCCAAGACAACTAAAGTCGGTTAGACTAAAGATTTATAAGAGAAAAGACAACTATCCTACCATCGGAAAGACTACCTTTTTTGAATATGCGACACACTATTCAGAAAGAGATTATGCTTATACAGGTGGATTTAATAATTACAACGACTTAATTGTTTCTGATTCTTCACCAGCAATAGGGGCTGATGTTTTAACTTCAATAAAGGACATTCGTGTTCCTTGGGAATTTATTCCTTTTCAGCCTGGTCAAGTAACAACGGCTGATACAGCAACTTATATGAATAGAACTCCCGCTGGAGGTATGACGAACACATATATCTCAGGAAGCGGTATTAATCAGTCTTGGACAATTGACGATGTATATTTTGAGTATCAATTTGAATTTGACTTATCTCCACAGGTTGGTGTTCCCTTCTTTTGGAAAACGGTCAAAGCTTTCAAGGTAAATGCTATTGAAATTGAACCTAATAATGGCGGTTTTGACCAAATCATTACAGATGTAACCATTGAAGGGAAGGATAAAGTAACAGGCTTGTATCAGGAAATTGAAGAGCCAATATGTTTTTCCGATTGGGATGCAATCAAGCTCACATATCAAGCTGACAGAGAGGGTAATTTCTTATTCTTCATGGAAAAAGACCCATTTGGATTTGCAAATATTTCTGAAAGCGATGGAGGTGTAAGTATTTTTGGAATGACTCAATCTTACATTTCTCAACAATACTTGCTTTCGATGGATACGGTATTTGACCCCGTTACATTTAAAGCATCCGTTGTTTTAAACGCCCCCAACTTTGACAATGGAAAGTATCGTTTCTGCGGATACATTAGTTTCCCTGAAGCAGTTGTTACTTGTGAATACTTTTTGTTGCATAGCAAATATCAAAACAGCACTGCTATTCAAATGCCTAACATTGTTACTTCTCAAGATATAACAATAACATTTACAAATGCAACAGCTAATAGATACATATTTATATTTAGTAGTGTTGGAGCAACGCCATATCCAGTAGTCGGAGAAACGTATGTATTCAAATACGCATTTAATGCTCCAACAACAAGGGTGGTTGATATACTTATTGGTGCTTTTGCACAAAATTTCACTCCAACATTTAGCTTACCAATTGGTTCACAAATTGGTTCTGTTTCTTTTGTTTGGACTGGAGGAACTTCAGGTGAGTGGAGTCTCGCTGTTCGTGGCGGAACAGATATGACCAATGTAGGAGTATTTAAAATTGGAACTTCAATATGCTGATAAAACAATTATCTTTGAAGTATGGAATTATTTGACAGCTATACCTACATAAATACCATATTTTGTGATGCCACAACAATATGTTATCCACCTGACCCAATATCAAGGGTTTTTTGTCACGATATAACCACTACTTGTGGTGTTTGTGGCGGATTAATTGTTACAAATGGTATTGTTCTTTGTAATTGTGATGACTCTTGGAATTGCAACTTATGCTCAAATGATTTGCCTTTTTGGATTCCTTTTCAGCAAGGCGATACTTTTGATTTTCAGTTCCAACAGCCATATGAGATAGGTCAATCAGGATGTGAACATGGATGGCTTCCAGCTAATCTGCTTTCTCCAAGTAACACAGCATTTGCAACATTTGCAATAAAAACTTGTTGTGATGATACTGAGTTAGAACTTGATATGGATATGTTTGATGCCGTTGCTTACTTAAACTATGTAGGCACATATAATCAAACTGATTACTCTGGTAATCAATCAGTTACCCCAATACAAATAATCCGATTTAACCTTGACGCTATCCGTCAATACTTGGAGGCTGAAGGATTAGAGACTTGTTTCTACTTTGAATTTACGTTTACAACTACACGTCAATGTCTTGGTATAACAGAATCAACTATTAGCTTCTGCTCAGAGCCTTTTAAAGAATTGCCTTGCACAAATAAAAATAATACAGTTGTTGTTGAGTCTGTTTATCCAAAATCAGATTGCTTTGACATATACTATGGAAATAACTTTAATTTAGGCATTGGTATTCCTTTTGAATACTCGAACAAGGTTAGAGTTCCAGGATTCTTTGAACAAACCAACTTCTCCATAACAAAAGAGGTAATAAGCACATCATTGAAAACAACGATGTCTCAGTATTGTGAGAATTGGCAATTAAGAACAACTCACTTGCCAAAATCTTTTGTAAAATACTTGGTTAATGTTTTCTCAGGAAAAGATGTTTATGTAGATGGAAAGATTTATCAAGTACAAGGAGAAATAAACAGAAATAATGAAACGGGTTCACAATGGTATTTAGAAGTAGCTTTTGAAAATTGTGAATGCAATAAATCACTTACTTGCCAATGATAACGATTGAAGATATAAATATCCTACTTGCTGATAAAAAGTACAGACCTGATTATTATCCTGAGTGGGAAAATGTACGGGAAACAATGTTCGTTCATACACGGGGCAAAAAGCCTGGTAAGATATTGACCGAGCGCAGACCTAATGAAGACCCTGAGATAAAGAAGTATCGCGAAATGATATATGAGCCAATCACAAAAGGCTCGATTCAAAAAGCGATAGATAAACTTTATCGGATATTTCAAAATGCCAACTTCTCAATTCAGGTTAGTGATGAACTAAATGCTTATTTGAGTACGGTTAAGTTCAATGAGAACTTTTTCTACTCATATATTCAAAAGTTTGTTGTTCCACGCATGATTGAAGACCCAAATGGATGGATTGTGTGGATTCCAGTTGGTGAGGGGTTGATAAATCCAACAATAAAAGTAGATGTTGAGCCTTTGATTATTTCTACTGAGCAAATCAAATACCTTGATAAAAATCATATTACTTGGCTTGATGAAAAGGAAAAAAGCCGAATCAAAAAGTCAAATAAGTTTGTAAACGAAGGTCTTGTTTACTACACATTGACAGATGTAGGATTTTACAAGCACGTTCAATACGGAGATGACCGCAAAATTCAATTTGAAATCATCCCAATTTACATGCACAACATTGGAAAAGTTCCAGGTTGTGTTCTTGGTGGTGACTTGACTCCTGAAAAATACTTTGAGAGTTACTTTAGCGCATTTGTGCCTTTTGCAAATGAGGCCATTCGTCAATACTCTGATTGGCAAGGTGTAATGACTACTTCAGCGTTCCCATATCGGGAAGAAGTTGGCGAGACATGCGATG
>Ga0129333_10007230_pt1 | contig 10496 bp, 2 predicted proteins | sample CPB6_08_DNA_FD_94474 | JGI IMG/M metagenome (GOLD analysis project Ga0129333, IMG submission 94474) | Freshwater to marine salinity gradient microbial communities from Chesapeake Bay, USA - CPBay_Sum_0.6_0.8_DNA | ecosystem: Environmental > Aquatic > Marine > Coastal | place: USA: Chesapeake Bay...
CTGGGTAACACAATACAGAACTATCTAATTAGATAGGTAAAGGTAAAAGATGGCGATTAGACCACTCAACTCCATAGCAGGATTCTCTACGGGGGATCCTGCAGTCACAATAGTACAGGCTAATGGTGACATTACAACCATCAATTTTACTGCCAATGGTATCTCAGACTTAAATGCCATAGCAAATGTAAGAATCTCAGGTGGCGTTAGTGGACAAGTTATTCAAACTGATGGTTTGGGTAATTTGGCCTTTGCCACAATTGATACCAGTATTATCAGTAATGGTAATAGTAATGTAAGTATTCCCTCTGCCAACGGCAATGTTGAAATTGGTGTTGCTGGAAATGCCAATGTTGCTGTATTCACAGGCAATGGTGCCACTCTACTTAATCTAGATGTTACAGGAATCAGTAATCTAGGCAACGTTGGTAATGTTAAAATTACAGGCGGCAATAGTAATCAATTTTTAAGAACTGACGGTACCGGTAATTTATCATTTGACGATATAGGTAATCTGTCAAGCAACCGTGTTGCAGTTATGCCTTATCTTGTACCAACAGGGCAGTCATACATACTCAACACAAACTTTCAAGGTTTATATAGTTCACCTATAACAATTGATGGTGAGTTGACTGTTGATGGTATGTTGATCGAAATCAACGATACTATACAATCAAGTCCTACACAAATATTATTTGATACAAACGGTACAGCTACAGGTAATAATGGTTTCACATTTTCTGCCTATGATGGTAATTTAGCAGTTCCTGGAAATATTAATGCTTCTGGTAGTATCATACCAGGCGCAGATGACATTTATGATTTAGGTAATACCACACGCCGCTGGCGCAATGGTTACTTTGGTGGCAACACAATTTATCTTGACAACGCTAGTATCGCTGTTGATGCCAATGGTTATGTTGTAATCACAAATAACTTAGGTGGTCAGTTTATTGTTGAAGGCAATACTACTAGTGGTACAAATGAAATAGAAAACGGTAATAGTAATGTAACTGTATATGCCAATGGCAATGTTGCTACTACTGTTGCCGGAGTCGCTAATATATTCGTAGTTACGTCAGCAGGAGCAAATCTTACAGGTAATTTAACGACTGGCGGTGTTAAGACAGACAATTTATATTATGCTAATGGTAATCCTTGGGACTTAGGTGGCAATCCAGGTGGTAGCAACACTCAGATTCAGTTTAATGATGCTAGTGAATTTGGCGGTAGTGCTAACTTCACGTTTGATAAAGTTACAAATAACTTAACTATATCAGGTAATTTAGTTTCAACTACTGGCGTAATTTATGGTAATGCTGCAGGGTTGACACAAATTCCAGGCGGCAACATTGTTGGTAATATCTCTGGAAATATTTCTAATGCCGCACATGCTGGCACAGCAAATACTGTTGTTGATAATGCACAACCAAATATTACAAGCGTTGGCACACTAACTAATTTAGATGTCAGTGGTAATACAACTGTTGGCGGTAACTTAACAGTTAATGGTAATTTAATTTACATCAACGTAACTGAATTATCAATTAAAGATCCAATTATTAATTTACAAACAGGTGCAAATGGTGCACCTCCCTCAAGTAATAGTGGTAAGGACGTTGGTTCAGCACTTAATTACTATGATACTCAAGCACGTATTGCGTTCATGGGTTGGGATACTAGCAACGCTGAATTTACGTTTGGTAGCCAAACAACTATCAATGATGAAGTCGTCACATTTACCACACTAGGTAATGTTCGTGCGCAAACATTTAAAGGTAATGTAGAGGCAGCAACATTAAGTGCTACTGGTAATGTCACCGCCGGCAACTTAACAGGTGCTAATGTAATTAGCGCCAATTATCTAGTATCAAATAGTGGTTGTGTAAGTGTCAATGGTGCTTTACTTGCATTTAATAGTGCTACAGGAGCAGCTGGTATTTTTAGTAGTCTTGCTACAGATATCAATTTAGGTTTAGCAGCAAATATTACTTTAGGCAGCACTACGGGTAATGTTACTGTACGTGGTAATTTAATCGCTAATAATATCTCTACAACAGGTAATGTAAGTGCAAGTTTAGTAACTGGTACATTAACAACTAATGCTCAGCCAAATATTACTAGTGTTGGTACACTAACAAGTTTAAGTGTTTCTGGCAATTTAACAGCAAATAACTATACAGCCAACACAGTTACAACAAATTCAACTATAAGCAAGCGTGGAAATATCAATGTAACAACAGATACAGTCATTGATAGTTTCGACGCAACTGCTTATAGAACAGCAAAATATGTGATTAAAAGTGAAAATGATGACGGGTATGAAAGCCTCGAAGTGCTTTTAATACATAATAACATAAATAGTTATGTGACAGTTTATGCGGCTATCAACGACGGTGGCGGCAATACTGTAGCAATAACAACAGGTATAAACAGTGGCAATGTACAATTACGTGCTACTGGTCTTGCCGCGAACACAGTGGTGAATTTAATAGGAACATATGTTCCTGACTAACATAGGGTAAAACAAAATGAGTCTAAAAAATTTCGTAGTTAAAAATGGTTTAACAGTAGGTATTGCTAATATAGATGCAGCCACTGGTAATCTATTTACAGGTAATGCTAATCTTGGCAACTTAGCAACAGCAAACTTCTTCAATGGAACGATTGTTGCAGCGGCAAGTTCGCAGCCAAATATTACTAGTGTCGGCACACTGACTGGACTCACAGTTTCCGGCGTAAGCAATTTTGGCCCTAACGGTAACGTAATAATCACTGGCGGTACTAACGGACAATTCTTACAGACTAATGGCTCAGGTAACCTAAGTTGGACAACTATCGTAACATCAGGTGTCAGCAATGGCACATCAAATATTGATATCCCTGTCGCAAGCGGTAATGTCAACACAAGCGTAGGTGGTGTAGCAAACGTACTCGTAGTAACAACTACAGGTGCAAACGTAACTGGCACATTAAATGCTTCAGGTAATGCCAACGTTGGTAATTTAGGCACTGCTGGTCTAATTGTTGCTACAGGAAATATTGACGGTGGTAACTTAAATACTACCGGTATTGTAAGTGCAACTGGTAACGTAAGTGGTGGTAACTTAACAACTACTGGCGTTGTAAGCGCAACTGGTAATGTAAGTGGTGGCAACATCACTACAGTTGGTTTAGTAAGTGCTACAGGCAATGTCAGTGGTGGCAACTTAACTACTACTGGTCTTGTAAGTGCGACTGGTAATGTAAGCGGTGGTAACTTAACTACTGCCGGCGTATTAAGCGTAACTGGCAATGCTAATGTTGGTAACTTAGGTTCTGGCGGATTAATCACAGCCATTGGTAACGTAAGTGGTGGTAATCTAACTACTGTTGGTGTTGTTAGCGCAACTGGCAATGTAAGTGGCGGCAATATTACTACAGCAGGTAAAGTTGTAGCAAGCACATTGGAATCAAACGTAGCAAATGGTACTGCCCCAATTGTTGTAGCATCATCAACATTAGTTTCAAATCTAAACGCAGATTTACTTGATGGTTATAATTCAGATGTAGCGGCAACAGCAAATACAGTAGTTGTACGTGATGCCAATGCAAATATCACTGGTAATTACATCACTGGTACATTAACTACAGCAGCACAACCAAATATTACTAGTGTTGGTACACTAAGTTCATTAGATGTGACTGGCAATATCACAACAAGTGCAAACGTTGTTACAGATTTGATTGTTGGTAAAACAAGTGGCATACAAATTTCAGCAGCAGGCGTAGATCAAGATATTGAATTGAAACCAACAGGTAATGGTACAGTTGATGTTTGGTCAAAGATTATTTCAAATGTCGCAACACCATTAGCATCAACAGACGCAGCAACTAAGGGTTATGTAGATGCCGCTGTTGAAGGCTTGCATATTCATGCTCCTTGCGCAGCAGCAACTCCAAACACATTAGCAACTATATCAGGCGGTACTGTTACATATAATAACGGTACGGCAGGCGTAGGCGCAACTCTAACAACAACAGGTACATATACAACAATTGACAGCGTAAATATCGCAACAATTGGCACACGTATTCTTGTCAAGAACGAAGCAAATGCTGCTCATAATGGTATCTATGTTTACACAAGTAGCACTGTATTGACAAGAGCAAGTGATTTCGACACACCAACTGAAATGGGTGGTGGTGACTTCACATTCATTCAAGCAGGTACATTATATAATGATACTGGCTGGGTGATGACAGATCCAGTTACTACTGTCGGTACAACAGCAGTCAATTGGGTACAATTCTCAGGTGCTGGTACTTATACAGCAGGTACAGGTCTAACACTAAATGGTACTGAATTCAGTATCAGCAATACAACTGTAACTGCAGGTGCATATGGTAATGGCGACAGTGTTGCTACATTTACTGTAAATGCTCAAGGTCAATTGACAGCAGCAGCAAACACAGCAATTACTGCTAATGCTGCTAACCTAAGTGGCACAACACTTAACGCAAACATTGTAAATTCAAGTTTGACAAGCGTTGGGACACTAGGTAGCCTAGCAGTTACAGGTAATGCAACTGCTGGCAATGTATACGCAAATAGTGGTACTGTTGGTGCAAGTTTACTAACTGGCACATTAACAACTCAAGCACAACCAAATATTACATCAGTAGGTACATTAAGTTCATTAAGTGTAACTGGTAATGTAAGCGGTGGTAACTTAACAACTACTGGTGAAGTTGCAGCAACAGGCAATGTCAGTGGTGGCAATCTAACAACAGCAGGACTTGTTAATGCAACAGGTAATGTCAGTGGCGGTAATTTAACTACTGTAGGTGTAGTAAGTGCAACTGGTAATGTCAGTGGTGGTAACATCACTACTGTTGGTTTAGTATCAGCAACAGGTAATGTAAGCGGTGGTAACTTAACAACTACTGGCGAAGTTGCTGCTACAGGTAATGTCAGTGGTGGCAATATCACTACTGTAGGCGTAGTCAGTGCAACTGGCAACGTATCGGGTGGCAATCTAACAACTACTGGCGCATTAAGTGTAACTGGCAATGCTAACGTTGGTAACATTGGTGCAACTGCAGGTGTATTCACAGGTAACATTAGTTCACTAAATGCAAATCTTGGTAACCTAGCACTTGCTAACTTCTTCCAAGGTGATGGTGGATTATTATCAAATGTTACAGCAGCAGGTAATTTAGCCAATGGTACATCAAATGTAAGAATACCAACTGCTGATGGTAATGTTAATATTAGTGTTGGTGGTACATCAAACGTACTCGTAGTAACAACTACAGGTGCAAACGTCACCGGTACATTCAATGTAAGTGGTAATGCTACAGTAGCAAATCTAGCAGGTGGTAACTTAGTAAGTGCAAACTTTGTATCAGGTACATTAACAACTGCTGCACAACCAAACGTAACATCAGTCGGTACATTAACTGGTCTTGACGTAAATGGTAATATTGTTGCTGCTAACATCACAGCAAACACTGGTGTGTTTACTGGTAATGGTAGCGGTTTAAGTGCTATTGCTGGTGCTAATGTCACTGGTCAAGTTGCTAACGCATTGGTTGCTGGCACAGTTTATACAAACGCGCAACCAAATATTACAAGTGTTGGTACATTAGCAAACTTAACAATTGCTGCTAACGGTAACATTACTATGAGTGGTGCTGAGTCAACCCTCAGTGGTGCAAATCTTGTTAGCGCAAACTTATTAACTGGTACATTGACAACTAATGCACAACCAAATGTTACTTCAGTAGGTACACTATCAAGTTTAACTACTTCAGGTAATGTAACAGTTGGTGGCAATGTCAAAGTACAAGTTGGTATTACAAGCAATCGTGCTAACGTAAGTGTTCCAGGAACTAACACAGCAACAGTGATTGATGAATTTGCACCAAGCGATTGGCGCACTGCTAAATATGTCATCAGTACAAGTGGAGCAGACGGTTATCAATCTGTAGAAGCATTGTTAGTACACGATGGTGTAGATGCTTATATTACAATATATGGTAGTATTTGCTCAAACAATACTGCCGATATTATTAACTTGACAAGTAATATAAACGGAGTAAGTGGAAACGTTGCTGTTTATGCGGCTTCTAACAGCGCAAGTTGCGTTGTGAACCTAGTAAGCAGTTACATTAAAACATAATATTAAACTAGTTCAACAATCTGGTTTAGTACAACAGGGATATATGGAACTGTGACTACTAAGTATTTTAACGTAAAAAATGGTCTTACGACTGGCGATCTATTATTAAGCCAATCAAATGTTACATTAGGTAACGTTGCTAATTTACATATTACTGGCGGTAGTAACGGTTACATATTGAGAACTGATGGTTCGGCGAACCTATCTTGGGTAGACGCAAGCAGTACTCAAAGTGCTGCCCCAATGCCCGTTGTTATCAATACGGGCAACACACTTACAATCGCATCAAACTATCAAGGGTTATTTGGCACAACTATTACAGTTGACGGCGAATTGGTAATCGATGGCATTCTTATTGATGTTAGTGGTCAAGGTGCCCCAGGTAGTAATACTCAGATTAGTTTTAATGATCAGGGTAATCCAGGCGCAAACAACGGATTTACATTTAACAAAACAACTGGCGCAGTTGCCATTCCTGGTGGTTTAAGTATTGCAGGTAATATTATACCAGCAGCCGATGAATTCTATAATTTAGGTAATAATATACGTAGATTTAAAGACCTTTATCTATCAGGAAATACAATATATTTAGGTACTGCTAATATTACTGCCGATGGTAGCACTGTAGTATTACCTGCCGGTAGTCAAGTGAATGGTGTAGGTACATTAGGCAATATTAGCGCAGTAAATCTTGATGGTAACTCAAGTAATGTTCTTTATGGTAATGGCGTTTTTGCATCAGTAACAGGTGGTGCAGGCTCTGTTGGTGCTACAGGAGCAACAGGTATAGGTGCAACTGGCGCTACTGGTTTAACCGGGTCGCAGGGTGCTACAGGACAAACAGGTGCTACTGGTTTACAAGGACTTACTGGCGCCACCGGCATACAAGGTGCTACTGGTATACAAGGTGCTACTGGCATACAAGGCGCAACTGGTCCAGTCGCAGGTAGTGACACACAAATTATATTCAATGATAACGGTAGTGCTAACGGTAATGCAAATTTAACGTACAACAAAACTACAAATATATTATCAACTGGTCCAATCAGTATTACTGGTAATATCATACCATCTGCTAACAACCTATATAGCTTAGGTAATAGTACAGTTTATTTTAAAGACGCATATATTGGTCCAGGATCACTATATATTAATGGTACCAAAGTATTAGAAGAAGCCAGTGAACAAATTGTTATTACAGCAGATTTAAACCAAACAATTAAAGTTTCAACATCAGGCTCAGGCGACATTACACTTGACCCAACTGGCACAGGTATTATTCAAGTTAAGGGTACAATGCAAATTGAAGCCGGTAGTAACATTACTACAAGCAATGGTAGCCCAATAGTATTATCAGGCGGCATTAAAACAGATAGCGTTACAGCAGCATCACTCAACACAAATCTTTCATTAAGTGGCAACGGTAGTGGCATTGTCAGTATTGCTGATGATTTGACTGTTACTGGTAACTTAACTATTGATGGCGGTGCAGGTAACTTAAGTGTAACATCATTAACTGTACAAGATAATATTATTGATATTAGTGCTGAAACAACAGGTACTCCAACAAACAATGCAGGACTACGTGTAATACGTGGCGATGATCCGGCAGTACAATTACGTTGGAATGAATCAAGTGACATATGGCAATATACAGTTGATGGCACTAACTACCTAGACATCGTTGGCACAACAAGTTTAGGTAACACAGCATTAGGTAATTTAGCAACAGCAAACTATATTACTGGTACACTAACTACAGCAAGCCAACCAAACATTACAAGTGTTGGTACATTAGGTAGTTTATCAGTTACAGCCAATGTCACAGCAGGTAATGTTTATGCTAATAGTGGTACAATTGGTGCTGCTAATTTAACTGGTACTTTAACCACTGCAAGTCAAACAAATATTACTAGCGTTGGTACATTAGGTTCATTAACTGTCAGTGGAAATATTAGTGCAGGTAATGTAAGTGGCGGTAATTTAGTCAGTGCAAATTATGTTACAGGTACACTAACAACAGCAGCACAGCCAAATATTACATCAACTGGTACATTAAGCTCATTGACTGTTACTGGTAATATACAATCTAGTGCCAATGTTGTAACTGATCTCATAGTAGGTAGAACAAGTGGTGTTACAATTACAGCAGCAGGTACTAATCAAAATATTACGCTTGCTCCAACTGGTACAGGAACAGTTGATGTAAGCAGTAAGCGTATTACAAGTTTGGCTGCTCCAACACAGTCAACTGATGCTGCTACAAAAGATTATGTTGATAATATTGCACAAGGATTACACGTACACAGTCCATGTACTGCTGCAACACCGGACACATTAGCAAACATTACTAGTGGCACAGTAACATACGATAACGGTTCTAGCGGTGTTGGTGCTACACTCACTACAACTGGTAGTTATACAACTATTGATGGTATCAATATTGCTACTGTTGGTACTAGAGTACTAGTTAAGAATGAAGCAAATACAGCACACAATGGTATATATGTTTATAGTAGCAGTACTGTATTAACAAGAGCAGATGATTTCAATACATCAACTGAAATGGCTGGCGGCGATTTCACTTTCGTACAACAAGGTACACTTTATAACGACACAGGTTGGGTATTAACTGATCCAGTCACAACAGTTGGTACTACTGCTGTTATATTTGCACAATTTAGTGGCGCAGGTACATATACTGCCGGCACTGGATTGACATTAAGTGGTGCACAATTTAGCATAACAAATACAGCAGTCACTGGCGGTTCATATGGTAACGGTGATCGTGTAGCAAGTTTTACAGTAAATAGTCAGGGTCAACTCACAGCAGCAAGTAATGTTGTTATTGCGGCCAATGCTGCTAACCTAACTGGTACTACATTAAATTCAAGTATTGTCACATCAAGTTTAACAACTGTTGGTACACTAGGTACATTAAGTGTAACTGGCAACGCAAATGTTGGTAATATAGGTGCAACGAACGGTGTCTTTACAAGTGTAAGTGGCAACGGTGCTGCATTAACTGAACTAAATGCAAGCAACATTTCAAGTGGTACACTAGCACAAGCACGATTAGCAAACAGTTCGTTGACTGTTAACGGCACAAGTATATCATTAGGTGGTAGTGGTACTATTACTGCTAATGCTACACAAGCACTAACATTAGGTAGTTACTTAACCGGTACAAGTTATAATGGTGGTACAGCAGTTACAGCAGCAGTCGATGCTACAAGTGCTAACACAGCAAGCAAAGTTGTAGCAAGAGATAGTAGTGGTAACTTTAGTGCGGGCACTATTACAGCAACACTAAGTGGCGCTGCAACAACTGCAGGCACAGTAACAACCTCAGCACAACCTAATATTACTAGTGTTGGTACATTAAGTTCACTTACTACTAGCGGTATCATTGACGGTGGCGGCACAGTTAGATCCAGAGGTGGTGCATTTCAATTAAATGACGGCACAACTACTGGAGGAGGTGTGTATTTTTACAAGGCAATTACCGGTTCAGGAACTCAATTAGATCCAACAATTTTTGCTGAAGGCAATTCAACAGTTGGCAACATCTATATGATGACCGGTGGAAACGTTACCCCTAGAATTTTTGTTAATACTTTGGGTAATGTTGGTGTTGCTAATACTGCCCCAACACACACATTGTCTGTAACTGGTACAATTAATGCTTCAGGCGCAATAACCGCTAGCAGCGTAACAGCATCCACATTGACTAGTAACGTAGCAACTGGTACGGCTCCATTCACGGTAACATCAACCACTCAAGTTGCTAACTTGAACGTAGCAACTGCTGGTACAGCAGGCACTGTAACAACCGCAGCACAGCCAAACATTACATCAGTTGGTACGTTGACAACATTAAATGTATCAAATGGTAATAATACTCCTTGTGTTAATGTAACAGGTATTGAAGTACCATTAAAGGTTATAGGATCACAAACTGGATATGTACAAGGTGCTATTTGTTTAAGCAGCGGAACAGATAGTTCGCCAGGCGGCCGAGGTCAAGGAGTATTCTTGTTCAATGAGGGTAATGATACTACATGGTATGTTGGTACTGCTTATGGCGCAGCAGATACTTTTTATGTAACTAGAAAAGCATCTACTACTTCACTAGATACTTCAGCAGCGCAAGCAGGTAGTGCATTGTTGACACTTACAAATGCTGGTGCATTAACTGTAGCATCTGTCACAGAAACATCAAGTATAGCATTAAAAGAAAACATCAATCCTATCACCAACGCACTAGAACTTATACAACAACTTGCTGGTGTAACTTATGATCGTAAAGATGGATCTAAGAAAAATGAAGCA
>Ga0129333_10007231_pt1 | contig 10495 bp, 2 predicted proteins | sample CPB6_08_DNA_FD_94474 | JGI IMG/M metagenome (GOLD analysis project Ga0129333, IMG submission 94474) | Freshwater to marine salinity gradient microbial communities from Chesapeake Bay, USA - CPBay_Sum_0.6_0.8_DNA | ecosystem: Environmental > Aquatic > Marine > Coastal | place: USA: Chesapeake Bay...
AAGCATATACCATAGTTAATATTGATGGTAATCTAATAAGCAAAAACAATTATACTCTTAGTTTAAATTTTTTAGATTTTGATTTTGTACCCGAAGCTAATGCCAATATAGAAATACAAACATTTACTACAGCATCGGCTGTAGGTGCCACTGGTGCTAGCGGTGCCACTGGGGCTACTGGTCCGCAAGGTATTCCTGGCTTGTTTGCTGGTATGGGAGCCACGGGTGCCACAGGTCCGGCTGGTCCGGCGGGATCAGCAGGAAGCCCAGGCGGGGCAACGGGTGCTACTGGAGTACAAGGCCCTACAGGTGCTACTGGGCCTCAAGGTGCCACAGGTTTTGGGGATGTTGGTGCCACTGGTGTTTCTGGGCCTGTTGGCTCAACCGGAGCAAGAGGATCAACTGGACCACAGGGACCGGCAGGCGATCCCGGCGGTGCTACTGGTGCCACTGGTGCTTCGGGCACAGGTGTTACGATTTTAGGGGTTTATCCCGATTTTGTAACTTTATTAGGTACAGTATTTGAAGCTAATATCGGTGATGGGCAACTTCTTAATGACACAGGCAATCTAGCCATATGGACTGGTATTTCTTGGTTAGACGCTGGTCCTGTACGCGGTCCGCAAGGATTAGAAGGACCTCAAGGTGTCCAGGGCCCTCTTGGATCTACAGGTCCACAAGGCATACAAGGAAATATTGGAGCAGCCGGTGCTGCTATTAGTATATTAGGGCAATATGCCAATATAGTTGTTTTAACTGACAGTATTGCTACAGGTAATATAGGTGATGCTTACATTTTTTCAGAAAATGGCAATGTAGCAATATGGGGCGGTAATACATGGATTGACGTAGGTGCTATTTCTGGCCCGCAGGGCGTACAAGGTATACAAGGTGTACAAGGGCCAGTGGGTGCCACAGGTCCTATCGGTGCTACTGGATTACGAGGGTTTCCTGGTAACCCTGGTGGTGCTACTGGTGCAACAGGTCCAGAAGGAGCTACAGGTGAAACTGGACCTCCTGGAACTCCGGGTGTAATTGGTATAAATGGTTCTACCGGTGCTACAGGGCCGGCTGGATTAGATGGACTAGACGGTTTAGATGGTGCTACTGGTGCAACCGGTATTGCTGGTCCTACTGGAGCTACTGGTCCGGGAGGAAGTCCCGGTGGTGCTACTGGTGCTACTGGTATAATTGGGCCTACTGGTGCAACCGGCCCACGTGGTGCAACTGGTATTGATGGTGCAGATGGACAACCAGGTGGAACAGGAGCTACTGGCCCCAAAGGAGATACTGGAGATCCCGGCGGTGCTACTGGTTCAACTGGGCCTATAGGACCTGAAGGACCTGCTGGCTTAAACGGCGAAGATGGTGCTACTGGAGCAACCGGTCCTATTGGTGCAACTGGTGTGGCAGGTCCTCCTGGTGGTGCAGGTAGTCCAGGGGGAGCAACAGGTGCTACAGGACCAATGGGTGCAACTGGTCCCGGAAAATTCTTTTATGGTAATACAGCACCAGTGGGTGCTGTTGCAGGCGACAAGTGGTTTCATGCTGATCTAATGACTGAGCTTGTTTACCTAGATGATGGGGACAGCACTCAGTGGGTCGAAATCATTGGCAGAAGCATCGACGCAGCTAACAGAAAATTAGATAATCTTGCCAACGTGCAGATTAACACAAGTTTGATTCCGCAGGTAGACAGCACAGTTAATCTAGGTGATGCTTCAAGAAGATTTAAATCTTTATATTTAGGTGGTACAACATTTGAACGCATTGTTGTAATAACTAACGCTACCGGTGTCGTCAATCATAACACAAATAGTGCCAGTGCTTGGTTACATACTACTATAGCAGCTAATTTTACTGCTAATTTTAGTAATTTAGAAGTGGTGAATGATAGTGTTACAAACTTTACGTTGATTTGTCATCAAGGTGCCACTGCAAGATATCCTAATGCCTGCCAAATTAATGGCACTACGGTAACAATAAACTGGGCCGACGGTAATCCGCCTACACCGGTAGCTAATAAAAAGGAATTTTATAGTTTCACTGTATTACGTGCCCAGAATACTTGGACTGTATACGGGGCTCAATCATCATTTGGTTAAACGATGCCTAGATTAAATACCCTTCTTAACAAGGCATTTCTAGCACGACGCCGTAATAAGATAACAATACAAAATCTGAAATTTCATTACGACCCAGGTAATCCACTTAGTTTTCCGGGATCGGGTCTTACCTTATATGATATAAGCGGTAATAATAGACAAGCCACGTTGGCTAATGACATGGAACATAATAGTTTTCGTGGCTTTTTTCAATGGTCAAGTGGTGATTATATTAATTTTCCTAATTCTACTAATATAGAAATTGCAAATGGATTTTCCTATTTTTTATGGTATTATCCTATAAAAAATGGTGTAAACCAATTTTTCTTCCAAAATTCTCCTTTTCACCTTACGATTCGGTTCAACATGAATGACACCTTGTTAATCAATGCTGCATTGTCGGTTCTATCGGGTACTGCTAAAAAAGATATAGTATGCTCGGCTACTATTGGTTTATCTAAGTCTGCATGGGTGCACATTGGTGTTGTTTATAACAATGTAGATTTAGTTATCTATGTAAACAAAAATTTAGTAGCATCGATACCTAAAACATATAATCCAGGCAACGCCGCAGTAACAGGCACTTCGGTAAGATGGAGTCGTGTGACTTGGTTTAATCAAGTCTATTATATTCTAGGAAAAACTGGTAGCTTTAGATTTTACGATATTGGGACACCTTCTTCTACTGTAACTGCTATCTATAACGAGGAAAAGTCGAGATATTTTGGCTCAGGCCTGCCCGGAAACTTGTCAACAAATGGCTTAATATTCAATGCTCGTGGGCAACTTACCAATGATACCGCTGGGTCAACGACTGGTACTGTATTAGGTACTGTAAATTATTCTGCTGCACTAGGTGGTTATACTTATTTTGGAGATTATCCAAGCCCGTTGCCTAGAACTTTTACTGATCTAGTAAGGTACGCTAATACTGCCACACTGCAAAATTTAACTTCAATATCAATTTGTGCTTGGGTAAATTTTCCTAACACCACAAATAGTGTTATAGTTGAAAAGAAAGTAGCAGGTAGTAATTCTATTTTTGGTGCTACTATAAGCAAAGGATTTTTTCTAGGGAGATCTGGTACAACAGGTATTACTTTTAGTTATGGTAATTCCACAGGAGGCAACCCTACTATAAGAACTAACAGTCCTACATTTGCTAATCAGTGGTATCATGTTACTGTTACCCTAGGACCAGGGGTAGGTGCAAAAATTTATCTTGACGGCGAAGAAGAAGCAGATGCATTTTATTCAGAAGGTTCCGCAGCGTCTGCAATCACGCTAGGAAATACGTTATCAATGAATATAGGTCGTGCAAGAAACCAATCTGTACCTTTTACCTACGGTGGCCCCGGACGCGATGTTTATATTGCCAGTCTACAAATATACGATAGAATAATAACAGATAACGAAATTTGGGAAAATTTTACAGCAGAACGTGCCAATTTTGGAATCTAGTATTTGGGTTAAATACTAGACTATGGCAATAAATTTTCCCTTAAATCCCAATTTAAACGATATCTATACATTTAATGGTGCCACCTGGAAATGGAATGGCACTTGGTGGGAAGCCGTTGCCACGCCCGGGGTAGCGGGAGCTACCGGTGCAACTGGTATACGTGGAGCCAGTGGTTCAACAGGTGCAACTGGTTCAACAGGTCCCGAGGGTGCTACTGGAGCAGGTGCAACAGGTGCTACAGGTCCTGAGGGTGCTACTGGTCTAACCGGTCCCGGGGGAATACAAGGCCCTATAGGTGCTACTGGTTCAACTGGTCCGATAGGTCCACAAGGTCCCGGTGGTGACCCCGGTGGTGCTACCGGTGCTACTGGTTCGGGTGCAACAGGTGCTACTGGTGCTACAGGCCCTAGAGGTCTCCAAGGTTTAAATGGATCCACTGGTGCCACTGGTTTAACTGGGGCTACAGGTGCACAGGGTGGTTTTGGTGGTGCTAGTTTCGAATATGTATTCAATAGTGATACCTCTGGTTCTGATCCTACATCCGGTAAACTTTCTTTCAATAATACCTTTTTTGATACTGCTACAGTCCTATATATTGACGACGAACAGTCTGGAACCTACGACATACAAAGTTATCTTAGAACCATAGATGACAGTACCAGTACTCTTAAAGGTCACTTTAAAGTAAGTAACAAGTTAAATCCAAATTTATTTGTTATATTTGTTATCAACTCAATCACTGAAGTTCCGGGTTATTTTAACGTTGCCTGTACCTATGTTGGTGGTTCAGTACTACAATTTCTAAATAATACTCCGGTAATTATTACCTTTGCAAGAACTGGTGACAAAGGTGATTTAGGTGCAACTGGTGCCACTGGTCCTATCGGTGCAACAGGTAGCCAAGGAGCTACTGGTGATCCTGGTGGTGCTACTGGTGCTACTGGTATACAGGGTAATGTTGGTGCTACTGGTATACAGGGTAATATAGGTTCTACCGGTGCTACTGGTCATTTTGTTACTGCCGCAAATGTAACTACAGGAAATTTATTAGTTACGTTATCAAATAGCCAAGTAATTAACGCGGGTAAAGTAATAGGAGCCACAGGGGCCACAGGGGCCATAGGATTTATGGGGCCTGTTGGATCTACAGGTGCTACAGGTTTATATGTCACCACCGCCAATATTACTGCCGGTAATCTTCTAATTACACTGTCGGATAATCAAGTAATTGATGCTGGATTTACTTTGGGGGCCACAGGAGCCACTGGCATAGGTAGCACAGGGGCCACAGGTTCAACCGGTCCTATAGGTGGTGCTACATTCGCAGTAACTAATAGCGGTGCTAGTGCTTACGTCATAAACGGTGGTAACAATCCTACACTAAATCTTATACGAGGGTTTACCTACTACTTTGCCGTCACAACCACAGGCCATCCATTCTGGATTAAAAACAGTCCAATCACTGGTACCAGTGATGCTTATAACACCGGTGTTACTAACAACGGCACACAAAGTGGTACTATTGTATTCACGGTACCATTTGATGCACCAAGTACCTTATACTATGTTTGTCAATTTCATGGCTCAATGGCAGGTACGATTGCTATCAGTGATCTTGGTCCAACTGGAGCTACAGGACCAGAAGGTGCGACTGGTCCACAAGGTCCTATAGGGCAAGCTAACCTTACTATTCGTTCCCTGTTTAGTGGTAATGGCACACCTAAAACCACTGTTACCAATGTATCTGCTATAGAATTTGATGATGATTCGGGATTTGATGTACAAGATAGAGGCTCGGGCAATGTCTTGATTGCCATGAACTCTACTTTCAAATACTGGGAAGTTACTGGCAGCGATCAATTAGTTGCCACTGGCCTAGATCATATTACCATAAATGGTGGTAATGGTATAGTAATTACCAGCAATGCAACTGACTTGCCTTATCAAAGTATAACTTTTCGAACAGTTGATAATCCAATAATTGTTAGCAACGTTGTACCTGTATCTAACAAATCGGGGGATTTTTGGTTTGACAGTGATGATGGGATTTTATCAGTATATTTGGGTAATACATGGATCCAAGTAGGTTCAACTAATACGACGTTCTAAACAATGTATGGATCTAATTATTAATTTTAATTTCGATCTGACAGGGCACAATAATGTCAGATAAAATATCTAGTGAAGCTATAGGCAATGCGGTAATTGTCAGCACGAAAATAGCAGATAATGCTATTGATGCTAGCAAGATCGCCGACAACTCTATTTCGATAACTAATATAAGTCCTAGTATAGCAGCTTTAAGCTCAGGTGTCAAAATCGGTTCGGTAGTTTACCTATCGGGTCTAACAGTAGCAGGAACATCGGGTGAGTTTTGCAATTTGTTAGGCAGCGGATTTGTTAATGGTGCCTTAGTTTTTGTTTCAAACTATCAATGTTTAACTTACTTTATTAACTCAACATCGTTACAGTTTAGAGTACCTACCGCATTAACACCGGGAACATATTGGATCTATGTTAAAAATCCCGACGGTACCATGGGCATTAAGCCTGGTGCTATCAATATTAGTACCACTCCGACTTGGATATCGCCGGCAGGCGTTATAGCTAGTATTAATTCACAAAATTTTTATTCATATGTGTTTACTGCTAATAGTGACAGTACAATATCTTATACTTTAGAATCGGGCACTTTGCCTACGGGATTTGCATTATCTACATCTGGAAACTTATCAGGAACAGCACCTCCAACTGCTACCGTTGCCAGTCCTTATTATTTTACTGTGGCTGCGACCGATTTAGAAGGACAAAAAAGCTCTAGAACTTTTATTTTGGCTATACAAGGAAGTCTAGGAATTACTAGTATAACTTACCCTAACGCACAATCGGCAGCAAGTTTAGCTGGTGGGGAAACAATAAATTTAAGGGGCACTGGTTTTGTTAGTGGAGCCGTAGTCAGTATTGGTGGTGGATCTAATATCCCTACAACAGTGGCTAATTCTACAAGTTTAACATTCACTACTACAAGTCAAGCAGCAGTTGGAACTTATTCGGTACGTGTAGTAAATTTGAACTCGACCTTTGGCGTAATTAATAATTTTATTAGATACAGTTCGATTCCGGTTTGGGGTGGCAATACTGCACTACCTAATATAGAATCTAATGTAGCATATTCAATAAATGTTTACTCATCATTAGCAACCGTAACCTCTGATTCTGCCATATCTTATTTTGTGGCCAGTAGTGTTAACTTGCCTACTGGAATAACATTCAATGCTAATACTGGTGTAGTAAGTGGAAATACTTCAATTAATTCTAATGTGATTTACGGGTTTACTGTAACTGCGATTGATACGGAAAACCAGTTTGCATCAAGAGTATTCACAACCAATATACAACTAGCTCCGGATATTGATATAAATTCGGATTTGACAAGTGTTATTGATGGCGGAACTTACTCTTTGTATGGAAATAATTTCAGCAGCACAGCTACAGTTTTCTTTAATAATACGGCCTATGCTACTACTAGAATAAGTTCCAATCGACTTAATTTTACGCTACCTTTTATTGATCATGGCTTTTATACGGTTTATGTTCAGCAAGGTGCAATTCAAATTTCTAACCGTGTTTCTTGGTTTGTGGGTGAACCTGTTTTTGGTCAAATCGCTTATACTTCTGCTGGAACATATACCTGGACCGCACCTTTTACATCAAATGTTTCTGTTGTGGCAATTGGTGGAGGTGGTAATGCCGATAGAAGCTTCGATCCAGGAGGTGGGGGCGGTGGGGGCGGTGGTTTAGGGTGGCGGAATAACATTACTGTTCAACCTGGAAAATCATATACTGTTGTTGTAGGAGGTGTTGGACAAGATTCTTGGTTCCAAAGCACCGCCACTGTACGCGGAATGGGTGGAGGTAGTGCGTCTGTGGGCACAGGTGGCACAGGTGGTTCCTTTGTAGGTCAAGGTGGGGGTGTAGGTGGGACTGGTGGATCAGGGACTCTTGGACAAGGAGCGGGTGGTGGTGGAGCAGGCGGATATTCAGGAAATGGTGGTAACGGGGGTAACGGGGGTGTTGGTGGCAATGGTGGAAATGGTTCAGGCGGTGCTGGTGGTGGGGGCGGCGGAGGTATTAGAAGCCAATACACAGTAGGAGGTGGGGGTGGTGGTGGCGTTGGGCTACTGGGACAAGGATCAAGTGGACAAGGCGGGTTAGCTGGTAGAGGTTTAGCATCCGGTGATAGAGGGGGCGGGTTAGGTCAAGGCGGCAGCGGCGGAGGAAATGGTGCAAATGGTGGAGGTGGTGGTCCTACTAGTGGATCGGGTGGCACCGGTGGAAGTTATGGGGCAGGCGGCGGTGGTGCTGGTCTAAACTCTGGAAGTGAAGTTTTAGGCGTTGGCAGTAGTGGTGCTGTGAGAATAGTTTGGGGCACAAATAGATCATTTCCTTCAACCAATTTAAATGATGTAAATCCTATCACTATAACTGGATCAAAATTAATTGGCCAAGCAACTATCAATAGTTTTTTCAGTGCCAACGTAACTACATCTAATCAACAAGGTTATGTATATTGGAGTATTGTAAGTGGGTCATTGCCCCCGGGAATGACCCTCACCAGTGTCTCGGCTAATATTGCTATGATTTCCGGAACAGTGGTGGGGACTAGTAATGTCAATGTTTATTCATTTTTCTTACGTGCTACAGATGATGCTTACCAGCAAGCAACAAAATTATTGAGTATCTGGGTATCAGATGAAACTTATGTGCCTAATGTAGAGGCTAATGTCATAGTTGTTGCTGGTGGCGGTTCAGGTGGGTATGGAATGGATGAAGCTGTATTGGGTAGATATTCCGGCGGTGGTGGTGGTGGTGGTGGTGGAGTTCTACAAACTGTTAAAAACTTGACCCTATTAGAAGTACCAACAATTGGGGCAGGTGGGGCGGCTTCAGGTGCGACCTGGGCAGTTGTACCTGCCAACGGTTCAAATACTACATTCACAGATGGTAATATAACTTTAACAGCAATAGCTGGTGGTGCCGGTGGAGGACGATGGACACCAGTTGGTGGACCCAATAATGGAGGTTTTGGCCAAACTGGCGGCAGCGGCGGTGGCGGGGGTGCTGGTGTAAATAACACCACCAACGGTGACATTAATCGAGGATCGGGAACAGCAGGGCAAGGTAATTTTGGAGGCAATGCACAAACTTCTGGGTCAACAGTATATGGTGCAGGTGGTGGTGGTGCAGGTGGTGCAGGTGCAAATGCTTCGGCAGGCGGAACTGGCGGGGCGGGCTTTTACTTCACTCTGGCCAACGTCTTTATTGCAGCAGGTGGTGCAGGTTCTGACCCTGTTGGTGGCACAATTAGATTAGGCGGCAGCGGCATAGGCGGTTCAAGTGGAGCAGGAGTAACAAATGGTACAGCAGGACAAATAAATTCTGGCAGTGGTGGTGGTGCTGGTTATGGTGGTTATGGTGGTGGGCCATACCCGGGATCAGGTGGTTCCGGCATAGTTTATGTAGCATACAAGTCTACTCGAGCGTTATCAACTGAGGGAACTCCCTTTGGATCTAATGGTTATTACATACATAAGTTTACGTCAAGTACGAATTGGTTCCCTTACACAGTGTTTCAATCCAACGTATCACCAATATGGATTTTACCTGAGAAAGATTTAAGTTTTCTTACCACAGTTGACGGGTCGTTCTCATATCAATTCAAAGCTATAGCAGTAAGCAAATCTATAACATATTCTGTTATCGGCACATTACCGCCAGAGTTTGTATTTGACACAGCTAACTTAAGTATAAGCAAGGCTAATATAACAAGTAATAGTGCTGGAATTTGGTCCTTTACCCTACGAGCCACGGACATTAAAGGAGTAAGTATCGTAAGTCCTTCAATAAGAATTATTGTTGAAGGATTTCCTGTTATTACTTCTGTAATATATGATCCCGTGTATGGCGGGGATGGTTTCATATCTAGCGTTGATACACAAACTATAGGTATCAATGGACTCAGTTTCACTTCTAATTATGTAGTCAATTTAGGGAATGTCAGTTGTTCTACAACATTTGTAAATAGTTCTTTTCTTACTGCTACAATTACACCTAATATCTATATTAGTACGGGGTCAAGCTATCTATATGCTGTTGGTCCTGCGGCAACTTCTGCAGGATTTCCTGTAATAGTAAGAGATCCACCTTATTGGATAACTTCCTCGGGAAATGCTTCGGGCTTTTATGGAGTTGAAGAAACTTCGGTAAGTTATAGTTACCAATCTGCAATTAGTGCAGCAGCCTTATTAGAAGTTAGTATAGAAAACGGTAGTATTCCTCCAGGACTTACACTATTGGCAAATGGGTATATTTTTGGAACGTTAGTAAGTGTAACCAGTGTAGGTACTTGGAATTTTACATTAAAAGTTGATTCAGAGGGACAATATAGAACAAGAGATTTTTCTTTACCAGTTTATGCCAGACCAAAAATATTGTCAATATCTTATCCCAATAACTCTTTGAATTATTTTAGTAATATTGGCAACGAATCAAAAACCATAATTGGGTCTAACTTTACAACCAGTTCTGAAGTTTATATAAATTCAACTCTACTAACATCTTCTTATGTAGGACCTACTCAACTTACTATCAATACTCCGGCTAATTCAACGGGTACATATGCATTGACAATTAGAAATAGAATATTTGCAGTTGGTATGTTTCAAAACGCTACATCCTCTAGTACTACAATTGCATACAGTGGTTTGCCGGTAGTTAATTACTTCCAGAATCTACCTAAAGTATATGCAACATCTTATTTTAGCTGGTCAATAGTATCTGCAAGATCGGACAGTAATATTACCTATTCGGTATTAAGTTCATCTTTAGCTTCTGTTAATCTTAATTTTAACAGTGTGGACAATACAAT
>Ga0129333_10007234_pt1 | contig 10493 bp, 10 predicted proteins | sample CPB6_08_DNA_FD_94474 | JGI IMG/M metagenome (GOLD analysis project Ga0129333, IMG submission 94474) | Freshwater to marine salinity gradient microbial communities from Chesapeake Bay, USA - CPBay_Sum_0.6_0.8_DNA | ecosystem: Environmental > Aquatic > Marine > Coastal | place: USA: Chesapeake...
CGATGAGGCTGATTAGGTTTCTTTGCCGGAACAAGCTGACATGTTCCAATAGCACGTTCATTTTCGAATGCGGCGAAAAGCACAATTTCGTTTCGCCTAACTGCTTCAGCGATTTCGGTATAAAAGCCGATGGCTTCCGCCATGCTGAAGGGATTCATGAAATTGACGGACGCACCGTTCTTCACGCAATCAAAGAGAATGAGCGCGAGTTCGGGAATCCGTTCACGCGCTTCATCAGCATCAAGAATGCGAATATCACTCAAGCCGATAATACCTTTTTCGAGTCGACGGTTGAATCCGCTTTTAATCGATAGACCAGCGGTACGCCGGTATCGAGCTCCATCGATGGAATCGTATCAGGCGTTAAACGATCAAGCACCATGACAAGCGCACGGAGCGAATTACCATGGGCGGCAACGATCACTCTTTCGCCATTCAACACGCGCGGAAGAATTTCCTGACAATAATAAGGGAGCACACGGGCAACCGTATCTTTAAGACTTTCGCCATTTGGCGGCGGTACATCATAAGACCGACGCCAGATATGGACTTGCTCTTCGCCCCATTTTGCGCGCGCGTCGTCTTTGTTGAGGCCTGACAGATCGCCATAGTCGCGTTCATTCAAAGCCTGCTCGCGAATTGTCTTGAGATCACTTTGACCGAGCTCGTTCAAAATCAAACGGCATGTATGTTGCGCGCGTGTGAGATCCGATGTGAAGGCAATATCAAAATTGAGACCGAGCGCTTTCAGCCGTTGACCAGCAGCTTTTGCTTCTGCCTGACCTTTATCGGTGAGATCGGGATCTTTCCATCCTGTGAAAAGATTTTTGAGATTCCAATCACTTTGGCCATGGCGAACCAGAACGAGTAACCGTTCCATAAACTATCTCCTCTTGATTGATTACTTCATTAAATGGCGAGTTACTCACACAGCACTCAAACCGAGAACATCCATCATTGAATAGAGACCCGGCTTTTTGCCATGGCCCCACAACGCCGCACGCATGGCACCGCGCGCAAAAATTCCGCGATCTTCCGCATGATGCGACAGCGTGATGCGTTCGGACGGGCCAGCAAAAATCACGCTATGGTCGCCAACAACCGATCCGCCGCGCAATGTGGCAAAGCCGATTTTGCCTTCTTCGCGTTGACCCGTATGACCATCGCGCACACGCGTTGTGTGATTATCATCAAGAGGGATTTTACGACCCTCTGCCGCTGCTTCGCCTAAAAGCAATGCTGTACCTGATGGCGCATCGACTTTCATACGATGATGCATTTCAAGAATTTCAATATCAAAATCTTCATCCAAAGTGGCGGCAACACGTTTCACGAGTGCCGCGAGAAGATTGACGCCGAGGCTCATATTGCCCGACCGGATGATTACCGCGTGACGTGCAGCGGCTTCCAGTTTTTTGAGATCCTCATCCTGCATGCCGGTTGTACCGACGACATGAACAATACGTGCTTGCGCTGCGAGTGCGGCGAATTGAATGGTCGAAGCAGGCGTCGTGAAATCAATAACAGCATCGGCTTTGGCAAAGAGCGGGAGCGGATCATCGCTGATCGCCACACCATTCGCACCGATCCCGGCGAGAAGGCCTGAATCCTGGCCGAGGCTTGGGGTTCCTGTGCGCTCAATGGCGCCGACGAGATGCATGCCTTCGGTAGCGGCAACCGTTTGAATGAGCATCCGGCCCATTCGACCGGCAGCCCCCACAATAATGACTCTGATATCGGACATGAATGCGGTTCCGGACCCGTGCTTTGATTTCTTGGCTTGCCCGCACAAAACGCGATTGCGCCGATGCGGTCAACCGAGGGCTAAGGCAATTTCGTCTTGAATCGCGATGGCTGCCGCCACCGGATCGGATGCCGCCGTCACGGGGCGGCCGATGACCAAATGATCAGCGCCCGCTTTGAGGGCCTCTGCGGGTGTCATAACCCGCTTTTGATCACCCTTGGCAGCGAGAGCAGGGCGAATTCCCGGTGTTACGAGGGTAAGGGCATTGCCGACCTGCGTGCGAATTTCGCCTACTTCTTCGGGTGAAAGGATCAGGCCGTCGATCCCGATGTCTTTAGCTTGCGAAGCCCGTCGCGTTACCAGCTCGCCTACGGTGCAGGAATAACCCGCTTCGCGCAGGTCATTATTGTCATAGGAGGTCATGACGGTGACGGCGAGAATCTTCATGCCGCTATGGGCCTTGCCCGCCTTCGCGGCTTTCATCGTTTGCGGAAAGGCATGGACGGTGAGGAATGTCGCGCCCAAATCAGCAAGCCGCGCTGTGGCGCGTTCCACCGTATTGGGAATGTCGTGAAGCTTGAGATCCAGAAATACCTTTTTCCCGGATTTTGAGATCGAGCGAACAAGATCAAGCCCGCCCGCATAAACAAGCTCCATCCCGATCTTGTAAAAGGTGACATTCTCGCCCAAACGTTCGACAAGCGCTTCGGCATCGCTGACATGAGGGACGTCGAGCGCAACGATCAGTCGGTCTTTATTCGGAATTCCGGCCATCGCCCGCCCCCTATAATTCTAAATAATTCAACAGGGGTGTGCGTCCCAGATTCGGGCGATCAAATCAACCGGAATGGTCCGAGGCTTTATAAACCCAGATCCGCGCGGGCGGTATATTCTTCCAAATGGTTTCTGCCGCAATCAGTGTCGCGTCAATTTGATGTTCTTCAACGGGCGGAGAAAGGCCATAGCTAAATTGAATCAAAGGCGCACCGGGTCGCAACAACCGAAGGGCGGATTCAATAAAGGCACGCTTTCGCTTTAAACTTTGCGTACGAAGTGGAAGGCCTGAAACAATCGCAGCGGCTTTCGGAAAAAAATTCTGCTTTGCAAGCGTCTCGATGTCATAGGCATCATCGCAAAAACAACGAGCGTCAGGGAAGCGCCTCTGAAGATCGTCGTAAAATGATTGATGGCTCTCAATTAAAATCAATCGCCGTTGATCAATACCGCTTTTGACTAATGCTTCCGTAATGGCTCCCGTACCACTACCAAGCTCAATCACGGGGCCTGGTTCAAGCGGATCAAGTTGCGCGGCCATTGCCGTCACAAGATCATGGCCTGACGGCAACACCGCGCCCATCTTTAAGGGATGGCGTGTTGCTGTGGCGACAAACCGTAAAGAGTCAGAAAGTGTTGTAAGTGAGATCATTGGAGCACAAAGCCCCGAATGTTATCTTCCAGCAATTCGTAGAGTTACGCCTCTTCGCCGCCGGTAAAGAATTCTTTCATCTTCGAGAAAAAGCCCATGCTTTCGGGATGGGTTTCACGCGAACTCTCTGATTCAAATTCTTTGAGCAATTCCCGTTGACGGGGCGTGAGCTTCTGCGGCGTCTCAACAGACACTTGAATATAAAGATCGCCATGATCGCGCGAGCGCAATACCGGCATACCTTTACCGCGTATTCGAATTTGCCGTCCTGATTGTGTACCTTCAGGAATAGCAACAGAACGCGCTTCGCCATCAATCATGGGCACGCGAATATCGCCACCAAGAGACGCTGTGACCATTGAAATTGGAATCTGACAATAAAGATCCGCGCCATCGCGCTGGAAGTAACGATGCGCTTTGATTGAGAGAAAAATATAAAGATCACCGGAAGGGCCACCGCGTAAACCGCTCTCCCCTTCACCCGCCAACCGTATCCGTGTGCCTTCTTCAACGCCGGCTGGAATCGTGACGGATAAGGTTTTCTCTTTCGTCACGCGGCCCTCGCCATTGCATGACCGGCAGGGGTTTTCGATAATTTGTCCACGCCCCTGACATTTCGGGCAGGTGCGTTCGATTGCAAAAAATCCTTGGCTCGCACGCACGCGACCATAGCCATTGCAAGTGGGGCAGGGTTTTGGCTTTGAGCCCGCCGTCGCGCCTGAACCATTGCACGGCTCACACGCGATTGCCGTCGGCAATGTAATTGTTGCGGTCTTTCCTGAAAATGCTTCTTCGAGCGAGATCTGCAGATTGAAGCGAATATCACCGCCTCTTTCGCGACCATCGGGTTGCCGTCTTTGTCCGCGACCACCACCACCAAGCCCGCCGAAAAGATCTTCGAAAATATCGGCCATCGATGCGCCGAAATCACCTTGGAATCCGAAGCCGCCGGGACCACCGCCATTTTGTTCAAAAGCACCATGACCAAAGCGATCATAAGCAGCACGCTTTTGTTGATCGGAAAGAACTTGATAGGCCTCATTCAACTCTTTGAATTTGATTTCCGCCTCGGCATTTCCGGGATTTCGATCCGGATGATGCTGCATAGCCAGTTTGCGAAACGCCGATTTTAATTCGGCTTTGCTTGCTGTTTTGGAGACACCGAGCGTTTCGTAATAATCACGTTTGCTCATGTCGTTTTCCAGCCCGAGAGTTCTTGAATGAAAGAGTCGTTTCTTTTGCAATAAAACCCGACGCGGGTGAGCGCGCCGGGTTAATTCATTTAAGCGACGTTCAAATTACGCACGCTTCTTCTTGTCGTCGTCATTCACTTCGCGGAAATCCGCGTCAATCACGTCTTCTTCCGCACCATCGGCCTTTGCGTCTTCTGCTGCACCTGCTTCATTTTGTTGTGCGGCATACATCGCTTCGCCGAGTTTCATAGACGCTTGCATCAAATCGGTTGTCCGCGCCTTGATTGTTTCTGGATCGTCACCGGCAAGCGCCGTCTTCAACGCCTCAATTGCACTTTCAACAGCGGACTTGTCTGAAGCCGAAACCTTGTCGCCATGTTCGGCAAGCGATTTCTCAGTTGAGTGCATAAGGCTCTCAGCTTGATTCTTCGCTTCCACCATCTCGCGACGGGCTTTGTCTTCAGCGGCATGCGCTTCCGCATCCTTGACCATCTTTTCGATGTCAGCATCGGACAAACCGCCAGACGCTTGAATACGGATCTGCTGTTCTTTGTTTGTCGCTTTATCTTTCGCCGACACATTTACGATGCCGTTCGCGTCAATGTCGAATGTAACTTCAACTTGCGGAACACCACGCGGTGCAGGCGGCAGTCCCACGAGATCGAATTGGCCGAGCAGCTTGTTGTCAGCCGCCATTTCACGCTCGCCTTGGAAGACGCGGATTGTGACTGCGGTTTGATTATCCTCTGCCGTTGAGAAGACTTGACTCTTCTTGGTCGGGATCGTTGTGTTGCGATCGATCAAACGTGTGAATACACCGCCGAGTGTTTCAATGCCGAGTGAGAGTGGTGTCACGTCGAGAAGCAACACGTCTTTCACATCGCCCTGCAATACGCCGGCTTGCACCGCAGCACCGATGGCCACGACTTCGTCAGGGTTCACACCTTTGTGTGGCTCTTTGCCGAAGAAGCTTTTTACGACATCTTGCACTTTCGGCATGCGGGTCATGCCGCCAACAAGAATGACTTCATCAACTTCACCGGGCTTCATACCGGCATCGGCCAAAGCTTTTTTGCACGGCTCGATTGTACGCTGTACGAGATCGTCAACGAGCGATTCAAATTTTGAACGCGTGAGCTTCATCGTCAGATGCTTCGGACCGGATGCATCGGCGGTGATGTAGGGCAGATTGATTTCGGTCTGTGCGGCCGAAGACAATTCGATCTTCGCTTTTTCGGCAGATTCCTTCAGGCGTTGCAGAGCGAGCTTGTCTTTCTTGAGATCAATGCCTTGCTCCTTTTTGAATTCATCCGCGAGATATTCAACAAGGCGCATATCGAAATCTTCACCGCCGAGGAATGTGTCACCATTGGTCGATTTCACTTCAAACACGCCGTCGCCGATTTCGAGAATCGATACGTCGAATGTGCCGCCACCAAGATCGTAGACGGCAATCGTACCGGACTTTTTCTTGTCGAGGCCGTAGGCAAGAGCCGCAGCGGTCGGCTCATTGATAATGCGCAACACTTCGAGACCGGCGATCTTGCCGGCATCTTTCGTGGCTTGACGCTGCGCGTCATTGAAATAGGCAGGAACCGTGATCACGGCTTGGGTCACGCCGGTGCCGAGATAGGCTTCGGCGGTTTCCTTCATCTTTTGCAGAATGAAGGCTGAAATCTGCGAGGGTGAATAGGTCGTGCCGCGCGCTTTTACCCATGCGTCACCGTTTCCGCCTTTTACGATATCATAGGGAACGAGGCCCTTGTCCTTCTGCGTCATCGGATCGGCGAAGGTACGGCCAATCAAACGTTTGATCGCAAAAAATGTTGCTTCCGGATTGGTGACCGCCTGACGCTTGGCAGGCTGGCCGACGAGGCGCTCATCCGAGTCGGTGAAGGCGACGACTGACGGCGTGGTGCGCGCGCCTTCCGCATTTTCGATGACCTTGGGGGCGCTGCCGTCCATGACGGCGATGCAGGAATTGGTTGTGCCGAGGTCGATGCCGATAACTTTTGCCATAATACTGTCCCTTTCCTTGAGCGAGATCATCGGGTCCCGAAGCGATCCCGACAGCGGCGTTCCGTCCGATTTTTGAATACGGGCGGGAAAGCCGATCTCCCGAATAAAGGGGCCGCCAAGGCCCCGTTTCGGGGGCTATATAGGGGGGGGGAGGGGGGGCTTCAAGAATAGGAGCCCTCGAAAGGCGAAGAAATTATGTCAGCGGGCCGTTATTTATTTTACGCGCCAACAAGTTGGCAGGCTTCCCAGCCCAAAATGGCCTGTTTGCGGCTTAGCCCCCAATGATAGCCCGTCAGAGTCCCGCTTTTGCCAATCACGCGGTGACAGGGCACAACGAAGGAAATTGGATTGCGGCCCACGGCCGCGCCCACGGCTCTGGCCGCTTTGGGTTGGCCAATCGTCTGAGCCAAATCGCCATAGGTCGTGAGCCGTCCGAAGGGAATCGACAAGAGCGCCCGCCAGACGCGAATCTCGAAATCGCTCCCGATCATGACTATTTTCAGCGGCTGGCCTTTGCGCCAAAGATCCGGTGTGAAAGCGCGCTCCACCGCCGGCCCGGTGAGGCTCTCATTTTCCACGAAAGTCGCCTTCGGCCAGCGCCGCGTCATATCGGCGAGTGCGGCCGCGCGGTCACCCTCATCAACGAAGCCTATGCCGGCGAGCCCATGTTCGGTCACGACAGCGAGGGCTTCTCCAAAGGGGGACGGGTGGAATCCATAAGAGAGCGTCAGGCCCGCGCCCCCGGTCTTCCATTCGCCCGGCGACATCGCCTCATGGGTTACGAACAGATCATGCAGCCGCCCGGGCCCGGAAAGGCCCAATTCTAAAGACGCATCGAGAAGCGGCGCATCGCTTTTCAAAAGCCGTCTCGCATGGTCGAGCGTCACGGCCTGTAAAAAAGCTTTCGGCGACAATCCGGACCAGCGGCGAAATACAGCATGGAGATGTGACGCCGAAATTCCGACTTCACCGGCGATCTCATCAAGGCTCGGCTGGCGACGCCATTCCCGACTGATAAACGCAATCGCCGTTCTAACCCGATCATAATCGGCAGAGCGAGGCTCATGGTCGAGATCCATTGAAGCGATGTCTTGAAGCATGGGCCTTTTTAGTCCGTAATCTGCAGAGTTGCCCTAACCTAAGCGCCAAAGACGCAGCACGACACCCGTTTCCGATGATTTTTCGATTCAATTTTCGAAGCCTATTCGCCCGAGGCGAAGACAGGCCCCGATTTTGCTTGGCTTAGTGCGGATGATAGCGCTGAGTAGAGCCTCTGCTTATCATCAGGCCCCAAATGTTGTCCGATCAGCAGAGAGGTTCCGCGCGAAAACAAAGTGATTTTTGAAATGCCGAATTCTTCATGGCGATCAGCCTGCAATTTCGTCCAAATCGGATTAAAGCGCCATTCTTCCGTATGGCCGCGTGGGCGTTTCCGCCGAACATGAAGCTCAAGGGGTGTCAGTGCTAATTCTTCCGTCATCTCGGACGATTTGAAACTGGCGCGAAAGGCGAAGGCTAAGAGCGCGACATCAAGCCCATAAAATCCCGCCACAGGCCAGAAACCCAAAATGACGAAGGGAAGAGCGGCAATAAGACTGGCAATCCCCACACAGATCACAACCAACCATAGGCCGTGCGGCGTTAATGACCGGTGCGGCCTTAACGTGACAAAAAGCAGGGACTGATCTGGACCGAGGCTCATAGGTCACAACTGTGTGCTTGTGAGAAACAGGAAGAGCAAACTATATTTATCCCCGCATGACAAGAAAGCCGCTCCCCAAAAAATCATCTCCTGCGCGAGGCGCAAAAAAGTCCACCGCCAATAAGACCGCGGCCAAAAAGCCATTGGCTAAAAAACCGCGGGGCCGGATCAAAGCGCTTGACCCTTCAGATGTTGAAGAGGTGTTCCGTCGTTTTCATGATATCGAACCGGAGCCCAAAGGCGAGCTTGAGCATGTCAATGCCTATACATTGCTGGTTGCTGTTGTGCTGTCAGCCCAAGCGACGGATGCGGGCGTAAATAAAGCTACACGCGCTTTGTTTAAGCGGGTTGATAATCCGAAAAAAATGGTAGCGCTCGGCGAAGAAAAACTGCGCGACTATATCAAAACCATCGGTCTGTTTCGGACCAAAGCAAAAAATGTCATTGCGCTTTCTGAAGCACTTTTGCGTGATCATAAGGGCGAAGTGCCTGATGACCGGGATGCGTTACAAAAACTACCTGGCGTTGGACGCAAAACGGCGAATGTTGTTTTGAACATGGCCTTTGGCCATCCGACCATGGCTGTCGATACGCATGTGTTTCGCGTCTCTAATCGCCTTCCTTTGGCGATTGGCAAAACACCCGAGGCAGTTGAAGCGGGTTTAGAAAAAATTATCCCCGCGCAATACGGCCTTCACGCACATCATTGGCTGATTTTGCACGGCCGCTATTTGTGCAAAGCGCGCAAGCCTGAATGTTGGCGTTGTCCTGTTGCTGATCTTTGTCGGTTTGAACCGAAATCGCAACCGAATAGCTGATTAGGCTCAACCGAAAACGAGAAGCCCTGCAAGGCCAGCAGCGCCGATGATTATCCGCCACCACGCAAAGACCGCGAAGCCGTGCCGCGAGACATAACGCAACAAGCTTGTCACAACGATCAAACCGGAAATAAATGCCGCCACAAAGCCGATGGCAATCAAGCTCGTTCCTGTGAGGGTTAGATCCTTATAGCTTTTCATCAGATCATAAGCGAAGGCGCCGACCATGGTCGGGATCGCGAGAAAAAATGAAAATTCGGCTGCCGCTCTTTTGTCAGCACCGAGCGCCATAGCGCCCACAATCGTTGCACCCGAACGCGATACGCCCGGTATCATCGCGATACATTGAATGATACCAATCTTGAACGCCATGCTCAGCGGAAAGCGCGTGGCATCATAATGTTTGCGTTCAAGCGGCAATTCATCAACGAGAAGAAGAATAAATCCGCCGGCAATCAACGCGATGCAAACAATCAAAGGATTGAACAACACACCTTTGATAAATCCATGCAGCAAGGCCCCAACAACAGCGGCCGGCAAAAATGCGAGCAAGATTCCAAATATGAAGTTACGTGCATGTTTGTCGCGGGGGGATGAAAGAAGAATTTGGAGTAGTCTTTTTATATAAACAAGAACGAGCGCGAGGATTGAGCCAAGCTGCACGAGTACGGTGAACGTCTTATCGAGCGTGGCATCTTCGAAATTCAGCCCGAGAAAATGTTCGGCAAGGAGAAGATGGCCAGTTGATGATACGGGGAGATATTCGGTGAGCCCCTCGATGATTCCGAGGATGACGGCTTTCAAGGTCATAGCGTCCATGGTGGGCCCGAATCATATTGTTTCGCGTCGATCACGGTTCTATACGGGTCCGAGTTGCGCCGCCAACCCGAATCGACCGTCGCGTTGAATTTGGGGGGCAGCCTAGGTTAAATCCGGTGCTTGGCCATCGGATGCAGGTGGATTTCGAAAATTTCATGGCCACACTTTATCACGCCGCCTTTTGTCCCCAGTCTCGCTTCGTGCGACTGGTTTTGGGCGAATTGGGAATTACTCCGACATTGATTGAGGAACGCGTGTGGGAGCGCCGTCGCGAATTTATGGCACTCAATCCGGCGGGCACGACGCCCGTCTTTGTGGAGCAAGAGGATTTGCCGCTACCGGGCGCAGGCGTGATTGCCGAATATCTTGACGAAACCCGGGGCCTCGGCATGGGCGACCGCCGTCTTTTGCCAGACCAACCGGCGGAGCGTGCGGAAGTGCGCCGGTTGCTCGATTGGTTCAATGGCAAGCTGTTTGATGAAGTCACCGGCTATCTCCAGCATGAAAAGATCACCAAGCGCTTCATGTCGGCAGAGCAGGGCGGCGGCGGTCCGGATATGACGCCCATTCGCGCCGCGCGAAACAATATCCGCTATCACCTCGCTTATATTGATTACCTCATGGCGGACCGGAATTGGCTCGCCGGACCGAAAATGACTTATGCCGATCTCGCCGCTGCGGCGCAGATTTCGGTGGCCGATTATCTTGGTGATGTGCCCTGGTCCACTCATGAGCCGGCAAAGCTCTGGTATCAAAAAGTCAAATCGCGCCC
>Ga0129333_10007236_pt1 | contig 10490 bp, 16 predicted proteins | sample CPB6_08_DNA_FD_94474 | JGI IMG/M metagenome (GOLD analysis project Ga0129333, IMG submission 94474) | Freshwater to marine salinity gradient microbial communities from Chesapeake Bay, USA - CPBay_Sum_0.6_0.8_DNA | ecosystem: Environmental > Aquatic > Marine > Coastal | place: USA: Chesapeake...
ACGCTTTACCTCTTGAGGCATGTTAGCGTATTCGTCATGATCAGCAAACATTTTCATGTTGTACCTACTTGGGTTTGTGGTTGTATGCTTTCAGCTGGGGCAACAGCTTCGGCGCTTTGGGCTTGAGGTTCGTTTATTTGTTTTACAGCATTTTGGATATTTCCTGAAAGCTTGGCTACTGCAGCTTCAGTTTGCTCAACATCACTTACAGGTTTAAGTTGATCAAGTAAATCAATCAAACGTTTTAAGTTGTCGATGTCTATGCTTTGCAATTTGTAAGCCGCTTCAACAAGCTCTAGATCAGCTCTTGCTTTATCGTTCTCAGCTCTTGCAATGCGCTCTGCAGACAATGCAGCGTCAAGTGACACTTTGTTTAAGCGCTCAGCAGCAAGCGACTCTTTAGATTTGCTTTCTGCACGAATAGCCTGGTTCTCAAGAGCAATACGCTCAAGTTGCAATCTATCTTGTACAGCTTTAGCCTCGGCTTGTTGTTGCTCCATCTGAGCCACTTCTTTGTATAGCTGGCCTTTGTCAACAAGCGGTGAGTTCTCGATAAGTAGTTTTGTTGGGATCTGGATTCCAAGCTGTTGTAGCTGGATAAGCTGCTGGAATTGTAAACGTTTTTGTGAATCAGTGTAAGCCACTTCTTCAACATTGATGTTAAACTTAGTAAACGTTTTGTTTTTAATTTGCGGGTCTAGCTCTTCATTAACTATTTGCGAGAATTTCCCGTCTTTCCAATTCGTTTGCATGCAGCTAAGCATCTTTTCACCCAAGATCTTTTGGGAGGAATCAAGCTGGTCAAAGAGTCTCTGTAATCCAGTAAGTCCAGCGCCTTGGCGAACCATAGCCAGGATGCCTGGCACATCATCTTTAGCCATACCCATGAGTTCTTCATTGACTTGCCCCGTTTGATAGATCAAGTTCTTAAGCTCGCCTTGAAGTTGCAACATGCTTGGAGGCACATTACCAGGCTGTATTTTTTCGATATCACTCATGTTAGCATTTTTAGCCACTTTGACGTTAATACCGTTACCGCCTTTATGCAAATCTTCGGGGTTTACAACAGCGTTTTCTTTGTACTTCCAGCCAGAATTAATTTGCGACTCAAGCACATCTGATGAGTTAATTAAAAATCTATTGTAAAGGAATTGAGGATCACGCATTGATCTTACAAGACCCTGATGGCGTAATGCAAAGTTTGTTAGCTCTGGATTGTAATAACCATAAAATGGCGTCATTGGATAGCAATCAAGTCCTGTTGGATGAGGCCCTGAATACATTACATGGCCGTTAACAACGATGTTGTATGTTACTGTTGGTACCTCTGTTTCAATGACATCAAGACTTGGGAACATGCGAAGAAGATCATTTAATGCGTCTTCATCTTTGCTTGTCCATTCTTTAGTCTGTCCGTTCTTCACGTCGACTACGAAGCGAGCTTTGCGTTTAGATCTAAAATAGAACTCATCGACCATGTATAGTCCGATGTCTCTCATGTAGTAATTCTCAGGGATAAATATGAATTTCCCATCTCTCGTGTATGAGCTTTGAATGCCATCGATCTCTTTATCACGCTCGTAGTTAAACATGCGTTTGACTTGAGATTTTGGTAATGCTTGTCTTCTCCATACGCTTTCCGCATCTGACATGTCAAAATTCTTATAAAACGGATCTATCCAATAGTAGTTGTATGGCACGTTGGATAAAACGATATCACCGTTGATTGGATCTTGCTCGTAACTAATGTCGATGTCGATGAATGATAGGCCTTGAATACATGCGCCATCGAATGCTTTAGACGTGACTTCGTGACCGTTCGCTTGATTGTATGACCAAATTAAGGCTTTAGACATTTGCTGCGCGGCTCTTTCTGCTGCGGGCGTTGCTGCTGAGCATGAGAGGGATTTTTTGTGTTGTCTTTGATAGCCTGTAACAAGCTCAATAGCTGGCTTGATAATGTTAAAGTAATAACGCTTTTGACCCCAGTACGGAGAGTTACCATATATTTCAAACCACAAAGTTTGATCACCTGCGTAAAATCGTGTGTCCAAGTCAGCCTCAGCTTGATAAGCTTGGTTAACCGTTACGTAGTCCATGTAAGCTTTATTCATGCGTTCTAAGACATGCTTACCACTTGCGTCTTGATAGAAAGTTGGGTTGAGCCTCTCTGATGCGTTGTAGACCATATTCACCGCTTAATTGTAGTTACAATAATTTTTGCATTTGTATAAGCTTAAGACAAGACTAGAAACGCAAGAATTTAGTAATTTTCATATATATTTCCTAGCAGCCGTGAACCCCTTACTCACGGCTTCTTTATTTATCTGTAGTCTCTTCCATGATCACCGCATGAACCAGCGTCATTTGAATGAGCATAATCGTTGCAATCATAAGATCTAGTTTCTCTTTCATGTGCTCTTTTCAATTCAGGTTCTTCTTTTTCCATTCGCTCTTCATAGGCATGTTCTAAATCTACGTGCAGATCAACTGGGCTTGATAAGCCAGGGCCAAAGTGATAAGCGTGTGTGATTGTTGTATAAAGTAATGCTAAGCCTCCAAGCAGCAAAGCAAGTATGCGTATAACAAACATCGGATCTAGTCTCATTTTACCCCCTAAATTATGTAGTCATTTTAGGAAATGTCGTTTCCTTACTGTATTCTTGTTCTAAAAATTCAACCATTGCTAAAAAAAGCTCTGGCCTACGGGATAACGCTGAGTGTCAAAAATAGGCGGTAGCTTGGGTGTATTGTCAGGTCGTTTAGCTTGAGGCTCTAAATACTTCTTGTATGCGATGCAGGCATATCTTAGGGAGTCATTGCAATGTGAATGCTCATCATGCCTTGGTCTTTCTTCTGGTCTGCCAAGAGCTGAATTCCAATCTTTTGAATAGTTGGCTATGTGTTCAATCCCAAGTTTTGTCGTTCCTTCATTAAACCACATACGAGGAAGTAGTGATTTCACAAGATCTATGCCATCTTGCACAGGCAGCCGATCAACAACTGTCATGTTAATGCCAAGATCCGCTGCTATCTCAAGCCGTGTAAGCCCTGTACTCATCTCGTGAACTTTAGCATCATGAGGCACAAAGTGATCACCGTAGATGTAGCGCTTGCTTTGGACGATGTGAATATTCTCAGCTAGGCTTTGGCCTGATGTTTCGTGGTAATCAATCACTCTGATGTCACCTGATGGCGTGACTTGGAAGTACCATACAGCCATAGAATCAAAGTAACCAAGGTCCCATGCAGTGTAAACCAGTGCGCTTGTATCGTATGGGAATTGACCGATGCGTTTTTCATCGCGCGCCTGGTTAATGTATCGTGCGTAATAAAGGCTTTCCGTAGAGGCTTGGAAGGCTTCCGTAGGGGTGCTTGGATATTCTCTAAGCATGCCGTCTTTCTGGATGTTGTACTTTTGAGCGTACCAGCCTTTTTGATACTCATTAAGTATGATGCCTTTGCTTTTGAGATTATCAAAGTAATCAATCATGTTCTGTGGAAGCCATACGCCTTCTTTAAGCTGATATTCTGAATGTTTATGCCATGGGAAGAAGTGGAATGCGTATTCAGTCGGTAATAGCCTGCGCTTGTCTTTCGACCTTTCTTCTGCTGCATCGCACATGTCTTTGAAGTAACCTGATGAGCCCTCAGCTGTAGACTCGATGATGATGCGCTGACCAGTAGCCACAGTGTTCAAACTTCCTGTGATTATCTCCTCTGCTTTTGAAGGATACTGAGCGCATATCTTACCAAATTCAGATAGATGAAGAATGTTAAGTGTCGATGAGCGCATAGACGTACCAACACGTATCATGCTGTTATTAGTAAAGCTGAGCTCACGAGCAGAATCAGATCTTGCTTCTATTACATCGCGAAGATGTATGATGCCTTTCGTTGTTTCGACAGAAGGAAGATTGTCATAGGCAAACTTGATGCGCTTAAAGAGATACTCAGCGTCTTCTCTTGTGTGAGCTATAATACCAGCTGTTGTGTTCTCTTTAAAAAGACACTCGTCAAGAATATACAAGCAGCAAAATGTGGAAATTCCTAATTGGCGAGCTTTAAGAACTATGTTGCATGTGTGAAAACAGCTCCATAATTCTTCCTGGGCCCAGTTAAACTTGAACGTTTCTATCTGACCCTGCTTGTTGATGATGCGATACAGATTGTTTAGACGCCATTTCTGATCAGCGAGAAGATCTTTCATGCTGCTCCTTGATCAGGCCTTTAATGAACGTTTCTATGATCTTTTGCATCGAGATCTCATTGCGAACACAAAGGCTTTTGAAAGCAAGATGTGTCTTTTTATCGACTCTGCATATGAGTATTTCAGTCTTAGGATCCATAAAACCTTTTTGATAACAAGATAACATTTTAATCTTTAATTTAAAGTTTTCTATGTTGGATGATTCAACGTATTTAACGCATATGTCGGAAATTCGACAAAAAACCAACATAAGGATGCATATGACAGATGATAGCAAAGACAAAGATGCGAAATTTATTTCTGAAATAGTAAAAAATACATTTGACTATGTGCGAGCTAATCATGAATTTAATAACTTTTATGAAGCTAGAATTATAGTTATGACAATACTTGAACATGCACTACTTCTTAACGGCGTAACTATGAAATTATCTTTTGATGAGGTTAAAGAAAATTTAAACGAAACGATTGAAACTCAAAAAGATTTTTACAACAGCATTTACAATCAAATAATTAATAGAAAATAAAATTGTCCACCACTGTGCCGACAAGTAAACACGTTATTTGCTAGTAAAAGTTCGATAAGTGTTTTTTCTTGTAGTTTACAACAATTTAGGCATAATGCTCGCTTTTTGCAACAGGAGGCATTATGTATCTTACAGTTAAGCAGTGTGTTGAAAAATATCCATTTATACCTATGGGTGGAATACGCCATATGATCTTTAAAAACGTTGATTTTAGAGATAAGGTCGTTAAGAAAGTGGGCAAGAAGATTTTGCTTGATGAGCAAGCGTTTTTGGAATTTATAAAAGAATCAAAGAAGTAAGGAAAGTATATGTTTATTGAAACGGTTGAATTCGAATTTATAAATGTCAGATGTATAAATACAATAAAAGAAGAAACTGATACTACAATTATTTCTAATGTGGAATATGACCAAACTTGTTTTGTTGCTCATTTAGACACAGGAAAAAAGGTCGTCTTACATCGTGTTTTAACACCAAAAAAACATGACTATCCATACCATAAACACAACATGGAGTTAACAGGTTACAGCACTTTACTGAGCGAAGCTCTTAAAAAACATAATTTGATAATAAATATTTTATCGTAAGGGAGATATATGTTTTTATTAACAGATGAAATGACATTAATTAATGTAAAAAACATTAAAAAGATTAAACTTGATACCGAAAGCTCTCTTGTTGAACATAATTTTAAACAATCAAAATTCTGTGCTCATTTAGATAGTGGGGAAATCATCACGCTAAAAATTATTTTTACAAACAAAAACCCTATGAATGGATTACAACATGAAGACGACTACAATAAATATTTTGATTCATTAGTAGAAAAATTAGCACAACACAATTTAATCATTGAATAAAGATTAAAAAAGGGGGGCCGCGGAACTGGGGGATTTGTCTTCTAAACCTCGAAACGCGAATACGGCCTCTCTTTCGCTTGTTTTTCTCATTTTGACTCAAGACACATCTAACACTGCAATAGCTTAACCTTGGGCAAATAAAACGTGTTTTTTAGGCTCTTGGATAGATAGCTGCATTGCTTTAGCGAGCTCAATCGCTTTTTTCTTAAAGACTATCTCTGGCTCATGAAAGTCAAGTATCGTCGTTACAATCACGTTAACTGCCCGTTGTCCTACGGGCCATTTGTAAAGCTGTTCTTGTTCTCCTTTGAAAATTGCACATGTTGGCACAGAATCGTTGTATTGAACTTTATGCTCTGGCCAATCAAATCGTTTATAAAACGAATAATTCAATTTCCAATCAGAATGAGGGACTCCGCTTTGCTTTGAAAAGCTAAGGCTGGAATCCACACTTAGTTTGAGTTCGCTCATAACTAGCCTTGGTTGATGTTGTAGTGTCGAAATAGTTTGCTTTTGAAGTCAAAAACGTTGATGTCATAGAACAGTTCTCCACCTTCACGGTTTAAATTAACAAATTTGTAACCTATTTTTATTTCATTCTCGTAGCCACTTTCCTTAAGCAAAGCTGCAACCTTCATCGCAAGCTCTTTGTTTTGCTTAGCCTGCGAACTCATGGGAGGATTTGCAGCGTAAAACCTAACTTGGCTCGACAAGCGATTTGTAATCGCTGACCTCAAATTGACATATTTCTTCTCGCAATCAAACAAGTAAACTTCAAATTTCTTAATCTCCATCTCTATGTCTAGGCTTTTATAAATCTCCTTCCATTGCAAGATATCAGCCTCTGTAAGGCCTTCTATCTTTCTTTTCTCATAGCAATAAAAAAGCTTTGATGAAGGCGCCTTTTTGGCGCGGTTCTTAGAATCTGGTTTTCCATATGGTTTAAGATCTGGTATTGGTTCGTTAATATCATCCAATCGATTGGACGATTTCGTCTCATCATGATCGGACGATTTCGTCTCATGAGGCGTAGAATCGTTTTTTTGCTCTTCTTTTTTTAGAAATGATTCATTTTTAAAAGCATACCAAGAAGTTTTGTCATAACCATTTTTGTTAAAATTGCCTCTGATTAATGGGCCATCTTCTGAACACAACTTCGTTAACATTCTTTTTATTTGAGATTCACTAAAAAATGGGAACCATTTAGTCAGGGCTTTGTAACTATTGTAAGTCCAAGTCCGTCCTTCGTGTTGATTTCTTTTTTCATGGTAATTTGTTTCAACCCAGAATCTGAAATTATAAAGAAGTAAAGCGCAATCGCTTCCATATTTTTGAATATCATCGAGTCGTGAAAATCTAAGTGCATCGCTCATAAACTCTCTTGGTTAAGGTTTAATGAGGCTCATTGAAAAAATGTATGATATTGGATTAAAGAGGGCTATGTGATAACATGATATCAAGCTATCAGCCTTGATTCCTATCAATCGATAGCTTTAATACAGGAAAAATCATAAACTTTTCTCATTAGAACCTCATTCTTTAAAACCCAAGGTATTTTTGCGAATGAACTTGGGTTTTATTTCTATGCGCTCAAGCCTACTCCTGAAGCCGATTTTTTAGCCAAATGAATTTTAAAATAACAAGGTAATCAGACTAGCCTTGTGAGATTTATCGTTATTTTTTATTTGAGTAACTTCTATCAACGGATTTACGTTATCAATTGTTTTCTCAGATAAAAGTCGTTTTAACTCTATAATTTTCCTACTACTCATACATGCATATTCAGCTAATTCATTGTTTGATAAATGAACTTGATTATCTTGATCGGCAAAGAATAGAAGTGTTAAGTAAAAACTTCTTTCATATGGATCTTTCAAAATATCAAAAACTTGTTTAGTAAACTTAACTTGTTTCAAATTCATATCCCCTACTTAATAAAGATTATATCGTAGCCTCTAGAGCCATCTTCTTCGATACACGGACACACATCAATGAGTGGCTTATCATCTACAAGTGTCTCAGCAAGCAAGCGCTTACACTTCTTAAATTTGGTGTATCCCATGCGAGACAATCTGCTTAACTCTTTTGTTCCTAGCTCAACTTCGCCGTTGATAGCAAGCGAGCATAGCGTAACGTAAACCGCTAAGGTATAGGGATCTTTGATTGCCTCAATAGCGTCTTTTCTAATTACAAATAAATCTGTTTTATTATTCATAAGCCTCCAACTTTTGCTTATGCGGTAGATCTTATCACAATCTATCTTTTTTATTGCATATATATATGTACGTCATGATATGATGTATGTAACTGGAGATTTATATGAAATACGAATTCGATGACGCTGCATTAGACGTACTTGTAGCAACTCAACAAGCGGGTAAAAAATTATATAAAAAAGAACCAAACGGCAAACAAATCATGACAATTTTAATAAAGGTCATAGCTACAAATGCCATAGCCATGAATTACGAATTTGACATTTTTTTGTCACAGTTAATTTAAGCTTTTGTTCTTAATAAAAAAAATTACAACTATTTTTTCGAAGAAGCTAATAAAATTGACAAGGAATAAACATGCACATCTCCTATACTATCTACTCCCACCACATGGAGCAAAAACTGCTTTTTATAGGTTCTACTGCCGAAATGAAATGGCGTATACTTGCTAAACGTTTTTTAATGACTCAAAAGCCAGAGGATCTTGGCGAGAAAGTGAAAGATATGGGCTTTTTTGTGTGGTACATTCCGAAAGGCAAACGCAAACCATGTAAGCTTTTTATTTGCTTAGCTTATGGAGCAAAACAAGGCTCGTTGCCGTACGAGTGTCACATAGAAGAAATGAAGAAGTATTTTGAAGAATTTAATGTAGACGTGCAATACCAAGGGGGGTTTGCTTGTGAGTGATACAAAACATATGAATTTAAAAATAGAGTTTGCAACTAAGCTTAGTGATTTTGTTTTAAACTACATAAGATCTAAAAAGGATAATGACGCTAAATACATTCCCGATGTCATTTTATCAAGCTTAATAGATCTTACAAATGCTTATGCGTCAACTTTGCTTTACACAAAAGATGACGTTCACAAAGCCGTAGATGCATTGTGGAGAGATTAAAGAAAGAGGGCGTTGAAGCCCTCTACATCAATTGCCGCCTCTACCAGCTTTTAAAGCACTGTCAGCTACAGCATCAACTTTAGATATAAAAATGACAGGTGCTGTCCCAGCTTCACTATTGACGCCAGTACTAACAGCCCCAGCTTTAGCTTCTTCAACTTTGCCTTTTTCTTCAACAATTCCCGTAACAGCTGCAACAATGCTGGGCCTTCTAGACGCGTTTGACTCAAGCCTAGCTCTATGAACCTCTTCAAGGACGGCCTTAGCAATTGGTTCAAGTTTTGGAGCAAATCCAGATGGTGAGGCAGCCCCTTTAGGCGATCGTGCGCGTGTAAACCAAGTGACTGGGCAGCAACTTAAGCAGCAAACGACCTCTACATCGCCGATTGTGCTTTGTGCAAGTGGTGGTAATTTTGATGGATCTATAGACATAACAACCTCCAAGGTTGTACATCTATGCTAGTAAATATCTATTTAAGATTCTGAAAAATCGCAAAATTGTTATCGTTGTTTTATAACCCATCTAGGTTATCTATATACACAAACCTTAAGGCGAACTTCAAGGCTCGCCTTTGTTTACTAGTGGCGTTGCTTTTAAAGACTTCTCATCTGGCATGCCAAGACACTCAAGATATACCTCTCGAGCATCAACATATGCGTCAATCGTAGCTCTTGTAGCTTTCAAATATCTTTGGATCTCAAGGCAAGTCTCAATTGCAAAGTCTATATCTTCTTTTTGCAAGAACTCTTGAAAGTCAACTTTCTCAAAATCGTAGAATATTTTAATTGTCTCTTTAAAGTTCTCAGCAATTTTGTCTTTGATGATATCAAGACCAGCTTCCATTTCTTCAAACGGGTTCATTATTTTTCCTAAGCATGAGGGTTTTTCTTAAATGTTTTAACTCAGTAAGCATTTTACGAAAAATGAATGCTTGACGATTGAGTTTTGTCATCTGTTTTGTAAGTTCTTCAATGTCTTTTAGCTCTGTCACGTGCTTTACGTTTTTAAGCCTAATGATTGCATTCATAGAGCCGATTAGATTGCCTCGATACTCTGCAAGCTTGCGTGTGAGCTGTCTAGCCTCAGCTTTTGCTTGGACAATCTTTATCTCCTTGTTGTAGTCGTAATCGTTTTTTAAATCTTTCATTTTGTGATTCCTAATAACATGTTATCATGTTATCATAAGACCCACGTATCTACACAGGAACTTTGTCTATGAATGAAATACAATCCCCCAACATCGAACTTTTAATCGAAGCTTTAGCAAAAGCCCAAGGCGCAATAGAAGTTGCCGTTTACGATTCAGCTAATCCGCATTTCAAATCAAATTACGCCTCATATGAAGCCATCCGTAAGGCATGTCTAAAGCCTTTGTCTGATAATGGTCTTGCCATTACGCATATACTAACCATACAAGATGGAAAACGCGTTATGGTCACGCAATTATCACATTCAAGTGGTCAATGGCTTAGAACACATCTTTATCTCCCGACTGAAAAAGAAACACCCCAGTCAGTAGGCGCTAGCATCACTTATGCAAAACGTTATTCACTCGGCGCACTCTTGGCTATAAGCTCAGACTCTGACGATGATGGAGAGTCCGTTGAAAAACCTTATAGGGAAGAAGAAGCCCGTAAAGCCATAGAAAAAGAATTGAACGAGCCATTACCGACAGAAAGAAAAAAATTCTACGCTGATGAGATTACAAGACTGAACGCTAAAGAAGCTTATGAGCTTGTGTTTGGCGATAGAAAACCAGCTTCTTGGGTCAAAAAAGA
>Ga0129333_10007237_pt1 | contig 10489 bp, 4 predicted proteins | sample CPB6_08_DNA_FD_94474 | JGI IMG/M metagenome (GOLD analysis project Ga0129333, IMG submission 94474) | Freshwater to marine salinity gradient microbial communities from Chesapeake Bay, USA - CPBay_Sum_0.6_0.8_DNA | ecosystem: Environmental > Aquatic > Marine > Coastal | place: USA: Chesapeake Bay...
CCACCACCTCCTCCACCTGTTCCACCATTGGAATTATCACAACCACCAGATCCACCGCCACCGCCGCCAGATCCTCCACCACCTCCGCCTCCGCCAGCGCCGTCACCACAAGTAGATCCATTGCCATTACTACCGCCGCCAGGATTAGGAGCGCCGCCCCACCCACCAGCGGTTCCACCTCCGCTACCACCTCGATTCCAAGAACCACCGCCACCGCCGCCTCCGCCGCCAGCAACAATAATCCAAGAAGCACTATAACTATCATAAACAGCAGAGGCTCCGCCACCTCCACCACCAGACCCAGAACATCCAGAAGCAGATCCACCACCGCCACCAGAAAAAGATCCAGAACTTCTACCAGTTCCCCTGCCAAAGCATCCAGGTCCATCTTGACCTTGCCCACCAGGATATAAACTTAACGTTCTAGCAATATAATTGGGTAATTGAAATCTTCCATATCTACCATTTCCAGCCCCTCCACCTGGACCACCAGAGTCACTACCACCACTACCACCTCTACCACCAGCAACTTGTAGAAAAATGTTATAAGCATTGTTAGGCACATTGACTGAAGCATTGCCTCCGTATGTGGCGTTAAAGTTAGTAACGGCCATTATTAATTAAATATTCTTGATAGGTATACTCAATTTTTTCAATAATTTGTTCTGGAGTAATTTTTGTTTCATCAAGATATTCTTTAATCAAATTATTCATATAATTTTCAAGTACAAGATTTCCTTGCTTTTTAAAATACTCCATTAACAACAGATTAAACGGAGTTGCCGACAAAAATATTTTTTGAAGAAGGTCCTTGTTTCCTGATCCTGGTGGATACATCATTTTATTATCTTTCTTTTCTTTATTTAGATCTGCCTAACGTTTTTCCACCCACTACCATTAACATTGATTTGAGCATTACCATCACTCATTTTAAGTTCAACTGGAATATCGATATCATTCATAGAAATACCACCAGTTGTCAAATACTGTGTTGGTGTCCCTGGAGCAACATCAATCTCTGGATATGGAAACTGATTTTTAACATCTCCATAATTAAAATCTTCAGCAACTCTAGGTGCTCTAGTTGTGAATGTCACATTAAAACTACTAGTTCCTATTGTAACTGGGAAAGTTTTTGAATTCGTATTGCCAAAAGTTCCAGATGCTGGTATTGTCGTATCAAATGGAGCACTATAAGCAGTTAAAGTAACAGTATTCCCATTACCATATGTACTAGCATTTAAAGAAGCTCCATTACCAGCAGATCCAGATGTTGGTCTATCAATACATGCTAAAGTGCCTAAAGTAAATGTATATTGAGTTCCAGGATCTAAATTACTAAACGATGTTGTCCAGGAATTCGAAGGGCTATTATCACTATACAAAGAAAAAGTCTTTGTATCACTAACACAATTACTTCCATTACATGCTGTAAGTACCCAACTTCTGGTAGCAGGAGATGGACCACCACAAGCATTAGAAGATATATTAGGACATCTAACTTCTGATCCAGTCGCTCCTTTTCCAACTCCATCAATTGTTACAGAAGTAGCTCCATTAGTATTCCACGTAAGAGTTGTACAAGTGGCTCCACCACCATCTCCATTTGCTGTAGTCGGATTAACTGTAAGGTCGGCGGTGACAGTTATAGTATACGTTTGATTAACTACATTAACGATTTCAAAAGAAGCATTAGTGTCACTTCCGTCGTTATCAAAAAATCTAATAATTTGACTATTTACTTGAGCAGGATTTAACTGACCACTGGTGCTTATTGGATAATTACCAGGAGTCATAATCCAATCTCTTACATCACTACCATTTTCCCCAGGAGAATTGAAGGTTCTACCATCAACAGTAACGCTACCAATAGCATCACCAGCAACGCCAGGGTTATCACTCCAATACAATCCAAATTTTACTCTGGCACTACCAGTACCAGTAACTTCTGCTCTAAAATTATTACCAGTACCATCAAATCTAACATTAATATTTGATGTAAGAGTAAAAGTCTGTGAAGGCATGTCAAATCTTAATTAAATATTCTACTAAAATGTATGGAGGAGTAGCCTCATCTAATTTATAAAGTTTTTCAGTAGTTATGTTTACAGTAGAGGATAATCCTAAAGGTTCTATTTGGGTTTCGTCAAATCCAAATCTCAAATTATTATTGGCAGCAATAGTTTGTGAATTAGGAAAATTGATAAAATGACTATGACCGACCACGGCGGCGGCATCTGTTGGAGCATTTATGAATGTCAATTCATTCGATCCCTCATTCTGACCATCATTTCCACCTTGAGAAATACCACTAGTAGTGTTAACAGCAAAAGAATCTGTCCATTTACCTAGATAAGTAAATACTCCAATATCAGAATCGTGTCCATGAGCTTGGAATTCTTGTTCAGATAAGAAAGCTTTTAAGGTTTTTCCATCACTAGTTGTTGTTCCAAATGCTGGATTTCCAATAAATTCAATAGAAGATTGCTGTACAACATCAAAAGTTCCCGTATAAGTTATTGTTTCTGATTCCCCCACCAAAGATAGCACATTGATTTCACAACCAACTCTATAAGCTCCCTGAGAAGATCCTGAATTAGAGTTTGTAACTTTGTCATTCAAATATGTGCCAGAAGCATTACCTCCAGCAATATACTTAGATCCCAAATCGGGTAACTGAAATTCATCTGCTGCCAAATCTGTAGTATCTTTCTTAAATTTAGAATCGTTACCAGTTCCCAGAACTTGTGCTAATACTGGATATGCCACTGCTTTAAAAACAGAACCATCACAACGTAAATAACCTGCTGGAAGATATTTTTTCCAATCACCAGTCAAACTATCATTTACCGTTGGCATCTTAATAGTAAATGGTATGATTGTACCTGTCACGCCGCCATATCTTCCTTTTTCGTTGGTGTAATATACGGTCATTTTAGTAAGCTCTAATTAAATTAGTGATTGAAAGAGAAGGAACTCTCGTCGTAAATGTAATTTGTAGAGCACCTGGAAGCTGCCCTGGAATAATATTTGGTTGTACTTGTACGTTGATCTGCTGAGGAACGTCCATATTCGATCCATCATATTTAACTGTAAAAGTTCCGTCATGATCGTGTGAGTTAATTTTATCTTGTACACCACCACCAGTTGGAGTATCGACAGTAAAACTAATTCCAGCATGATTGAATAATGCTTTTGTAAATCCATGTTGATTATCAGATCCACCAGTTCCAGGATCCCAGTTTGGAACTTTGAGAGTTGTACTAGAATCTGAAAAAGGAACTCTATACCCTGGAAGAATTCTGCCAGTATTTTTAATAGCAGTCATATTTGTATCACCACCAACAGAACTAGCGCCTGTTTTATCTCTTAAGTTCCAGTGACTTCCAGATCCAGTAAACCAAGATTTAGCAATACCATGTCCAGTTGCAGTAGTGGCGAAAGGAACGTGATCTTTGATTGGCAAACTTCCGCCAACACTACCGATAGCATATCTACCAACACCAGTATCAAATGGACCAGCATCCCACTCGTTAATTGTATTATCTGGTGAATTACCAATATAAAATCCAGTGGAAGGATTTGGAGAACAATTAAGAGATGTTGGTTTGGGGCAAGGAACTGTTAATGAAAAATATCCACTCGGACATGGGTGAATTCTATCATAATGCTCGACAACATTAACGTCAGGAGAATTCCAAATACAAACACCTCTACCTGGATTTTCACCAGCATCTCCAGTATTAATTGTTTCATATGTACCTTCATGAAAATGCTGAGGAAAATGAAGTCTTCCCAATTTTCTTGGTACAATAAAAACTTCCTCAATTGAAAATCCTTCAATTAAAGTTTGACCCGTAATAGTACCTTCAAAATATGAAGATCCAATCTGAGTAATAGTAACCGTAATATCATTGGCAGAGCTGGTGCCCCCCTCAGTAGAAAAATTTGTACCTAAAATTGTCAGTCTATCGTTAACGTTATACCCAGATCCTTTCGTTTTGGGAGCAATGTCATAGGTATTATCGTCATTAATTACAACAGTAAAAGTAGCACCAGATCCAGTAACAGCAGCTCCAGTTTGAGAATTGGTTCCTGCTACCACTGGAACATTTTGTTTAATAACAGGAGTTGCTAAAGTTGGAGCTACTCCTGTAAATGTCAGATTAGCAATTGTTCCCTGAGGATCTGGCGTATATGTAAAATTAATATCAGTTTTTGCGTTTATTACATTGGGAGGTCCAAGGTCTCCTGGTTCGAATCCCAAAGCACTTGTACCGATATAATCTTCAACTACATTGAGAGCATCAGGATTGTCAATAGGGGAAGGAATAGATCCAGAAGTTGAACTATAATTACCAAAATATTGAGTCGAAATGTCTGCTAATGCTTTATCATTTGTAGGAGGCAATCTGATTGTTCCTGTATAATTTGGAAAATTTCCATCAAAATCCGTGCCGCCATAACTATCACGTAAAACCCTAGCTAATAGAGGGTAATCAGCCGCTTCTATCTCGGCAAAATTACATAATAACCATCCTTTAGGAATTTCGGAAAGAGGTCCTCCCCATGGTTGTACAGAACCAATGGGAAGGGCTCTTTGTGTTTTGACTACGTTATATCCTGCCATATTAGATTTCTACCAACCACCATCCTTGAGTTGTTGCTGGAGCGCCAGTAGAGGTGTTGTCATAATTTTGTGCCCCGAGGTAAATCAAACCTAAACCAGCATGAGGTGTTTGTACAACTAATTCACCACCATTATAATTTATACTCTGTAAGTTTGGTGTATTAGCGTTTGTATTGTCACCCTGTACAGAAGTGCCGTTAGGAGCTCTAAATCTTAACGAAATGTCATATGTAAGATTTCCACCAACATCAACTACTCTAATCATATCTCCAGTAACTGGATTCTGAGGTAATTTAATTGTTAGATCAGCGGCAGGAGAGATGAAGTAATTAACATTGGAAACGGCGTCGAATACATCTTCACCAGCACCAACAAATACCCATTTTCTAGCGCCAGTTGGAGTAAAGAATCCTTCCTGACCAGCAAAATTCATAGATCCATCAATATTGACCTCAAATAATCTTTCGGGTTCTTTAACCTTCAAGAAGGTTAGATCAATATTTCCATTATTTTGTGTTCCAGAAGTATGAGTTGGGGCAACTGTACCACTGGTATTTGTACCACCACCAGAAATTACAACAGTATAGATATTTGATCCATAGAATATTGTATCACCATTAGTGTAAGTCGTATTAGCTTGCCACTGTGGAGAGTCATCAATCTTGTTAAGTAAGAGATTTCCGCCATCTATCTGTACTGGTCCAGTAAATGTACTCTCGGTTGTACCAGAAACTGTAATGTGACCAGCAAAGGTGGCATTTCCAGTACTGTTTTGTACAACAAATTTAGTATCGGTGGAAGTGTTTCCACTTACAACCAGATTACCACCTCTAAAGAGAGAATTACCAGTTTCAGCATCTACAAAGAACCTATCACAATTAGGACCACCTGCTTTAAGATCACCGATAAAGCATAGTTCACCAGTAGCAGAATCTACCTGGAATGTAGTTGTTGGGCTAGAAGCTCCATCAGTAATTATTAGTTTTTGAGATCCAGTAGCAGTAGATCCAGATAGAGTGAAGTTGGAGAATACCGTAACGTTACCAAGAATTTTTGTTTCGCCGTTAGTTGAGTCAACAACAAACTGTTCAACTGGATTTGTATTATTGCCATCATTAATAACAAATCTTTGAGGACTTGTTGTATTAATATCAGTGATTAAAGCAAGTTCTCTATCAGTAAATCTTAAGATATCTCCAGGTCCAACAGCACCAGAGAAATCTCCTGTGCTTACGCTACCTACAGTTCCACTAGTTGTAGATGGCAATCCATTTACATCTTCGATATAGCTAACATCTAGAGCAAGATTATAACGAATCAATAAAGAATTTTCTGGGTGATCTGTTCTAACAAACTTATAAGAAGAAGGATCGGCACCAACTGGAAGATTTGAAGGAGTTCCAGTGATTAACTCTTCATCTCCAGGGGTACGCTGATTCATACCCCTCTTGACTAAGATTCTTAGTGGGAAATCAGAAATATTGTTCAGGTTTGTCAATTCAACGATCTGAACTAATTCGCTATATTGTTGACCAACGGGAGCGTTACCTTGAGTTGATTGTCCACCAACAAAACTAGCAGTTGTTATCGTTGTTCCAGAAGCAAATGACTTGCTAAGTGTTAGGTTATTACCATTTACAGCAGTAACCTGGGCATACTTAGATCCATCGGCAAATGTAACATCGCTTGTCAACTCAACCCAAGTATCATTAGGAGCAAAACCAGTAACATTAGAAGCTCCAGTAATTTGATTACTATTAGCAGCAATAGTACCACTAAAAGCAGTAGGATCAAAGATAGCGAGTCTAGAACGATCGACTAATAGATAAGCACCGACTTCAAATTGAATCGTTGTCGAAGCTGTAGCAATAGGTAGGTAATATAGTTCTTCGCCAGTTACAGTATCAAATATATTAGATTCGTATTCGTTACCACCCCAGAATCCAGCACCTTGAGTCGAAATGTATCTATCAATAATAGCTCTTTCGAAAATGTCAATATTAGCATTATCAATATCACCCTGTCCGTGAGCAACGGCATCTGTTCCAAATGATCCTCTAACAATTTCAAAATCACCAGCATTTAAACCACCAGATAAGGTAGTGTCTCCCTCAAATCTTGATGAAGATTTGACAATCAAACTGTTGTTGATTTGAGTATTACCACCTTGAGCACCAAGATACATTCTTGATGTAGCACCACCAATATAAAGTTTAGAAGTTGTGGTATTGAATAGATTAACGCTTTCGGCAGGAGATCTGAGTGTAGTAAATCCAGTGGAGTTTGGCAGAGCAGCTCCAATAGTTAGATCACCATCAACCTCAGTAAATCTGGTTCTCAATTTAACAATAGAACCGTCAGTTAGTGAGTTGGATTGTTTCTGATAAGCACCACCAATTTCAACTACAGAAACGTTACCAGTAGCAAAATTGCCTACAGTACCGATCCTAGTACGATTTTCTGTACCAGAATTGTGTAGTAAAAGATTTGTTACAGGAACAAAGGATCCAATATTAAGATTCTGAACTCCAGCATTAGTACCAATATTAATAGTTTGAGTATTTGAAGCTTGTACGGAGTTAGCAATATTTAAAGTTGTGGCAGCAGAAGCAAAATAAACACTTGTGGCACCACCATCAATCAAACTGAATGTTGGCGATGTAGTTGACAACGAACCACCATTAACAGCGAGATTATCTTCAAACAGAGTAAATTCTGTTACTCTAACGTCACCAACAACAGTCAAGGTATGATTCATTGTACCTTGATCTACGTTAATACCAACTCTACCCCCAGCAAACAATCTTTGTAGTCCAGGAGTTTGACCAGAGTGATTACCCTGTGATCCATTTGTGGTGGAAACTCTCAGCGTAGCATAGTTATTTGGTGTTACAGAATCTCCACCAACCAGGAAGGCATTATCAATTTCTTGGAAAGTTCTATCGGCAAGTAAAGCATTATTAGTGTAATTAGTATTCGATAATTCTTTTCCACTAATAAACGTGTTTCCGACAATATCCAAAGTTGCTCTTGGGTAAGAAGCATTTGAAACATAAGCATCATTTTGATCAGAATGAGCAGTTCTAGCAACAGTATTAATACCAACAGCATATTTTCCAATGATATCGGTATTTGTTCTAATAGCTTCGGCACCAATTACACCAACTTCTTTCCAAGAGTTGCTCGACACCGAAATTTCGGCAGCAACTGGAATAGCGGTAGGATCATCTACTGGGCTGGTTTGAATAATGACAGGAGCATTAACTTGGAAGTAATTTGCTGTAACTAGAGATACTTTTCTTAATCCGTTTACATTTTCATATCTTCCAGTCAATCCTTCAATTTTAACTATGGTTCCAAGTTGAATACCAAGAGAAGAAACTGAAGTTCCAGTTACCGTGTCAAATCTAACGACAGATCCACCAACAGCTGTAGTAGATTCAATACTTGCTGTTACTGGATTGTAGAAGTTTGAATAAATCCATCCAAGAGATCCAGATCTATTAACCTGATTTCCTTTCAGAAGAATGTCTCCTGTGATAGGATCTTTGGTATCTGGATTTGTACCAAATTGAACAGCAAGACCTAGTACAGAATTGCTTTGATTTGGTGTTTTATTGGATGGAGCATTTCCATTTGTATGATCAATATGAGTTCTAATGCTATAATCTTGTCCAGAAAGTAATGTATTACCTCTTGGATTTAATCTGTAGATGGCAGAGAAAATTTGATTTTGATGTAAAACAATGTTTCCTGCTGAAGCAATTACACTTCTGGCAAAAGCAGAAGTATCTAGACTCAAATCTCCACCTTGAGCTTGATCTACATTAGAGAATACCGTTAGAGAATTTCCATCAACATCAGTATCAACGTTGATTTGTACAGGATTATTGAAATTCGCTTGACCGTCAACGGTAATTTCTTGTTCAAATACAACAGGAAGTTCAAACGTTGTTACCAATCCTCCAATATCACCACCATCATCATCAGATGATGCCAATTCTGCCTTCTCAAGGAACGTCTCTTCGCCTGTAATGGCGTTGATTTTACGGTTACCTATATAGAGGTCACCATTCGAGTTTAGACCCGTGTAGAAGACGATACCGCCATTCTCACGCTTAGCTTGAGCATAGAAGTCTTGGATGTCTTCTAAAACAACTTCCTGGCGAAGTGGGAAACCAGTTGAATAGTTACCAGGACCGAAACCTAGATATTCAAACGTGTGGTTACCAGAACGAGCAATAGAGGGTCTACGAAGTTCTACATAAAGTTTCTTCTCTGTTGGATATGGGGAGTCACCACAGATAGGAATCAAACGATCTTCTGATCCAGATGTAGCGTTGCCATCTTGAGCTTCAATAGCATTATTGACATACTCATATCTATCGAGTGCTGGGTTGTTGATTAGATCAAAAACAACTTCTTTTGTTTCGCTATTCTTATAATCATTAGTCTTAACAAGACCATGAATAAAGTTATCAGCGGCACAAATTGTAGCGGGTGGATCAAGAACTGTAATATCTCTAGTACCATCTGGTTGTACCTGGAACCAGAGTGGGTCATTCTTATAGTCTAGAGGATATAATTGTCCAATAGGTTGTGAGAACTTGAATCCGCGGAAGTTAGTACCAACACCAGGACCAGTTGGGTATGGAGAAATATTACCCTTGACACAAGTTAGATAGTAAATACCTTCTTGCTGATTAGGAATACGACGCTTAATTTCTTCAATATCAAAGATATAGAAAGTATCTTCAATTTGACCAGCATCGACTACACTAGCAATCTCATATTGTACACCATCATCATCCAGAACCTTATCTCCAGGTGTCATTGTAAGAACATTAGCATTCTTATCACTATAGAGATAATCTTTTCTATCAGACTTGCTAAGAGAATTGTTAGGAGATCCTACACTATCTGCTTTAGCCTGAAGAGTGGCATAAATCAATACTTGATTTCCATTATTATCCAGAACGGGATCGTTGTCAACATCCAAAACTGGTTGAGAGAATGTAGTAGTGACATTTTCATTGTAAGAAATAACATCACCGTCTAGACCCTTGAGAATCAAATAATGCTCATCCGTACCATCTGGATTGAAGTATCCCTGTAAATAGGCAAATCCAGCAGAGAATCCATTCCAGTTAATTTTATTTAAAGAATTGCTTTGAGTGGTATTAAATCTAAATGCTCCACCCTGAGGGGCATTAATCTTGACAGTAACAAACTGTTCATTTCTTACAGAATCATCAGTAATACCAAGATCAAATACAGTGAGTTCTAGATAATCTGTTCCAGAAAGATTGATCTTTCTAGCAGATTGAATACTAAAAGATACCTTAGATTCAGTCTTTTCAGAACCAATTACTTTAACTTGATCGATATTATATGGATCATAGCTAAAGGCAGGATCCAACTCAGCAGATGTTAAACCTAATTGCTGAGCAATAGTTCCACCTTGAGCAAGTTGAGTAGTAACATTGAAAAGAGCGACACTAGGAGATCCAACACCAACTGGCTTCAACAATATTTTTTGAGGTAGAAGCTTTCTCGTTTCGTCAGTTCTAACCTTAAGAACAAATCCATTAAGTGGATCACGTACACCATCAGCATACTTAGGAATAACATAACGTAAACGATAAATTCTATCAAGAGCACTTCTTTCATCTTTAAGTCTCTTATAGAATGTATTCTTAGATCTAGCATCCTTAAGATCTTGACCAATTTGATTCATTCTTGCCTGAATGTTTACGGCAGGATCGTAATCATCAGTAGTCTGAACATACCACTGACCAGTAGTAGTTTCTCTGCTAGAAGCAGGAAGAGCACTATCATCTCTAGTAGCATCAAATCTTA
>Ga0129333_10007238_pt1 | contig 10489 bp, 14 predicted proteins | sample CPB6_08_DNA_FD_94474 | JGI IMG/M metagenome (GOLD analysis project Ga0129333, IMG submission 94474) | Freshwater to marine salinity gradient microbial communities from Chesapeake Bay, USA - CPBay_Sum_0.6_0.8_DNA | ecosystem: Environmental > Aquatic > Marine > Coastal | place: USA: Chesapeake...
CGCGTTCGCCACCAGGAACTGGTCTATGATTGTCGTAAGGTTCTCCCGCGTTGTGTTCGTAGGGGGCGTCGTCCCAGTCGTCGCCCCATTGCTTCTCCAGCGGAATCGAAGTGAACCACGCGAACTTGTCTCGTGAGTCGACGTAACACAGGCGAAAATCGAGGGGATCGGTGCTCATTTGTTCCTCACGTAACGTTTGATGATGTGTTTGCTCGTCCTCTCCTCAGGCGGCACGAAGTCCATCTCGAGGAGATCGAAGAAGTCCTGTTCCTCCGGGACCCACAACTGCTCACCGGTGGGCATCGTCGGCATCACGTTGGTCATGCGACCGCCGCCCGAAAGCTTCTTGAATCGACCGAAGATACCGGGCACGAAGCCGTCGTACGCGTTTCCATCGGGACCGGTGGCACCGCCTGTGCGCATCAGAAAGAGTCCACCCCAATTCTCGGGTGTGGCGACGAAGAGGTCGAGGTTCATACCCTGATTGAGGCGGACCCTGACGTACCTGGAATCTGGCCTGGGGGTCCACGGGACCACACCTGGGACCCCCGGTTTAATCGTCTGTCCTACATCAGACACCAATTTCAGGAGTTTATTCCGGGAGCCGATGAGGGCCACGATCTCGATGTCACCGACGATAGACTTGCGCCGGCGAATGGAACCTGCGATCTCCGCCCTATCCATCGCTGGTTTCAGATGCGTCAACACGTCAGATGCGATCTTCTCGGCTTCTTTCAGTTCGATCTTTCCAATGCCCATGGTCAGACTCTATACGGTTTGAAACAAACTTTGCACCGCAAGAAAATCGTGTTCACGAGTGACAATTCGACGCCACGATACATAACGACTCTAAATCAACAATTTTAGCACAAGCAAGGTTAGCGTCGACAAACCAAAAAAGAATCCATTCCTCCAAGACAGAGAAAAATGAAGGACATGAGACAGCAAGATGGACACGTACAGACCTCATCAAGTGATGAATTTTTGACAACTAACGACAAATGAAAGCATACTTACCAACATGGCACACTACAGTTATCCAAGAAGACAATCAAGAAAAAGGCTAGTCTCACTGAATGAATCACAGTTCAGAAAGTTGATTAGACACATAATACGTGAAGAGGCAAAGGCTGTTCCTGGTGATGCGCCACCTGATGAACAGGTTCATGTCTTTGATTTTGATGATACGCTAGGATTGACGTTGAATGCGAATGGTGTGATGCTTTATAATAACGGTGAAGCAGTTCATAAAAGCGAAGAAGAAGTCAGAAATTGGATGAAAAAAGTAGGTTTGTCATCAAAAGACCTTCTCGATCCTGGAATAGTAGAAATACCCTCAAGAAAAGGATACGCAGCATACGTTAATTCTGCTGCGTTGGCCAAACTTCAAAATGTGTATCCAAAAGAACAGCAAAAAGTCACGGGGGTTAGTGAACCTTCAGCTGAAGGTGAATCTTTGCTTATTGATTTCACACCATCGTCAAACACAGACACTGAAACAACGAAACCCATCAAATCTACAATAGATAAACTCAAGCAGGCAAATGCACAAGGGTCGGATACAATTGTCATCACAGCTAGAAAAGCTTCAGGTCAAGGTACCGATTTTCATGGAAATAAAATTGGTGCAACAAACGAAAAAGACATGATGGATTTTCTGTCTGCTCAAGGCGCAGCTACAACAAAAGGCGTCATGGGAGTTTCAGGTCAGAACAAAGGCGATGCTATTATAGACAAATTTGTTAAAGGTGATGATCCGCCTGAAGAGATACATTTTTATGATGATCTAACAAAAAATACTAATGAAGTTGAGAATGCTGTCGCAGAAAAAGTCCCAGCCGAACTTTTCATTTATGGACCAGGGGAGTTTGCTCATGGTAAAGCAGACCCAAATAAACCAAACAAATCATTTCCTAAAAAGGTTCAAAAGGAAGGATTTGAAATCAGCAGATGGGCCAGACTAGCTGGCCTCATCAAGGGTTGAAGTTTTAGATTGTCGTAGGTAGCTTCACTGTTGCAACGGTCCCATCTGGGAGCATGACCGAAGAGACTCCTTCTTCTTGGCTCTTGGATGGGACTTCATTTATTTCATCATCAAAGACCTCTTTGGTAGGTAGACCCGTTCCATACCATTCCTTTGACTTCGTAACAGCCACATTGACCAACTTCGCGACCTGTGAAGTTGCCCTTTTGGTCAAAATAGTCTTTGCCTCCTCAGCGGATTTAAAGACCTCACCATCAATTTGATCCAACATCAAAGTTGCTGTTGGATCAGAACCGGCCTGAAGAAGATACTTCACTTCCTCTCCTTTCAAGGACTTCTTTGTGATGACCTCAACTATCCTCATGGGATATACTTGGTTTTTCTTTGCAAGAACAACAAAGAGTATTTGTCCTATCTGATAGATCATCATTCATCCTCAAGCAAATTGTCTTTCGAGTCATCCTGAGACGGAGATGGATCTGTGGCCAATTGAAAAACGCCCAAGGTAGGTGTTGTGGTAGAGGCAACTACAAAGTCAGGTGCGTCATCTCCCGTCGGAATACCAGCCTCATTTATCAAGTCAGACAACTTCTTCCATAGCAAGGTCTCTACTAGAGGTCGACTTTCGGCTTCGGCCAAAGCCTGGCTCACGGTCCTTTGTGCTTCAGGGCCCAAGACGACGCTAAATAGATCTCTCAGATGAAGCAACTCAAACTTTGTGAGACGCAGAGCGAATGTTTTACGCTTCTTCAGCTTCTCGTTTTCTTCCTTCTTTTTCATTTTGCCTCTTCAGCCTGCAGGATCAGTCAAAACTTCAACGAATAGATCGAAAGTGTCCTTATGCGACACCTGGTTCTGAATCTTGACGACCTTCAACGCCGCCTGAAGTGTCTTAAAATCCAACTTTTCTCGATACTCCTCAATGATCTCTTTCCTATCAGTCTTGAGAAGCTCAATCTCATTATCAACAGACTCGATCTTTGTAATGAATTCCTTCACCAAGGCTCGAAGTGCGTTGAGCTCATCAGGTTGCAACTGCGCCACATTGTAATTCTTCGTGCTCTGCTTCTTTGGCATGAAAAGAAAGTACACCGCAAGAATTAAATTGTTTTACTGATTACATAGAATTGATTTTTGAAATAACACTTTCGTAATCTTGAACGTATGGATGGTTCTTTGGAATCCCGGCGTCAATTACTCCCTTTAGATGATTTTTAAGATTTGTGACGTAATATTCCTTAAATGATTTTTGAAGATTGTCTATTAGGGTCATTTCAGAATTTTGCCTCTCTTGACCCGTCGTCTTTTTTATTGTCTCAATTGCTTCCTTTGTTTTTTGTTCAATAGGCTTCTTTGATTTCTTTAGAAATTTTTCTATGTCGTCAACTGTTTTAGTTTTTTCTAGAATTTCTTGAGCGTCTTCAAGTACTTGCTTAAGGGTTGACTTATATATTTCTTGAGCTCTTTCTTGCATTTCTTTTGCGGGCTCAACAGACAAGACCTTTGAGAGAATTTTCTTGTTGACTATGACGTCTTTCTCATCATCGTTGTCAGCTTCACGAAATCTGGTGGGCTTCTTGGTGCCTGTCGCAAACAACATGTCGATCAGTTCCTTTGCACCACCTCTCGCGTATGAGCCAACTGTGTCAGACACACCGCCTGTCATGACCGACAGCGTTTCTTTCGCAGCAGCGGGGGTCATCAATGCTAGTTTTGTGCCAAGGACTGGGCCTGGATACGCCATGAACGCAAGAAACGCTGCGTCATTGGAACGCAGAGCTTCATCTGTTTTTGCGTAAACTTCCCTATATTCGCTCTTAATTCTTTCTACCTCTTTTTCCTCTTGGTCAAACCACGACTTATAATTTACCTGAAGTTGCGGTATAAGCGTCGTCGCGATCGCAGCTAGTGAAACCTTAACAAGGTTTTTCGCTCTTACTGATAGCTCTTTGGTCTTTCCGATTGCGGTATTGGCGACATCCAAGAAAGGTCCAATGAAAGTCTTGAGCAATTGATTCTTGTCGCCGAATGATATGCCATAAGGACCTATCATTCCTGGGACGAGATCACCACCCGGACCAAATGCAGGATTTCCTCCTGCTTCATCCTCGGCAAGGAGGACACGAACGTATTCCCTCAGGAGCATCTCGTCTTTTCTTCTCATGGATCTAAATATCACTCTCAATCGCCTAATTACACGCCATGCGCATAGGTCTAGTCCCAGGTAGTTTCAAACCATACCACGCCGGCCACGATGGATTGGTCGCGATAGCTTCACGTGAAAACGACATCGTCAAACTCTTCGTCTCCCTGGGCGACAGGGTGAAGCCTGGTGAATTCCCACTCTACGGCAAGAGAATGAGGGAAGTGTGGGACAGATTCCTGAAGGACGCCGTTGAGAGGACGTATCCTAACGTCGAAGTGATATACGCAACGAAGGCGCCTGTCACCCATGTCTATGAAGAGTTGAAGCTAGGAGATGGTGGAGACGATGAATACGTCATCTACTCTGACGACGAGGACATATTGAAGTACACTGATGCCACCCTGATGAAGGCAGCCCCGAACCTGTTCACCAATGGAATGATCACTAGACGGGGTGTGAAGAGGACCGAGACTGTCAACATCAGCGGGACCTACATGAGAGGTCTTTTGGCAGCTGGTGAGACTGAGGAGTTCTCACAGCTGTTGCCGGCTAGCGTCAGGAGGAACGCGCAGGAGATACTAGACATCCTCAGGGGGACGACGATGGGTGAATCCCTCCTGAGGACGTATGTAAGGTTGTCTCTAAAGTGTTAGTTTCTATTGTCTCTTCTTCGCTGTTGGTGGTGACACACCAAGATTGGCACACATTTGATCGAATGTCACCTCAGGAGCTGAGTTATACATTGTGAATGCAAATTTTGGCTTAGCTTGTGAGATCGAATTGAATCTAAGCACGCTCTTCATGTCTTTCTTTGGAATCCAGCAAAAGCCTTTTTTGTCATTGACGATAAAAACTCCTTGGACTTCAGCGAAAACTGTATCCAAATTAATTGACTTCGCGAAGTTGTTGAAGAATTCAGTCGGATTTTCAAATGCATCGCTTTTAAGGATGTCGAGGGCGAGACCCAATTTCTGCTCACCAGAGAATACCTGCAACTTTCCACCTCCAATGTCTCTTTCGACAGCGTTGACCACATTAATGAACGTGGTCCTTGAAACTGTCACAGGTGGTTCGTCGGACAATTTAACGTTGGGTTTGACAGACGATTGACCACGTTGAATTTTCTTTTTCAACTCACTGATGGTCTGAAATGCCCTCTTGATGTATGCAAACTTCTCTCGTGCGATCTCGCCCTTTGATACGATGTTTTCGTATTCATCGTCGACGAAGTCGACGATCCTATAGAACATTTGCTTGACTTCTTCGGGTTGCGTGCTGAGCTCAGCATCGAAATCAGACTGTTGCGTCCTGTACTGCTTTACGAATTCCCTCAACAAACGCATGCTGAATTCCAACATCTCTCTTGCAGGCTCGTAGGCCCTGAGACCTTCAGTGCCAGGTCTTATCAGGTCTGTCGCACTTTCGAGACCCTTCGACTCACATTTCGTGCCACCGATCACTATGTCGAATGAAACGCTACCACCCTGAACTTCACCACCGAATATCCATCCTAGCCAGCGTTCACCTGGGCCTGTGCCCGAAGTCGAATCTGAGTCGGAGGCTTTGCCGAATGACGAACCTGTCAAATTGACTATGTCACGTGGCCAATTGACCCATATCAATTCGTATTTAGTTCCTCCACCCCACGGGAGAGGATTGTCTGTGTCATTCTTCGCCTGAAATAGCGTGGGGTCATATTGCTTTTTAGATGGATTCTTTGGAGGGGGAGCACCGGTCTTTTTATATGAAGTAGGCTCATAAGTATATTGCTGATAATCATATCGTGCCCTGATGTAATCGTCATACGCTGTTCGCATGATTGAGCCCAACAAATACTTGTCGGCGTCTCCATACGACAAATTATTGAAGTCTTTGACGACGTAGTCCCTATCTGAAAATGTTGCAAATCTTCCTTTATCTGTGCTGGCATCTATGACGAAGTACTTGACGAAGTCGCCTCCTGGCCTATAGTCAACCTGATACATTGGATCACCACTGTTCATTTTGATGTAGTGAAGACGAAAAACAGCTTGCAACGTCGAACTGTTAACTGGGCTTTGGATATCTTTTTGTGTAGTTCCCCTTCCACTTACTTGCGTAGTTTTAAACTTGCCATCGTACGCCCAGCTCGCAAGTGCTTTTAGTTTATCATTTGGTGCCACATTCACAAACAAGTTTTGTATCTTGTCTTCAAAAAATTTTGTCAGTTTACCGGGAGTGAGAGGTGATTTGGTGGCGTAGGTTTCAAAATTTTGTATGGTTACGTCCTTGTCTATTCCAAAAAGATTATTGAAAACCTGTGCGCCAGCTTCGTCAAGTTTAGCTACGTTTGTGTATGCGTCACACGCCTTAACGTATCTTTCTTTTGCCTGTTCATACGCCGCCTTATATGAAGCCTCCTCGGACTCGAGTTCTGCACCAAGGCCCATGATAGGTGGAGGCGCCACACGAGTAACACCCGCCATGGGCGCCGATGGAGGAGGTGCCCCTTTGGCCTTCTCAAGAAGCAAAACGTTTCTGACATATGACCTGATTGCTCTTTCAACGTTCATCATGTTAGCTAAATATTCCCTTCCTACCCAATCATCTTCCATACTTGAATATTCCGAGTATCTGATTCGCGGCCGCGAACGAACCCGTGAACTTATAGGCGTTGCCCTTGTAGATGAACACGACGCCCTCCATCGGAGAGGTGATGTTCTCAATGGACTTCAGCTTCTCCAATTGGGCAGCGAGGACAGTCATGGACTTCTCGTCCCCGCTGGACTGGATGGCTGCCACAGCCTTCCTCACCTCTGCCCTCAGCCTCTGTACCTCTGCGTCAGTGTTGCCGATGAGAGACGATCCGACACCGCTCAGCAACTCCACAGCGAAGTCATTGATGGCCACCTCGATGGGTCTCACGTGCCTCTTGAAGACCGCAGGAATATTCTTGACAAATTGTGCGATTGCAACATAAGTTTCTTTGTCCATCATTCTCCTGATGTCAACGAGACTCATCGCTCCTGGGTCGTCCATGATACGAGCGACCACGGCGTCATGGGCCTCAGGCGACAACTGAAACTGCCCGAGGAATTGATTGACAGGGACCATCAGGTAGGTGCGCATCGTGTCGCCGTCACCAACGCCGGCGGTGGCCATGGCGGCGTCTATCTGGGAGACCGCATCGCCCAACGCCGCCCCATCGGAAATGTCCTTCATCTTGACGAGGGCCGGCCCACGAATGGTCCATGACTCATCGGTGACCGCACGTTGCATCGCGTCGATGTTTCCCGCCAAGGCGTCGACGCCTCCCCTGTCGTCCTCCACTATCTCGACGGCGACACCATTGGGGCCCACCCGCCTCTCGAAGACGGGCCACCCATGGAAGACGAGGTTGTTGGAGTCGTAATTGATGACGTTTGGATTCTTCGTGTAGATGACCTCGATGGAGTACCACCTGTCCGCCGTCTCCCCGAAGATCCTACGAAGCGTGGAAGAATTCAAGGACCCGATGGCCTGCTCCAAAACTCGAAAGGCCGAAGTGAACGCTTCCTCCACGGATCCACGTCCGGCGAACTTGGCGGCCAGGGCCGCGGCGTCCATGCCACCACGCATGATGTCACTGCCTCGCGTCACCTTGAGACCTCCAACGGAGACATCGTAGGAGAAGACGAGGTTCATGCCGTCCATCTTCTCAGACACCCTCTCTAGGCGACCCGAACCAGCCCTCCTGAGGATGTCTTTGATTTCTCCGAAGGTGAGGTCCTTGTTGTCGTAGAGATGCTGGAGATGACCGACTAGACCGCCTTCACGAATCAATCTTCTTCGTGAAGGCGCACTTAGGACCAATCTAACGTATTTCTCAATGAGACGTCGCATCTTCGTCCGCCTTCAACGCATTTTTCATAGAGGTGACAAGATAGGCCTCCACATGTCGTGATTCAATCTGTGAGGAATCAGAGAAGCCAAATGCATCCTTGATCCTCTCAACAAGAACATCTGAAAGATCCACAGTCAACAATGACCCATTCTTCGTTCGTATGTCGACCGTCTTTGCGACTTGCATGTGGCTCCTCACTTCTTTGGTTTGATTGGTACAGGGCCTGAAGTATCCTCAGCGGAGGGCTTCTTCTTCTCTTCCTCGTCCTTCATTGGTTTCTTAATAATGTTTGGTTTAATCGTCTTCTTTTGAACTTGATTCTTCTTCTTCATGGAGATGGTTGCAGGATCATCACCCGGATCAATTACATTACTAACCTCAACTTCACCAGACACGATTTGACTTAGACCCTTGAGGTAGGCAAGAAGGGCTACCTTCTCGGCCTTTGTTAGGCTCTCAACATACTCCTCAAGTTTAGCCGAAATTGATTCATCTCGAAAAGATCGTCCAGCTCTAATTGCATTTAGCTTCTCTATGACGTCTTCTGCTGAAACATTTCCTTTTTCAAGTTTTTCACGTTCAGAATCCAATGTTTTGGAAGATTTTTTGACAGAAGGTCCATCAAACAACTCATCATCTTCCTCGGTTATGGAATCTTGCATTTCTTTTTCATCTGTGGCGTTGGCATACAAGTCCGACTTAATTGTCTCATTGATGACGTCTCTGATAATTGAAGACAATTTTATTTGTGTCATTTGTTTATTTGTCATTGTTTCCTCTTCAACAAATCTAGGCCCAGGGTGCAACTCTTCATTTTTGAATCGAAATCTGTCGTCCTTGGAGAATGTACGTCAAAAGGACCATCAGACTGTATAATTTTGTGCTTAAATCGAAGGTAAAAAGATTTACATTCAATTCTGCGTTCTGAAAATGAATCCAAGAATTGATAAGCCTCGTCAATGTTTGAACGAAAATCAATTTTGAAACCTGTTTGCTCGAACGACACACCGACTGTCTTACCAGACAAAAGCTGAGTGTCACCATTCACGTCTTCAATAACGATAGTGCAAATGAAGCAACTTTCTTCTTCTTTCGTAACTATCTCGTCGAGATCTGGTATTCTTTCTGCAAGAGAATCACTCGCGAGCATGTGCTCTTTAGTTTCAAACACGTCATTCACCCAATCCATAGCATATGTCTTTATATGCCATGTCAGCCCATTTGGCGAATTCTTTGTCCAATTCGGTTATTTGTTCAATGTCCTTTGTTTGCAATCTAAGACTTACCGAGTCTTCTGTTATGGTTATATCAGCATGGTGCCCAACTTCACTTTCGTGTTCGAGCGTATCATTGATAAATTGATTCCTCATCTCTTTCGTGCGAAAGTAGTACTTCTTCAGAAGTGTTCCATCGACCTTCGTCCACTTGTTGACAGCGATGAGAGGAACTTCAGGTTCCTGCGGGGAGACAGGCAAAGATCCAAACGACATTGGTCTACGGGCCTTGTCTATGAACTCCTCGTGCAAGGCTCGTAGGTAGCTCACAAGAGCACCACCCCTCCGACCACGGCAGCCTCGGTGAAGGACGATCCGTTGGTCCACACCTTCCTGTTCCTGTCGACTATACAGGATCCACCTTTGAACTTCAAGTCCCTCTCCTTGCCGACCCTGTTCGAGACAACCACATTCGCGTTCGTTTCCTCAGCGAGTTCGACCCAGCTGGAATCAGGATAGCCATAATCTGAACCCCAATTGGTGAGAAGTGCAACAGTGTCAACAGAGCCAGACCTATAGAAGCGATGTTCATGCTTATAGAACTTATACGTATCTCGATAGTTGTTCATCACATCCCTGCAAATTAGAACGCCTAGACGACCTGCACGAGTCGTGACGACAGGATGCAACGTTTCAGCTGAAGTTGCCCACATGTTGTCAGCTCCCCACAAGTTGTGCTTCTGACAATTAGCGACCAACCCAGATGGTCCAACCACAGCAGCAGAGTTGTAGAGTTTTCCTTCACGCATTTCAACGTATCCAAACACTATGTGTGTGTTGAATTTTCTCGCTATCTGCTTGAAGGCATCCGTCTGATATCCGTCTCTTTCTTGTGCGCAATTGGCAGCCTCACGCTTACTCTCAAGCACATAACCACTCGTGCACAGCTCAGGGAGCACGATGAGGCACGCTCCTTTGCCTGCGGCCTCGAAGGCCATCTGCTGCGCAACCTTAAGGTTGGCTTCGACGTCGAGTATCTTCGGCTTGAACTGAACTGCGGCTACGATAGGTTGATTCACTTGGCTTCTTCTTTCAGGCTATTGGATTGTACAGAGGCTGAGACTTGCGTGCCTTTCTTAGCACTCCATCCAAGAATTCCCTGAAACCATCCAACTCAGAAACGATGTTTGGATGGTCCTTCAACAACTTGACGTCTGCGGGTGACAACTCGCCAGTTTTGTTTAGTTTCTCAACGTAGTCGTTCATCGCAGTGAGGACTATGA
>Ga0129333_10007239_pt1 | contig 10489 bp, 8 predicted proteins | sample CPB6_08_DNA_FD_94474 | JGI IMG/M metagenome (GOLD analysis project Ga0129333, IMG submission 94474) | Freshwater to marine salinity gradient microbial communities from Chesapeake Bay, USA - CPBay_Sum_0.6_0.8_DNA | ecosystem: Environmental > Aquatic > Marine > Coastal | place: USA: Chesapeake Bay...
GAGCACAGCCGGCACCAGCACCGTGCTTGGATGCCCCCCCAGCGCAACATCATCAAAGTCCAGCGCGTGACCGGCGGCACCATTCACCAGCGCCGCGTCGGCACTTGCAGCCTTCTCGCCACCAAGCACCAGCGACGCCTCGGCGACCGATGATCCGCGCGCGGCAACGAACTGCCTTGCGATGCGCACGACCGGCTCGTCACGACCGGCAATCATCGTGCCGATTGTGTCTGAGAAACCGGATTGCACGATCTCGACCGCGCGCGCCGGCAGGTCGGGAAATTGCGCGTCGCACACGAAGGATGCGAGTTCGGAAGTCAGTCCTGGCATGTCTCCTCCTAAGCATTGAACCGGCGCAATGCACGCCTGTCGTTGATTGCGCACGCGTTTCATCGACGCGTGCGTCGTTGTGGTTTGAGAATCAGTAAGAACGGGGCAGTCCGAGCACATGCTCGGCGATGTAAGACAGCACGAGGTTCGTCGAGATCGGCGCGATCTGCATCAAACGCGTCTCTCTCCATTTACGCTCGACGTCGTACTCCTTGGCATAGCCGAAACCGCCATGGGTCTGGATGCAGGCCTCGGCCGCATGCCAGGCTGCCTCGGACGCAAGCATCTTGGCCATGTTCGTGTCGTCACCACAAGGCAGTCCGGCGCTAAACAGCGCGGCGGCCTTGCGCAGCAGCATCGCGGCGGCCTCGGTCTCGGCATGTGCGCGCGCGATCGGGAACTGGATGCCCTGGTTCTGCCCGATCGGCCGATCGAACACCACCCGCTCCTTCGCATAGGCAACCGCGGTCTTGGTGAACCAGCGCGCATCGCCGATCGCCTCGGATGACACCAGAATACGCTCGGCGTTCAGGCCGTCCAGGATGTACTTGAAGCCCTTGCCTTCCTCGCCAATCAGATTCTCCGCCGGCACGCGCGCGCCGTCGAAGAACACCTCGGTGGCATGGTGATTGATCATCGCCTTGAGCGGCTTGATCTCCAGTCCATTGCCCAGGCATTCGCGAATGTCGACCAGGAACACCGACAGGCCTTCGGTCTTTTTCTTGACCTGATCCAGCGGCGTGGTGCGCGCCAGAAGCAGCATCAGATCGGAGTGCAATGCACGTGAGGTCCACACCTTCTGGCCGTGCACCACGTAGTGGTCGCCGTCGCGCACCGCACGGGTCTTGAGCTTGGTTGTGTCGGTGCCCGACGTGGGCTCGGTGACCCCGAAAGCCTGCAGTCGCAGCTCGCCGGTCGCGATCTTGGGCAGATAGCGGCTCTTTTGCTCGGCTGAACCATGGCGCAGCAAAGTGCCCATGATGTACATCTGGGCATGGCAAGGCCCGGCGTTGCAGCCAGACGCATGAATCTCTTCAAGGATCGCTGCGGCAGCGCGCAGCGGCAGACCAGCACCACCGTATTCCTCCGGGATCAGCGCGGCCAGGTAACCGGCCTCAGTGAGCGCACGCACGAATTCGGTCGGATAGGCCTCGCGCTGTTCAAGGTCGCGCCAGTAAGCGCCGGGGAAGTTCGCGCAGATACGGCGAACGCTTTCGCGGATCTCGGGAAAATCTTCGCCGAGCGGTACCGAGACATCTTCGATTCGTGTGGCTTGCGTCATGTTCCGGACTTGTCGTTTCAGGGGTTCTCGACGGGACTTGCTGTGCGTGGCCGGCGCCCTGCCCTCAGGCAGCGACGCGTTGCTCGGCAGTCTTGTAATGGACCGGCAACCCGGCGCGCGCGATCGCCCCATGCATCTCGATGTCGGGCAGTGTCTCGCGCACCAGCGCTCGGATCGCGACCAGCTTTTCCAGATCGACACCGGTGCGCAAGCCCATCGAATCGAGCATGAAGCACAGATCGTCCATGACGATGTTGCCGGTGGCGCCCGGGGCGAACGGACAACCGCCGATGCCCGCCAGCGATGCGTCAAAACGTCGTACACCGCACTCGAGCGCCGCCGTGACGTTGGCCAGGCCGGTGCCTCGGGTGTCGTGGAAATGCGCAGCCACCGGCAACTTGCCTAGCGCCGCAATGACCGCGGTGAACACTTTTCGCACCTGCGCCGGATCGGCATAACCGACGGTGTCGGGCACCGCGATCTCATCGGCCCCGGCTTCGGCAAGTTGCACCGCATAGCGCACCACGTCATCCACCGGCACCCGCCCCTCGTACGAGCAGCCCAGCGCAGTCGCCAGGCCCGCGCAGATTCTCGGACGCTTGCCCTCAGGCAACTCGCGGATGCGCTCAACGATGCGCTTGAAATCGGCCACCGACTCTTCGCGCTCGCGGCGCACGTTCTTCAGGTTGTGCGTCTTGCTGACCGACATCACAAAGTTCATCTTGTGCACGCCCAGATCCAGCCCACGCTCGGCGCCGCGCAGGTTCGGAATCAGCGCGGACACCGTGAGCCCCGGAATTTCCATCGCGCGCACGGTCACTTCCTCGGCGTCGATGAACTGCGGGATCAGCTTGGCCGGCACGTAGGACGTCACCTCGATCTCGGACACGCCCGCGGCCGCCTCGGCGCGAATCCACTCGAGCTTGCGCTCGGTGGGCATGAAGGTCGGGTGAATTTGCAGGCCGTCGCGCAGACCAACCTCGCGGACGATGACATCGATATCCATGGACATTACAAAAGCTCCCTACTGATTGGTACGGATGGGCGACGCTCAGCGGCCCTTGAACTGCGGCTTGCGCTTTTCGTTGAATGCGCGCACGCCCTCGTAGCGGTCTTCGGTCTCGACCAGGTGGTTGTAGGCCTCGATCTCGAAGCGAAACGCGGTACGCAACTCCATCTGCCCGCCATAGCGCACCGACTTCTTGATCTGGCGCACCGACAAGGGCGCATTGCCGGCGATCACGCGTGCGGTCTGCAGCGCGCGCTCCACGACCTGGCCCGGTTCGCACAAGTCGTTGACCAGGCCCCACTCGAGCGCCTTGGCCGCCGAGATCGGCTGGCCGGTCATCAACATCTCCTTGGCGCGACGCTCGCCGATGGCGCGCGGCAGGTTCTGCGTGCCACCGGCACCGGGCATGATGCCGAGCGTGACCTCGGTCAGTGCGAAGCGCGCTGCGTTCGACGCATAGGCGAAGTCGCAGGTCAGCATCGTCTCGAAGCCGCCCGCATACGCATGCCCATTGACCGCGGCGATGACCGGAATCGGCAGGTCGGTCAGGGTCCAGTACTGACGCTCGAAGAGCTCATGCTGGCGCACCCACTGCTGCTTGGTCATGCCGTTGCGTTCCTTCAGATCGCCGCCGGAGCAAAAAATCCGGTCGCCTGCGCCAGTCAGCACCACGCAACGCACCTCACCGGCGTCTTCGGTGAGGCGAGTCCACAGATCGAGGAAGTCGCGACCCATCTGCGTATTGATCGCATTGCCGACCTCGGGCCGGTTCAGCGTGACCTGCAGCACATGCGGCTCGACCATCTCGGTGAGCAGAGTCTCGTAGGCGGGAAGCGTCATGCGTTGGAGTCCTTTCGGGGGAGTAGTTCGCCGGTGTGTTCGCCAAGTTTCGGCGGCGCGAAGCGCGGCGCCGGCCGTCTGCCGTCGAAGCTCAAGGGCAAACCCAGAAATTTCATGCCGGTGCCAGGGACCGGCTGCACCAGGCCGAGCGCGTCGGTCTGCGGATGCTCGACCATCTGCGCAATGCTCTGCACCGGCGCACAGGGGATGCCAGCGGCCTCCAGTTCGCGCACCCAGTGCGCGGAGTCCTGCCGGGCGATGATTGCGTCGAGCATGGCGTACAACGCCGCCTGATTCTGAACCCGGCTCGGGTTGTCGGTAAACCGGGTATCGTCCAGCCACTCCGGATGACCGACCACCTTGGCGAGGCTGCGGAACAGGCCGTCGCTGCCAGCGGCGATCACAACTTCACCATCGAGCGTCGCGTAGGCCTTGTACGGCACGATGCCGGCTGCGCCGGAACCCTGCTTTTCGGGCAGCACACCCGCGCCAAGATACTGCGATGCCAGCAACGAGGACCAGCAGGTTGCGGTCTCGAACAAGGAGACATCGACGACGCTGCCTTGGCCGCTTCGCTCGCGCTCACGCAGCGCGGTCAGGATGCCGATCACGGCCCACATGCCGGTGCCCATGTCGACGATCGAGGCGCCGACGCGCACCGACGGCCTGCCCGGCTCGCCGGTCGTGCTCATGATGCCGCCGAAGGCCTGCATCAGCGGGTCGTAACCGGGCCGCTCGGCGAGCGGACCGCTGCGTCCGAACGCACCGAGGTTGCAGTAGATCAGTGACGGTTTGAGCGCACGCAGGCTCTCGCCATCCAGGCCCAGGCTCTCGGTCTGACCGGGTCGCAGGTTCTGGATCACGATGTCGGCGCGATCGCGGATCAGCGCGATCAGCGCGTCGCGATCCGCGTCGCAGCGCAGGTCGCAGACCACCGAACTCTTGTTGCGATTCAAGGACTGGAAGAAGGTCGATGCGCCTTCAACGAACGGCGGCCCCCACTTGCGAGCATCGTCACCGTCGCGCTTTTCGACCTTGATGACCTCGGCACCCAGCTCGCCGAAGATCTGCCCGGCGAACGGCGCGGCGACGCTGTGGCCCAGTTCAATGACGACCAGGTCGGAAAACGGGGTAGGAGGATTCGAGATCATCGACGTTCTTCAGACGGCAGGCAATCCAGGGCGGCGATCCGAAATCCGCATCGAGCCGGCCATCGCCATGAGACGGCGAGCCCGGCCGGCTAATGTACGGACAATACGCCGGAAGGTCGGATACTAGGCCGGGCCTGGATTGGCGTCAATGGGGACTGTGCCGGGCATCCGCGTGCCCAGGTTGCGGCGTAAACGGCTTAGTCCACCGCCCCAGCATCCCCACGGCTCCAGGATGTGACCAGCCGGAAGCGCTCGCTCGGATACAGGTTGTCCGAGACGCCGAGCACTCGTCCGCTGGCATCCAGGTAGGCGCGGCGCATCAGCAACGCCGCGCTTCGCGCGCCGACACCCAACAAGCGCGCCGCCTGCGCCGGCATCAGCGCAGCCTCGATCTCCTGACGCACCGTATGGATCGTCTGCCCGTGAAAGCGCTCCAGCATCGCGTAGATGCTGATGTGGTTGCCGCTCAGGCGTTCCTCGATCGCAGCAAACTCGGGGCGCAAATAGACCTTCGTGAACGAAATCGGCGCGACCTGACCGGTGGCATGACGAAACGCGGTCAGCTCGACCCAGGCCTCCCCCGGCGGGCAACCGATCAAACCGGACAGCGCAGCATCTGCCGCCACTTCGCGGCGCGCCAGCACCTCAAGCCGGGTGGCATTCGTGTAGTCGACCAAGTCCTTGGCGGTGCCCAGGCCCGCCACGTAGGGATTTGGATCGCGCGCCGCACACACGACAGTGCCGATGCCCGGGCGGCGCGAAATCAGCCCGATATCGGCGAGCTTGCGGGTCGCCTCGCGCACCGTATGCCGGCTGACACCGTAGGTCTCGGCGAGCTGGAACTCAGGCGGCAGTAGCGAACCGACCGGATACTTGCCGCTGGCGATGTCCTTGACCAGACATTCACGCAGCCAGGCGTAGCGCGGCTCGCGGGTGGTCTTGCCTGTCACGCTCGCGCCCCCGCGACGACCTGGCCATCCGGCACAGAGCGGGCAGCGCGCAACTGGCCGGATGCCGCCTTCATCAGATCGTGATGCCGCCGTCGATGTTGAAGATCTGGCCGGTAGCGAACACGCTCTCGTCGCTGGCCAGGTAGATAACGACCGGCACGATCTCTTCGGATGTGGCCAGCCGGCCCATCGGCTGGCGTGCGACGAACATCTTGCGCGCCTCGTCGATGTCGCCAAGCGCGCGCATCCGGTCGTGCAGACTGGGCGTCTCAACGGTGCCCGGCCCGATGCAGTTGCAGCGGATGCCCTTGGTGACGAAATCCGCGGCGACCGACTTGGTCAGCCCGATCACCGCAGCTTTTGTGGTGCCGTACGCAAACCGATTTGGAAAGCCCTTCACCGACGAGCAGACCGACGCCATGTTGATGATCGAGCCGCCACCGTTTGCAATCATGCGCGGCAGTGCGGCGCGAATCGTGCGGAACATCGAACGCACATTGATCGCAAAGCTGAAGTCCCAGTCCTCCTCGGAACACTCGAAGATCGAGCCCTGGTGCACATAGCCGGCGCAATTGAACAGCACATCGAGCGGATCGAGCCCGTCGATCAATTGCTTGACCGCGTCTGCGTTGGTGACATCCAGATGCTGCGTGCGCAGCGGATGCCCGGCCAGTTTCGCCTCGTCGGCAAGCGTGGCGAGCAGATCGTCACGGATGTCCGTCGCGACCACTCGCGCCCCTTCGCGCGCCATCGATAGCGCCGCGGCCCGACCCATGCCCTGCGCTGCGGCGGTCACCAGAATGAGTTTTCCATCGAGACGCCCGGCCATCTAATTCTCCCTGTGTCGCTGCGCCGGATGCCCGGCGATGCCGTGGGCGGCGCGTGGTTCGTCTCGCGCAAGTTGGCGCGAGACGCTGGAAGATTAGCGTATTTCGGCGCGCATTCCAGGGCTTTTGAGCACCTGCCGCTTCACTGCCCGAACTGCATCGCCGCAAGCCTGGAATAGAGCCCTTCGCGCGCGATCAGTTCGGCGTGCCGCCCCTCGTCGACGATGCGGCCATGCTCCATCACGACGATTCTGTCGGCCTGCACGACGGTCGCCAGCCGATGCGCAATGACCAGCGTCGTGCGGCCGCGCATCGCGCCATGCAAGGCCTGCTGGACCAGTTGTTCGCTCTCCGCATCCAGCGAACTGGTGGCCTCATCGAGCAGCAACAGTGCCGGATCCCTGAGCAATGCCCGGGCGATTGCGATGCGCTGTCTCTGCCCGCCGGAAAGCCGGACACCGCGTTCACCAACGAAGGTGCGATAGCCGTCGGGCAGGCGTCGCACGAACTCGTCGGCATGCGCTGCTTGTGCGGCCAGGATCACCTCGGCGTCGCTGGCATCTAAGCGGCCGTAACGAATGTTTTCCATCACATCGGCCGAAAACACGATGCTGTCCTGTGACACCAGACCGATCCGGGCACGATGCTCCGCGGGCTCGATCGAGCGGATGTCGATGCCGTCGACCAGGATCGCCCCGCGCTGCGGATCGTAAAAGCGCAGCAGCAACTGAAACAGCGTGGTCTTGCCGGCGCCCGAGGGCCCGACCAGCGCGACCGTCTCCCCCGGATTGACGCGCAAACTGAACTCGCTGACCGCCGCCTCGGCGGGGCGCGAAGGATAGTGAAAACCGACCGCATCAAAGACGACCCTGATTCCGCGCGCTTGCGGGCCAAGGTCGCGCGCTGACGCAACGGCGGGCGGTAGGTCAGACCCAGGCCCAGCGACGATCCGCGGACTGGCATGCAGCAACTCGAGTAAGCGTTCAGCGGCCCCGGCCGCTCGCTGCACGTCGCCGATGACCTCTGACAATGCTCCGGAGGCACCCGCAACAATCGCCGCGTAAAGCATGAACTGCGTCAGGTGCCCGACGGTGCTGCGCCCCTGCATGACCGCGTAGGCACCGGTCCAGAGCACGACAACAATCGCGCCAAACACGAGCACGATCGCCACGGCGGTCAGCAGCGCCCGCGCCCGGATCCGGCGCAAGGCAACCCGAAACGCCAGTTCGGTTGCCTGCGCGAAGCGGGAAGCCTCGAATGCCTCGCGCGCGTACGCCTGCACAATCTGGATCGCATTGAGCGTCTCGCCGGCCAGAGCGCTCGAGTCGGCAACCCGGTCCTGGCTCGCACGCGACAGGCGCCGAACCCGGCGACTGAAGATCACGATCGGCAGGATCACGAGCAGCAGCAGTGCCATGATCATGGAAGCCAGCGAAGGGCTGGTGATCACCAGCATCAGGATGCCTCCGACGAACAGCAACAGGTTGCGCAGGCCCATCGAGATGCTGGTACCGATCAGAGTCTGGATCAGCGTCGTGTCGGCGGTCAGTCGCGACAGCACTTCGCCGGTCTTGAGCGTCTCAAAGAAGATCGGATCCTGCTGCAACACCCTGCGGTAGATCGCATTGCGCAGATCGTTGGTGACCCGCTCCCCGAGCCAGGAAACCAGGTAAAACCGCAGCGCGGTCGCGAGCGCAAACACCACCGAGACCGCAAACAAGCCCAGAAAGGCCGTGTCGACCTGCTTGGCCCCCTGCGCGACCACTTGCTCAAGTCCGGCCGGGGCAAATCCCAGGTCGACCATGCGCCGAAACGCGAGCGGTAGCGCAAGGGCCGCACAGGCAGCAATCAGCAGCGCGAGCGCCGCGGCCGCAACCCGCCAGCGGTAAGGCGCCAGGAAGGGCAGCAGGTCCGACAGCACACCGAGTGCACCACGCTTGGCCAGCGGACCCTGATGATGGTTCGCCTGCTGGCTGGGCGCTGAGTTGGCTGCTGGTTTCGACATGCGTTCAAGCATACCCGCGCGCGCGGCCGGTTCCGGCTACCATCTCGAGCAAGTCAACGCTCAAGGAAGCGACATGCTCGAATGCAAGGTTTTTGCCGCCAATGACCTCAGGGTGGTGGACGTCGAGACACCGAGTCCGGGACCCGGCGAGGTGTTGATCCGACTTGGAGCCGCGGGCATTTGCGGCTCGGACATGCACTACTTCTTTCACGGCGCAGTCGGCAGCTTCCGGATCCGAGAGCCGCTAACTCCGGGCCATGAAGCCTCCGGCACGGTGGCAGCGGTCGGAGAGGGCGTCACCCGCGTGCGGCCCGGACAGCGGATCGCGATCAATCCGTCGCGCGCCTGCGGCCAGTGCGCTGGCTGTCGCGAAGGCCGGGAGAATCTGTGCAGCAACATGCGCTTTCTGGGCAGCGCCAGTGTGTTTCCGCACATGCAAGGCATGTTCCGCGAGTATTTCACGATGCCGCAGCAACAGTGCGTACCGGTCGACTCGGACGTGTCGATGCAGGAGATCGCCATGTCCGAGCCGCTGTCGGTGGCATTGCACTCGGTACACCGGGCTGGCGACCTGCTGGGCAAATCGGTGCTGATCACCGGTAGCGGCACCATCGGCTGCATGATGGTGATCGCCGCGCGGCTCGCCGGTGCGCGCAGCATCACGGTCACCGACGTTGTCGATCATCCGCTCGACGTCGCCCGGCAGGTCGGCGCAGACCGCACAGTGCGCACCGATCAACTGGCCCAGGGCACGACGCTCGCCTCGATCGCCGGTGAGCCGGATGTCGCATTCGAGGTGTCCGGCGCGCCGCAGGCGCTGATCAGTTGCCTGGAGTCAGTGCGACGCGGCGGCATCATCGTGCAGGTTGGCACACTGCCGGTCGACGGCATGCACCTGCCCGCGAATCTGGTGATGCAGCGTGAAATCGATTTGCGCGGCTCGTTCCGCTTTGGCCATGTCTTCGAGCATGCGGTCCAGGCGATTGCGTCGCGCCGCGTCGATGTGCGCCCGGTGATCTCGGCCTCGCATTCGCTGGCCGACGCGCAGGCGGCGATGCACCTGGCGCGCGACAAGACCCGCAGCATGAAGGTTCATCTGGTCCCGGCCTGACGGCGCGGGCCTGCTCCCACCTGACGCACGGATCATGAATCCTGGCAAAGCAAGCGCGTTCGACGGCATCTGGCCGATTCTGTTTGCATTCTTCGATGCGAACGGTGGGCTGGACCGGGACGCGATGCGCCGGCAGGTGCTGGCTGCGATCGACTGGGGAGCACCGGGCGTGGCCGTGCTGGGCCTGGCCACCGAAGTGAACAAACTGACGGCGCCCGAGCGCAAGCAACTGATCGACTGGCTCGCGCAGGATCTGGCCGGCGTTCGACCGTTCGCGGTCACGATCACTGGTGCGAGCGTGGTCGAACAGCGCGAGTTGGCCGACTATGCCATCGGGCGCGGCGCAGCCTGGCTGATCCTGCAACCGCCTCCGGTCGCAACGACCGGTATGCAGTCGGAGCGCTTTTATTTCGACTTTTTCGCGCAAGTGATGGCCGACCTGCCGGTGCCGGTCGGAATCCAGAACGCACCGGAATATCTTGGCGTCGGGCTGAGCGCCGGGGCGCTGCTGGAATTGGCGGCGATCCGGCCGAATTTCCAGGTACTCAAGGGCGAGGCAAGCAGCACGATCATCGAGCACACGATCGAACAGGCGCAAGGGCGACTGGCGGTGCTCAATGGCCGGGGCGGGCTCGAACTGATCGAAAACCTGCAGGCAGGCTGTCGCGGCATGATCGTCGCTCCGGATACCGCGGACCTGCAGCAGCAGGTCTATGCGTGCTTGGCGCAGAATCGCCTCGAGGAGGCTTACGCGGACTACGCGAAGATCCTGCCTGCCATTGTGTTCGCGATGCAGTCGCTGGACACGCTGATCTGTTACGGCAAGCGGATTGCGGCCTGGCGGCTCGGCCTGCCCGAGGTGCATGACCGCCAACCGGCCCTGGCGCCGACCGAGTTCGGGCTGCGAATCGCGCGCGAGCACGCACGGCGTCTTGGGCCACTCGGCGCGCGCGGGCCTTCGTCACTACAATCCGGGTTTCGTGC